>WBZS01000807.1_pt1 | contig 31685 bp, 24 predicted proteins | sample 5204201 | NCBI WGS metagenome assembly WBZS01 (sample SAMN12344357, study PRJNA552823) | activated sludge metagenome | biome: Activated sludge suspended growth; feature: Nitrification reactor; material: Wastewater; isolation source: activated sludge from nitrification reactor of wastewater... | reverse complement strand
CGACCGTGAAGCCCTCGGTCTCGGCGAGCGCGGTGGCGACGGCGAGCGTGCCCTTGCTGAAGGCCTCCATCTCGAACACGCCCATGGGGCCGTTCCAGAACACGGTCTTGGCGCCGCGGATCGCGTCGGCGAACAGCTCGGCGGTCTTCGGGCCGATGTCGAGGCCCATCTGGTCGGCGGGGATGGCGTCAGCGTCGACGGTTTGGATGGGCCCGGCCTCGCCGAACTCGGGCGACACGACCGTGTCGACGGGCACGAGGATCTTCTTCCCGGCGGCCTCGGCGTCGCGGACGTAGCCGGCGCAGGCGTCGACCTTGTCGGCGTCCAGGATCGACGTGCCGACCTCGTAGCCTTGGGCCTTGAGGAAGGTGTAGCCCATGCCCCCGCCGATGACGAGGGTGTCCGCGACGGCGAGCAGGTTGTCGATCACGGACAGCTTGTCGGCGACCTTCGCGCCGCCGAGCACGACCACGTAAGGACGCTCGGGGGTCTGGGTGAGCTTCTTCAGCACCTCGACCTCCTTGGCGACCAGTCGGCCGGCGGCGTTCGGCAGCATCTTGGCGACGTCGTAGACGGACGCCTGCTTGCGGTGCACGACGCCGAAGCCGTCTGAGACGAAGACGTCGCCGAAGGCGGCGTACTTGGCCGCGAGGGCCTCGCGGTCGGCGTCCGACTTGGACTCCTCGCCCGGCTCGTAGCGGACGTTCTCCAGCATGGCGATCTCGCCGTTGCCGAGGTGGGCGACGGTGCTGGTGGCCGACGGGCCGACGACGTCTTCGGCCAGCGTGACCGGGGCGTCGATCAGCTCGCCGAGGCGGCGCGCCGCCGGGGCGAGGGAGTACTTCGGGTTGACCGACCCCTTCGGGCGGCCCAGGTGAGCCATGATGACGACCTTGGCGCCCGCCGCGACGAGCTCTGTGAGCGTCGGGAGGGCGGCCTGAATCCGGCCGTCGTCGGTGATGCGGTCACCGTCGAGCGGGACGTTGAAATCGCAGCGGATCAGGACGCGCTTGCCGGCCAGATCCCCGAGATCGTTGATGGACTTCACCTGGGTACGCCTTTCAGGGTGTGAATGGGAAAGCTCAGAGAGACGCGCCGACGAGGACGGTCAGGTCGACGAGGCGGTTGCTGTAGCCCCACTCGTTGTCGTACCAGCCGACGACCTTCACCTGGTTGCCGATGACCTTGGTCAGGCCGGCGTCGAAGACGCAGGAGGCGGGATCGGTCTCGATGTCCTTGGAGACGATCGGGTCCTCGGTGTAGACGAGGTAGCCCTTCATCGGGCCCTCGGCCGCCGCCTTGACGAGGGCGTTGACCTCCTCGATCGTGGTCTCGCGGGAGGCCTCGAAGGTCAGGTCGGTCGCCGAGCCGGTGGGGGTCGGGACGCGCATGGCGTAACCGTCCAGCTTGCCCTTGAGTTCGGGCAGCACGAGGGCGACGGCCTTCGCGGCACCCGTGGTGGTGGGAACCATGTTGAGGGCGGCGGCGCGCGAGCGACGCAGGTCCTTGTGCGGGCCGTCCTGCAGGTTCTGGTCCTGGGTGTAGGCGTGGATGGTCGTCATGAGGCCCTTGACGATGCCGAGGCCGTCGTTGAGGGCCTTCGCCATCGGGGCCAGGCAGTTCGTCGTGCACGACGCGTTGGAGATGATGTTGTGCGCGCCCGCGTCGTAGAGGTTGTCGTTGACGCCCATGACGATGGTGATGTCCTCGTTCTTCGCGGGAGCGGAGATCAGAACCTTCTTGGCGCCGGCGTTGATGTGCGCCACGGCCTTGGCGGCGTCGGTGAAGAAGCCGGTGGACTCGATGACGATGTCGACGCCCAGGTCGGCCCAAGGCAGAGCGCTCGGATCCTTCTCGGCGTAAGCCATGATCTTCTTGCCGTCGACCGTGATCGACTCGTCGTCGAACGTGACTTCGCCCGGGTAGCGCCCGAGGATCGAGTCGTACTTCAGCAGGTGCGCGAGGGTCTTGTTGTCAGTGAGGTCGTTGACGGCCACGACCTCCAGGTCCGCACCCTGAGCCATGAGGGCGCGGAAGTAGTTGCGGCCGATGCGGCCGAAGCCGTTGATGCCAACCTTGACTGTCATGTTGAAGGTGTCTCCTCGACTAGAACTCCCCGCCGGTTCGGCGGGACTCGGACCCCTTCACCCTATCCAATATCTCGTTCGCGCGACGCCGGGACGAGTGCCATGGAACCTGGGGGAGGGGCCTCAGTCTGAGTCGTCCAGCATCTCGGCGCTGAGGCCGGCTTCGGTGCCCGGGACGCCGAGTTCGGTGGCTTTCTTGTCGGCCGTGGCCAGCAGGCGGCGGATGCGTCCGGCGACGGCGTCCTTGGTCAGCGGCGGGCTGTGCAGTTGGCCCAGCTCTTCGAGGCTGACCTGCTTGTTCTCCAGCCGCAGCAGGCCGGCGACGCGCAGGTGCTCGGGCACCTCGTCGCCCAGGATCTCCAGCGCCCGCTCGACCCGGGCTCCCGCCGCCACGGCAGCGCGCGCCGAGCGGCGCAGGTTGGCGTCGTCGAAGTTGGCCAGCCGGTGGGCGGACGCCTTGATCTCGCGCCGCATGCGGCGCTCCTCCCAGGCCAGCAGCGTCTCGTGCGCGCCGAGGCGGGTGAGCATGGTGGCGATCGCGTCGCCGTCGCGGATGACGACCCGGTCGACGCCGCGCACCTCCCGTGCCTTGGCCGGGACGCCGAGGCGTCGCGCCGCCCCGACCAGGGCCAGCGCCGCCTCCGAACCGGGGCAGGTCACCTCCATCGACATGGACCGGCCCGGCTCGGTCAGCGAGCCGTGGGCCAGGAACGCGCCGCGCCAGACGGCGGTGGCCACGTCCATGCCGCCGCTGACGACGGCCGCCGGCAGGCCGCGCACGGGGCGTCCGCGGGCGTCCACCAACCCGGTCTGGCGGGCCAGGGAGTCGCCGTTCTTGATCAGCCGGACGATGTACCGCGTGCCCCGGCGCAGCCCCGAGGGGGTGATCACCACGAACTCGCAGGTGAAGCCGAACAGGTCGGAGATGGCGTGGCGCAGCCGACGGGCCGCGGCGCCGGTGTCGAGGTCGGCCTCGACCATGATCTTGCCGCCGGCAATGTGCAGGGAGCCCGCGAAACGCAGCAGCGCGGCCACCTCGGCCTTGCGGCACGCGGGCTTGGTCACCGGCACCGTCGCGAGCTCGGCCTTCACCTCTGCTGTCAGTGCCATGAGGAGCAGCCTATTTCATGAGGTCGGCGTACACGGCCGCGAGCCGATGGACGTCGTGACGAGGGGAGCCGTCCGGGCGGCGGACTGGCGCGACGATCAGTTGGGCCCCCAGCGAGGCGGCGTAGCCGGCCAGGTGCGTGTCGCCGGCCAGGAAGGTCGGGTCGCAGACGATCGTGTCCAGCCGCAGCCGGGGGGCGTGGTCGGCGAGCACCTCGACGTGCTCGGACGCCGAGTAGCCGGCGGTCTCGTCGGCCGGGTCGAGGTTGAGCGTCAGGGTGCGGCGGGCCTTCGTGGTGACGATGGCCTCGGCCAGGTCTGGCACGAGCAGGTGCGGGATCACGGAGGTGAACCACGAGCCCGGGCCGAGGACCAGGTGGTCGGCGTCCAGGACGGCGGCGACCGACTCGGGACAGGCGGGCGGGGCGTCCGGAATCAGCCGCACCTCGTGCACCCTGCCCTCGCACTTGGCCACCTTGGCCTGGCCGCGGACGAGGCTCACCTCGTCGGGGTGCTCGGGGTCCAGGTCGCTGACGTCCGCCTCGATGGAGAGCGGGACGGCCGCCATGGGCAGGACGCGGCCCTGGACGTCCAGCAGCCGTCCGACGAGGTCGAGCCCGGCGACCGGGTCGCCCAGGCGCTCCCAGATGCCCGCGATCAGCAGGTTGCCGATGGCGTGCCCGGCCAGCGGGCCGTCGCCCCCGAACCGGGACTGCAGGATGTCGGCCCACAGCCGGCCGTCGTGGTCGTCGCCGCACAGGGCGGCGAGCGCCATGCGCAGGTCGCCCGGCGGCAGCACGTCGAACTGCTCGCGCAGGCGTCCTGACGAGCCGCCGTCGTCGGCGACCGTCACGACGGCGGTGAGGCGCGGGGTGACGCGGCGCAGGGCCTCCAGGGACGCCGCCAGCCCGTGCCCGCCGCCGAGGGCGACCACGGCGGGGGCCTGGCCGCGTCGGCGCGGGCTCACTCCAGCCCCAGGTCGCGGTGGACGACGTGGACGCCCACGCCGTCGGCCCGCAGCCGGCGCGCCAACTCCTCGGTCATGGCCGTCGAGCGGTGCTTGCCGCCCGTGCAGCCGATGGCGATCGTGACCAGCCGCTTGCCCTCGGCCAGCTGGCCGGGCATCACGGCGTCCAGGAGGTCGCCGACGGCGTTCAGCCAGTGGCCCGCCGCCTCGTGTCCGAGCACGTAGGCCGACACCGACTGCGACAGGCCCGTCTGCGGCCGCAGCTCGGGGACCCAGTGCGGGTTGGGCAGGAACCGGACGTCGAGGACCATGTCGGCGTCCACGGGCAGGCCGTTCTTGAAGCCGAACGACATGAGCGTGAGCTTCAGCTCGCGGTCGTCGGCGGTGTTGAACGCGAACGCGACCCTCGAGACGAGCTGGTGGACGGTCAGGTCGGAGGTGTCCAGCACGAGGTCGGCGGCGGCGCGCAGGACGGCGAGCATCTGCCGCTCCCGGCGGATGCCGTCCAGCAGCGGCCCGTCCCCCTGCAGCGGGTGCGGGCGGCGCACGGACTCCTGACGCCGCACCACGACCTCGTCCGCCGCCTCCAGGTACAGGATCTGAGGCCAGATGCCCAGGGCGCTCAGCGCGTCGAACGCGCCGGGGATCTCGTCGAACTCGGTGCGCGTGCGGACGTCCAGCACGACGGCCACCTTGTGGAAGCCCGCCATCCGCACGGTCTGGATCAGGTCGGGCAGGAGGGTGGGCGGGAGGTTGTCGACCACGTACCAGCCCAGGTCCTCGAGGGCGTGCGCGGCGGTGCGGCGTCCCGCGCCGGACATGCCCGTGATCGCGACGAACCTGACCGACTCGGAGGCGCTCATGGCGCCATTATGTCGGGCCGACCTCACCGGTGGCCGTGTTCACGGCTTCGGGGGCCGGCTGGGCGTCCAGGGCGGCCTTGACGGCGGCGGCCGTCCGCGGCCCAATGCCCGGCACCTGGGCGATGTCGGCGGCGTCCGCGGCCCGCAGCTTCTTCAGCGAGCCGAAGTGCTTGACCAAGGCCTTGCGGCGCAACTCACCCAGCCCGGGGACGCCGTCCAGCAGCGACTCGACCATGGTGACGCTGCGGCGTCCGCGGTGGTGGGTGATGGCGAAGCGGTGCGCCTCGTCGCGGGCGCGCTGGAGCAGGAACAGCCCCTCGCTGGCGCGCGGCAGGATCAGCGGGAACTCCTCGCCCGGCAGCCACACCTCTTCGAGCCGCTTGGCCAGGCCGATCAGCGGGACGTCGGCGATGCCGAGGGCGGCGAGGGCGTCGGAGGCCGCCGCGACCTGGGGGGCGCCGCCGTCCACCACGACCAGCGACGGCTTGTAGGCGAACTTGCGCGCGACGCCGGTGGTGGCGTCGACCAGGACGGCGTCCTCGCCCGTGAGGGACGCCTGGTCGTCGAGGTAGCGGCGGAACCGGCGAGTGATCACCTCGTGGATGGCCCCGACATCGTTGCTCCCCTCGACGGTCTTGATGATGAACCGCCGGTAGTCGGACTTGCGGGCAAGGCCGTCCTCGAACACCACCATCGAGCCGACCACCTCGGTGCCCTGCAGGTGCGAGATGTCGTAGCACTCGATGCGCAGCGGCGGGGAGTCGAGGCCGAGGGCCTCTTGGAGTTCCTCCAGGGCGCGGTTGCGCGTGGACAGGTCGGACGCGCGCTTGGTCTTGTGCAGCACGAGGGCCTCGGCGGCGTTGCGGGCGACGGTGTCCATGAGGAGGTGCTTGTCGCCGCGCCGCGGGACGTGGACGGCCACCTTCGCCCCCCGCTCCTCGCTCAGCAGCTCGGCCAGGGCGCTGCCGGACGCCGGTGGCACGGGCAGCAGCACCTCGCGGGGGATGCCGCCTGTGACCTCGGTGTCGGCGCCGCCGTAGAGCTGGAGGCAGAACTGCTCGACGAGCTCCTCCAGCGTCGAGTCGTCGGCGCGGTCGGCCACCCAGCCGCGCTCGCCGCGGACGCGTCCCGCGCGCACGTGGAACACCTGGATCGCCACCTCGAGCTCGTCGGCGGCGAGGGCGATGACGTCGGCGTCCGTGCCGTCGGGGAGGACGATCGCGTTGCGGGCGGTGGCGCTGTCGAGGGCGGCGAGCTGGTCGCGGATCACGGCCGCCTTCTCGAACTCCAGCGCGTCGGAGGCGGCGAGCATCTGGTTGCGCAGCCTCCGGGTCACCTGGTTGGTGTTGCCAGCGAGGAAGGCGCAGAGGTCTTCGACGATCTCGCGGTGGCCGTCCGGGTCGATGCGGCCGACGCAGGGGGCCGAGCACTTGCCGATGTAGCCGAGCAGGCACGGGCGTCCGGACGCCTTGGCGTTGCGGAACACTCCCCCGCTGCACGAGCGCATCGGGAACGCCCGCAGTAGCGAATCGATCGTTTCGCGGATGGCCCACGCGTGGGCGTACGGACCGTAGTAGCGGTTGCCCTTGCGCTTGGCGCCGCGTCCGACGAACACGCGCGGAAACTCCTCCGACCACGTCACCGCTACCCACGGGTAGCTCTTGTCGTCGCGGTACTTGACGTTGAAGCGCGGGTCGAACTGCTTGATCCAGGTGTACTCGAGCTGGAGCGATTCGAGCTCGTTCTGGACGACGGTCCACTCGACTCGGGCCGCGTTGCGGACCATCGTCTGGGTGCGGAAGTGCAGCGAGGCGGGGTCGGCGAAGTAGGAGTTGAGTCGTTGGCGCAGGTTCTTGGCCTTACCGACGTAGATGACCGTGCCCGACGGGTCGCTGAACCGGTAGACGCCCGGACCGGTCGGAATCGTCCCGGGCGCCGGACGGTAGCTCGCCGGGTCGGCCATGCCGGACAGCTTACGGCTCGCCTCGGACGCCGCCCCGTCCCGGTCGGGCTTCGACGAGCTCAGCCATCCGGCCGGGCCCTGAGCCTGTCGAAGGGCCTGTCGCGAGCCCGTCGCAGGGCCGGTCCCTGAGCCCGTCCAAGTGCCGGCCAACCCCACCACGGGGCATCGGACGTCGGGGGCGGCGTCCCAACCAGAGCCGGCCGCATCCTTGCGCCGGGTAGTAGCCGTTGCGCCAGGTCGACCGTGCGCGGGCGCGACTTGCAGCCGCATTCGCCGCGGAGCACCCCAGACGCGGCGTCCGCAACGGGCGGAATCGGCACTATCGGGCGCAGTTGAGCCCAAGCCACATCTGCCTTCGGGGAGAGGTTCTCGTGCCGCGACACCTGCATGGAGCGGTCCGCCCATTCCCTTGACGCGACGGCCGCGGACGCCGCTGGTGCCGCAGGTCAGGACTGGACGTCCTTGCCCAGTTGTCCACAGATCTGCTTGTGACCCTCCATCGAGGGGTCGCGGCGTGGTTCGCTCGTCTCATGGTTGATGCATCTCTGCGCCCGGCCCGTCAGCTCAAGGCGGAGGGTTGGACGCCGCGGCAGTTCCGTCAGGCCCTGGCCGACGGGTCGCTGGTCAGGCTCACGCGTGGCGTCTACGCCCCGTCGGTGCCGCACGAGACGCCCACCGAGTTGCATCTGCGTCGGGCGGCGGCGTTGTTGTCGGTGCACCGGGAGGCGGTCGTGTTGTCGCACTTCTCAGCGGCGATCGCGCACGGGCTGGCCGTCCAGGTAGGCAACCCTGACCGCATCCACATAACGGTTCCGCCGCCGAGCCGGGGTCGGTGCCGGTCTGGCTATCACGTCCACCAGGCACCTTTGGACGCCGCCGAGGTCGTCATTGTGGACGGGCTCCGGGTCACGTCCTTGCCACGCACGCTCGTCGATCTGGCCCGCACCACCCCGTATGCCTGGGGCGTGATCGCCGCCGATCAGGTCCTGCGGCGGTCGGTGTCGCGGGACGCGCTGCGTGCGGCCGTGGACGCCGGGGGCTGCCGGAGGGGAGTGGAGCAGGCGCGCCGGGTGATCGAGTTCGCTGACCGTCGGGCGCAGTCACCGGCTGAGTCCGCCAGCCGGGTCACCCTGGCCCGGGCGGGGCTGCCCGCCCCCGAGCTGCAATTCGAGGTGACCGGCCCGGACGGCTGGGTGGCGACCAGCGACTTCGCGTGGCCCGAGTACCGTCTGGTCGGCGAGATGGACGGCAAGTCCAAGTACTCCATCGGGTTGCGCCCCGGCCAGTCTCCCGAGGACGCCGTCCTGCACGACCTTCGACGCCAAGAAGCCATCCGGCAGGCGGGCTTCTGGGTCACTCGGTGGGGGTGGGCCGAGGCCTGGGACGTCCGTGCCCTCGGCGAACTCGTGCGAGGCGGTCTGGCCCAGGCTGCCGGGCTGCACCAGGCGTCTGGGCTGGTCCGCGACGCAGCCTGACCGGCGGTGCGGCGAAAGCGAAACGCTCTCCCCCCGCAAGTGAAGTTAGCGCCAGGTAGACCAGGCGGAAGCGGCACCTACGGGCGCATTCACCGCCGGGCACCCCAGACACGGCGTCCGCAACCGGCGCACACGGCACCTACGGGCGCACTCGCCGCGGACCACCCCACACAGGCGTCCGCGCACGCCCTTACACCCGCTGCCTCCGGTACGGCGACGCAGCAGAGGCTGGTGGTCGGCAGCCGCCGGCGCGTCGCGGCTCACCCACAGGCAGGTGACCACCCGCTCGCCACCAGCGGGACGAGACCTCAAGGCCGGACCGACCTCGGCGCCGGCACCGCGGCAGACGTCAACCCGCCCGCCGCCGACGGACGGGGGGCGGCACGGCGGCGTCCAAGAGGGGGCGCAGGTACTCGCCGGTGAAGCTGTCGGGGTGGGCGGCGATGTCCTCGGGCGTGCCCTGGGCCAGGACGGTGCCGCCGCGCGAGCCGCCCTCGGGGCCCATGTCGATGACCCAGTCGGACGACTTGATCACGTCCAGGTTGTGCTCGATGACCATGACGGTGTTGCCGGCGTCGACCAGGCGTCCGAGCACGCCGAGGAGCTTGTTGATGTCCTCGAAGTGAAGGCCGGTGGTGGGCTCGTCGAGCACGTACACGGTGCGCCCGGTGGAGCGCCGCTGCAGTTCGGTGGCCAGCTTGACGCGCTGCGCCTCGCCCCCGGACAACGTGGTGGCCGGCTGGCCGAGCCGCACGTAGCCCAGCCCCACCTCCTGCAGGGTCACGAGGTAGCGCGCGATGCCCGAGATGGGCGCGAAGAACTCGGCGGCCTCCTCGATCGGCATGTCGAGGACCTCGGCGATGGTGCGGCCCTTGTAGTGCACCTCGAGGGTCTCTCGGTTGTAGCGCGCGCCGTGGCACACCTCGCACGGCACGTAGACGTCGGGCAGGAAATTCATCTCGATCTTGATGGTGCCGTCGCCCATGCAGTTGTCGCAGCGCCCGCCCTTGACGTTGAACGAGAACCGGCCCGGCTGGTAACCACGCACCTTGGCCTCGGGGGTTTCGGCGAACAGCTTGCGAATGCGATCGAACACGCCCGTGTACGTCGCCGGATTCGACCGCGGCGTGCGCCCGATCGGCGACTGGTCGACGTGGATGGCCTTGTCGACGTGCTCAAGCCCGCTGATGCGCCGGTGGTGGCCGGGCACGTCCTTGGCGCTGTACAGGTGTCGGGCCAGCGCCCGGTACAGGATCTGGTTGACCAGCGACGACTTGCCGGACCCCGACACCCCCGTCACCGCCGTCATCACCCCGAGGGGGAAGTCGACCGTCACGTCGCGCAGGTTGTTCTCGGTGGCGCCGTGCACGGTGAGGCGTTTGCCGTTGCCCGGACGCCGCACCGCCGGCACGTCGATGGCGCGACGTCCGGACAGATAGGCCCCGGTGAGGGACGCCGGGCACGCCAGCAGGTCGGCCAGCGAACCGGACACCACCACGTGGCCGCCATGCTCGCCGGCGCCCGGGCCGATGTCGACGATGTGATCGGCGACCTTGATCGTGTCTTCGTCGTGCTCGACGACGATGAGCGTGTTACCGAGATCGCGCAGCCGCACGAGCGTCTCGATGAGCCGGCGGTTGTCACGCTGGTGCAGCCCGATGGACGGCTCGTCGAGCACGTACAGGACCCCGACCAGCCCCGACCCGATCTGCGTCGCCAGCCGGATGCGCTGGGCCTCGCCTCCCGACAGGCTGCCGGCGGGCCGGGACAGAGTCAGGTAGTCGAGCCCCACATCCAGCAGGAAGCGAAGCCGTTCGTTGATCTCCTTGACGACCCGCTCGGCGATGGACGCGTCGCGCTCGCTGAGGCTGAGGCCGCGCATGAACTCCAGCGCCTTGTCGATCGACAGGGCGGCCACCTCGGCGATGTTGCGGCCGTTCACGGTGACAGCCAGGGTGGTCGGCTTCAGGCGGGCCCCGTGGCAGGCGTCGCACGGGATCTCGCGCATGAACCCCGCGAACCGGTCGCGGCTGTTGTCGCTCTCGGCCTCCTTGAACCGCCGGCGCACGTAGGGCAGCGCGCCCTCGAACTTGGCGTTGTAGCTGGTCTCGCGGCCGTGCCGGCTCGTGGTGTGCACCCGCAGCGGCCCCTTCACGCCGTGCAGGATCATGCCTTTGACCTTCTCCGGCAGGTCCTCCCAGGGGGTGTCGACGGAGAACGAATGCTCGCGCGCCAGCGTGCGGAAGATCGTCTGGAAGTACCCCGACACGTACACCGACGACCAGACGGTGACCGCGTTCTCGGAGAGCGACTTGCCCCGGTCGGGGATGACCAGGTCGACGTCCACCTCCAGCTTGGTGCCCAGGCCCGAGCAGACCGGGCACGCCCCCCACGGCGCGTTGAACGAGAACTGCCGCGGCTCCAGCTCCTCGATCGAGATGTCGTGCTCGTTGGGGCAGGCGAGCCGCTCCGAATAGCGCCGCGACCGGCCCGGGTCGTCCGTCGGCAGGTCGACGTAGTCGATCTCCACCACCCCGGACGCCAGCCCGAGGGCGGTCTCCACCGAGTCGGTCAGCCGCTGCTTGATCGTGTCCTTGGCCGCCAGACGGTCGACGACCACCTCGATGTTGTGCTTCTTCTGCTTGTCGAGCGTGGGCGGGGATGCCAGCTGGAAGATCTCGCCGTCGACCCGGACGCGGTTGAACCCCTGCGTGACCAGCTGCCGGAACAGGTCGACGTACTCGCCCTTGCGCCCCCGGATCACCGGCGCCAGCACCTGGAACCGCGTGCCCTCGGCGTGGCTGAGCAGCCGGTCGACGATCTGCTGCGGGGACTGCTTCGTGATCGGCTCGCCGCACTCGGGGCAGTGCGGCCGTCCGATGCGGGCATACAGCAGCCGCAGGTAGTCGTAGACCTCGGTGATGGTGCCCACGGTCGAGCGCGGGTTGCGGCTGGTCGACTTCTGGTCGATCGCCACGGCGGGCGACAGGCCCTCGATGAAGTCGACGTCGGGCTTGTCCATCTGCCCCAGGAACTGGCGGGCGTACGCCGACAGCGACTCGACGTACCGGCGCTGGCCCTCGGCGAAGATCGTGTCGAACGCCAGCGAGGACTTTCCCGAGCCGGACAGGCCCGTGAAAACGATCAGGGCGTCGCGGGGCAACTCGAGGCTGACGTTCTTCAGGTTGTGTTCGCGGGCCCCCGCCACGATCAGTCGTTCGCTCACCCGGACATGCTATGTCCCGCCCCCGACAATTCCCCCGGGGAGATGCCTCCCCCCGTCCCGGGCGGGGGTTATGGTGAGCCCATGCTCGGACTGGTGAACCAGGGGCAGGTCGAGCCGGTGCTCAAGCGCATCGCGGAGGCCACCCAGACGCTCCTGCGCGCCACGATCCGGTTCGACGAGGACGACTGGCGCGCCCCCTCGCTGCTGCCCGGCTGGAGCCGGGCCCACGTGGCCACCCACATCGCGCGCAACGCCGACGCCCTGCGGGTGCTGATCAGCGCCTCGCGGACGGGTGACCCGGCCCCGCTCTACGCGTCCGCCAACGCCAAGTTCAACGACATCGAGAACGGCGCCGAACGCACCGCCCTCGAGCTGCAGGTCGACCTCGACACCTCCGCCGGGGAGTTGGCCCGGCTCTGCGACCGCGTCCACGACTGGATCGTGCCTGTGCGGCTGCCCGGCGGGGAGTTCCCGCTGTCGGTGCTCTCGATCATCCGGCTGCAGGAGTTGACCCTGCATCACATCGACCTGAGGACGGGTTTCACCTGGTCCGACATCGACATCGTCCCGGCCCGGTGGCTGCTGCAGTGGATGCTTCTGCTTCTAGGCGACGACCCTTCGCTGCCCGCGTTCGACCTCATCTCGGACGCCGGGGTCACGGCGTCCCTCGGCGGCACCGGCGAGCGCCGGACGGTCACCGGCCCGGACGCCGCCCTGTGGGCCTGGCTGACCGGACGGACCGACGGCGAGGGGGTCTCGGACGCCGGCGGCGTCACCTGGCCCCTGGCGGGCTGAGCCCGGCAGCGACAGGATGGGCCCATGCAGCTCACCCGCCTGGCCGTCGGCTCGATGGACAACAACGCGTACCTGCTGACCGACTCCGGCGAGGGCCTGCTCGTCGACGCGGCCGACGACGCGCTCGCCCTGCTCGCCCTCATCGGGGACGTGCCCCTGTCCCACCTCGTCACGACCCACCGGCACCACGACCACCTCCGCGCCCTGGCCGACCTGGCCCACCACACCGGGGCCAGACTCGCGGCCGGGACACCGGACGCCGCCGCGATCGAGGCCGCCGCCGGGGTCATCATCGACGACCGGGTCTGGGACGGCGACACGATCACGTTCGGCGGCGTCACCCTGGACGTCATCGGGCTCGTCGGGCACACGCCGGGCTCGATCGCCTTGGCGTACACCCCCGCGGACGGCCCGGCCCAGCTCTTCACCGGCGACTCGCTCTTCCCGGGCGGGGTGGGCGCCACGCAATCCCCCGCCGACTTCGCGTCGTTGCTGAGCGACGTCACCACCAAGCTGTTCGACCGCTTCGACGACGACACCGAGGTCTGGCCCGGGCACGGCGAGCCGACGACGCTGGGCGCCGAGCGTCCGCAGCTGGACGCCTGGCTGGCGCGCGGCTGGTGACGGCGAGGCTACTTGGTGGCCTCGACGATCTGGCGGATCGTGCGCTTGAGCTCGGCGATCTCGTCGCGCAGCCGGGCCGCGGTCTCGAACTGCAGGTCGCGGGCCGCGGCGTGCATCTGGTCGGTGAGCTCGTGGACCAGGCCGGCCAGGTCGGACGTGGGCAGCGCCGCCAGGTCGCGGTCGGGACGCCGCGGCACCGGCGAGGTGCGTTTGGAGTCGAAGCGGCCCACTACGTCGAGGGTGTCGGCGTCCTCGCGAGCGAGCATGTCGGTGATGTCGGCGATCTTCTTGCGCAGGGGCTGCGGGTCGATGCCGTGCGCGGTGTTGTAGGCGACCTGTTTGTCGCGGCGCCGGTTGGTCTCGTCGATGGCCAGCTCCATCGACGGGGTCATGCGGTCGGCGTACATGTGCACCTGGCCGTCGACGTTGCGGGCGGCCCGGCCGATGGTCTGGATCAGCGAGCGCCCCGAGCGCAGGAAGCCCTCCTTGTCGGCGTCCAGGATCGCGACCAGCGACACCTCGGGCAGGTCGAGGCCCTCGCGCAGCAGGTTGATGCCCACCAGCACGTCGTAGCTGCCCAGCCGCAACTCGCGTAGCAGCTCGATGCGCTTGAGCGTGTCGACCTCGGAGTGGAGGTAGCGCGTGCGGATGCCGTTCTCCATGAGGTAATCGGTCAGGTCCTCGGCCATCTTCTTGGTGAGGGTGGTGACCAGGATGCGCTCCGAACGGTCGGCGCGTGCGCGGATCTCGCCGATCAGATCGTCGATCTGGCCCTTGGTCGGCTTGACGATGACCTGCGGATCGACCAGGCCCGTCGGGCGGATCACCTGCTCGACGAAGCCGTCCGAGCGGGCCAGTTCGTACGGCCCCGGCGTCGCGGACAGGTACACCGTCTGCCCGATGCGCTCGGTGAATTCCTCGAACCGTAGCGGCCGGTTGTCCATGGCGCTGGGCAGGCGGAACCCGAAGTCGACCAGCGTGCGCTTGCGCGACATGTCGCCCTCGTACATGCCGCCGATCTGCGGAATCGTGACGTGCGACTCGTCGACGACGAGCACGAAGTCCTCCGGGAAGTAGTCGAGCAGGCAGTTGGGCGGCGTGCCGGGGCCGCGGCCGTCGATGTGGCGGCTGTAGTTCTCGATGCCCGAACACGTGCCGATCTGGCGCATCATCTCGATGTCGTAGCCGGTGCGCATGCGCAGGCGCTGGGCCTCCAGCAGCTTGTTCTGGGCCTCCAGGTCGGCCAGTCGGTCGGTCAGCTCGGCCTCGATGCCGGTGATCGCGCGCTCCATGCGCTCGGGCCCGGCCACGTAGTGCGAGGCCGGGAAGACGTACACCTCGGCGTCCTCGCTGACCAACTCGCCGGTCAGCGGGTGCAGCGTGGACAGCCCCTCGATCTCGTCGCCGAAGAACTCGACCCGGACGGCGTTCTCCTCGTACATCGGGAAGATCTCGAGGGTGTCGCCGCGGACGCGGAACGTGCCGCGCGTGGCCGCGAGGTCGTTGCGGGCGTACTGGATGCCGACCAGGCGGCGCAGCAGCGTGTCTCGGTCGTGCTCCTCGCCGACGCGCAGCCGGACCATGCGGTCGACGTACTCCTGCGGCGTCCCGAGGCCGTAGATGGCGCTGACCGTCGCCACCACGATCACGTCGCGCCTGGTCAGCAGGGAGTTGGTCGCCGAGTGCCGGAGCCGCTCGACCTCCTCGTTGAGCGAGGAGTCCTTCTCGATGTAGGTGTCGGTCTGCGGGACGTACGCCTCGGGCTGGTAGTAGTCGTAGTAGCTGACGAAGTACTCCACCGCGTTGTCGGGGAAGAACTGGCGCAGCTCATTGGCGAACTGCGCGGCCAGCGTCTTGTTGGGCTGCATGACGAGCATCGGACGCTGCAGCTTCTCGGCCAGCCACGCCACGGACGCCGTCTTGCCCGTGCCCGTGGCGCCGAGCAGCACCACGTCGTTTTCGCCGGCGCGCAGCCGACGCTCCATCTCGGCGATGGCCGCCGGCTGATCGCCCGCGGGCTCGAAGTCTGCGTGGACAGTGAACGGGGCGACGCGACGCTGAAGATCGGTGGTGGGACGCACGGCGTCAGTCTAGGAGGGGGCTCCGACAGTTCTTGGGCGGGTCGCCTCCCACCCCGCCGGGGTGACGGGCAGGGCGCGCTTGTGCCCGGTGCGCCGGTACCAGCCCAGGATCGTGGCCTCATCCTCGGCGCCGATGTCGGCGCCTTCGAGGTAGTCGTCGACGACCGCGTATCGCACCCCCAGGGCCACCTCGTCGGGGATCAGCGGCTTGTCGTCCTCCAGGTCGGCGGTGGGCACCTTCTCGACCAGCCGCTCCGGGACGCCCAGGTGCCGTCCCAGCTCGCGCACCCGCCGCTTCGGCAGCCCGAACAGCGGCGTCACGTCGGCGGCGCCGTCGCCGAACTTGGTGAAGAAGCCCACGACGGCCTCGGCCGCCTGGTCGGTGCCGACGACGAGCATGCCCCGCGCGCCGGCGATCGTGTACTGCGCGACCATGCGCGCCCGCGCCTTCGCGTTGCCCTTGACGAAGTCGTCCCGGTCGTCGCCCACCGAGAGCCCGCCTGCCACGCACGCCGCCCACAGCCCGTCCACGCCGGGCTTGATATCGACGACTGACACCTCGTCCGGCGCGATCGCCCGCAGCGCCAGGCGGGCGTCCTCCTCGTCGGCCTGGACGCCGTACGGCAGCCGCACCGCGACGAACGTCGCCTCGCCGCCGGCGGCCCGCACCCGCTCGCAGGCCAGCTGGCACAGCCTGCCGCCCACGGTGGAGTCGATGCCGCCCGAGATGCCCAGCACCAGGCCCCGGGTGCGCGTGTGCCGCAGGTACTCGGCGAGGAAGCCCACCCGGCGCTCCAGCTCGCGGGCGGCGTCGAAATCGGAGACCACCTCCAGGGCCTCGATGACGCTGCGCTGCATGTCCTTGTCCGTCATGGCGGGAAGGCTAGCAACCGCCCCGGACACCACACGAACGCGTTCGGCGCCGTCACGCGATCGTCACGGACGGGGCGCGCCCGAGGCGATCAGCGGCCATGCCCGTTCGACCTCGGCGCGCAGGTCGTCCAGGGTGCCCTCGTTGCGGACGACGACGTCCGCGGCCGCCAGCCGCCGCGCCCGGTACGCCTGCGCGGCCACCCGCGCGCGCGCCTCGGCCTCGCTCAGCCCGGACCGCGCCATCACGCGCGCCACCTGCACGTCCTCGGGGCAGTCGACCACCACCACGGTGTCGAAGCGCCCGGCCTGCCCGGTCTCGACCAGCAAAGGGATCACGTCGACGACCAGGGCGTCCGGGTCGGACGCCAACGCCGCGGCCCGCCGATCGGCCGCCAGGGCCCGGACCCGGGGGTGGACGATCGCGTTGAGGTCGGCCCGCGCGTCGGCGTCCGCGAAGACCACCGCCGCGAGCGCCGCCCGGTCCAGCCGGCCGTCCGGGAGCAGCACGCCCGGCCCGAAGCGGTCGGCGACGGCCGCGAGCCCCGGCGTCCCGGGCTCGACCACCTCGCGGGCCAGCACGTCGGCGTCCACGATCACCGCACCGAACTGTGCGAGCAGGTCCGCGACCGCGGACTTGCCCGAACCGATCCCGCCCGTGAGCCCGACCAGCCGTCCAGGAGCCATGCGCCCATCCTGTCAGGTCGGCCCAGCCCGGCCCGGCGACCGCGCGTGCGACCCGGACCCGTCGGCGTCCGGACGCGACGATGCCCCCGTCCACGAGGGGCGGGGGCACCGACGCATGCAACCGATCGGGCTAGCGGGCGCCGCCGGTCAGCTTGTCGCGCAGGGCCTGCAGCGCCTCGTCGGACGCCAGCGACCCCTCGGTCGCGCCGCCGCCGTTGCTGCCCGCGCTGTAGGACGCGGCGCTGGCCTCGGCGCTGGCCGCATGCGACTCGGCCGCCTCCGCCTCCTCGACCTGCTTCTTGTGGGCCAGCCACCGGGCCTGAGCCTCGGCGTACTGCTGCTCCCAAGCGCGCTGCTGCTCCTCGTAGCCGGGCTTCCACTCCTGGGCCTCGGGGTCGAAGCCCTCCGGGTAGATGTAGTTGCCCTGGTCGTCGTAGCTGGCGGTCATGCCGTACAGCGACGGATCGAAGTCGTCCGCGGCGACGTCGAGCCCCTCGTTGGCCTGCTTGAGGCTCAGCGAGATGCGGCGACGCTCGAGGTCGATGTCGATGATCTTGACCATGACCTCGTCGTTGACGGCGACGACCTGCTCGGGGATCTCCACGTGGCGCTCGGCCAGCTCGGACACGTGCACCAGGCCCTCGATGCCCTCCTCGACGCGCACGAACGCGCCGAACGGGACGAGCTTGGTGACCTTGCCGGGCACGATGTGCCCGATCTGGTGCGTGCGCGCGAAGGTCTGCCACGGGTCTTCCTGCGTGGCCTTGAGCGACAGGGAGACGCGCTCGCGGTCCATGTCGACGTCGAGGACCTCGACCGTGACGTCCTGGCCCACTTCGACCACCTCGGAGGGGTGATCGATGTGCTTCCAGGACAGCTCGGAGACGTGCACGAGGCCGTCCACCCCGCCCAGGTCGACGAAGGCGCCGAAGTTGACGATGCTCGAGACGACGCCCTTGCGGATCTGGCCCTTGGCGAGCTGGTTGAGGAACGTGTGCCGCACCTCGGACTGGGTCTGCTCGAGCCACGCGCGGCGCGACAGCACCACGTTGTTGCGGTTCTTGTCGAGCTCGATGATCTTCGCCTCGAGCTCCTGCCCCACGTAGGGCTGCAGGTCGCGGACGCGGCGCATCTCGACCAAGGAGGCGGGCAGGAAGCCGCGCAGGCCGATGTCGACGATCAGGCCGCCCTTGACGACCTCGATGACGCGGCCGGTGACGACCCCGTCCTCCTCCTTGATGCGCTCGATCGTGCCCCAGGCGCGCTCGTACTGGGCGCGCTTCTTGGACAGGATCAGCCGACCCTCCTTGTCCTCCTTCTGCTGGACGAGGGCCTCGATCTCGTCACCCACGGAGACGACGTCGAACGGGTCCACATCGTGCTTGATGGACAGTTCCTTGGAGGGGATGACGCCTTCGGTCTTGTAACCGATGTCGAGGAGGACCTCGTCCCGGTCGACCTTGACAACGATGCCGGTGACGATGTCGCCGTCGTTGAAGTACTTGATGGTGGCGTCGACGGCCAAGGCGAATTCCTCGGCGGACATGAAATCGTCGACGGCGACCTGAGCAGCCTCAGGAGTGGAGGTCATGTAGTAGGGCTCCGATAACTTGGATGGATGTGAAGGGAAAGCGGTTCGGCCCGTCACGCCCGCCTCACTCCGTCCGGAGAAGGGCAGACCGCACCGACCCACCAGCCTATTCGTTCACACGCGGCCGGGTCAAAGCGGCGTCCGGACGCCGTGGCCCCCGGACGCCGCCTGCCCGGCTCAGGCGTGGGCCGGCTCCGGGGTCCCGGCGAGGGAGTCGGACGCCGCGGCGTCCGAGCGGCCGTCGTAGACGTCCCGGTCGAGGATGCCGTTGCGCTTGGCCACGATCGTCGGCACGAGCGCCTGGCCGGCCACGTTGGTGGCGGTGCGGGCCATGTCGAGGATCGGGTCGATCGCCAGCAACAACCCGACGCCCTCCAGCGGCAGCCCCAGGGTGGACAGCGTCAGCGTCAGCATGACCACCGCCCCGGTGAGGCCGGCGGTGGCCGCCGAGCCGACGACCGCGACGAACGCGATGAGCACGTAGTGGCCGAGGTTGAGGTCGATCCCGAACAGCTGCGCGACGGTGATCGCCGCCAGCGCCGGGTAGATCGCGGCGCAGCCGTCCATCTTGGTGGTCGCCCCCAGCGGCACGGCGAAGCTGGCGTAGCTGGACGGCACGCCCAGCTTGTAGATGGCGTTGTTCTGCGTGATCGGCAGCGTCCCGATGGACGACCGGGACACGAACGCGAACGCGATGGCCTCGCCGGCGCCGGCGAAGAAGCGGCGCACCGACAGCCCGTGCAGCTTCAGCAGCAGCGGGTACAGGCCGAACAGCACCAGGGCGCACCCGAGGTACACGTCGAGCGTGAACACGGCGAGCGGGGCTACGAGGTCCCAGCCGTAGGTGGCCACGGCCTTGCCGATCAGGGCGGCCGAGCCGTAGGGCGCAAGCAGGATGATCCACCACACCAGCTTCTGGAAGACCTCCAGGGTGGCCTTCGCCACGTCGACGAACGGCTGCGCCTTGGCGCCGACGGCGAGCGCGGCCGCGCCCAGGGCGATGCCCAGGACGACGAGCTGAAGCACGTTGAAGTTGACGCTCGAGGTGACGCTGACTCCGCCGGCGGCTTGGGCGGCGCGGCTGCTGACCTCCAGGCCGAGGAAGTTGGCCGGGACCAGCGACTTGAGGAAGTCGAGCCACGTGCCCTGCGTCGCGGACGCCGTGGCGCCCGCCGTGCCGATCGTGGCGGACGCGCCAGGGTTGGTCAGCACGCCGAGCCCGATGCCGATCGCCACGCTGATCAGCGCGGTGATCGCGAACCACAGCAGCGTCTGGCCGGCCAGCTTGGCGGCGTTGTTGACCTGCCGGAGCTGGGTGATCGAGACGATGATCGCGGTGAGGACCAGCGGCACGACGACCACGCGCAGCAGCTGCACGAACAGAGTGCCGATCGTGTTCAGGGTGGTGGTGAGCCAGTCGAGCGACCACGTGCGCGCGACGAAGCCGAGGGCGACGCCGACCGCGAGGCCGATGAGCACCTGCGCCCAGAAGGGGACGCGCGGGCGCCGGCGGGTGGGGGCGGCGTCCGTGGACGCCGTGGAAACCGAGGACATGGTAAAAGGGCCTTTCGAGGACTGCGGGGGTAACGGAGGGGACGGCCGGGCCCGGCTCAGCGGGGACGGCGGGACGCCTGCCCGCCTGGGCGGCGGGGACGCGGGTGGTGCGGGCGCGAGAACGCGTCAGCCGCGACAACCACAGGTGCTGCGCAGGCACAGGTCAACGTCGATACGACGCCAAAAGCCGGGCATGCAGCACCTCCTCCAAGGGTTGACGGTTCAACCTTACGCCGGGTGGCGGGGGGTGACCAATCCGGCGGCAACCACGACCAGGCCGCAGACGGTAGCGTGAGACCACCACGAACAAGGAGGAACCCATGAGCGGCACGGCGTACGTCCATAGCGACGCCACCCTCGTCCCCAGCAAGTTGGACCTGCTCGCCGCCTGGCTGCCCCGACAGGCGTGGTTCGCCGGCGACGCCGCCGACCTGAAGCGGGTCGCGTTCTACCGCTTCGCCGACCCCGACGGCGAGGTGGGCCTCGACTCGATGCTGATCGCCTCGGGCGGCACGGTGTACCACGTGCCGGTGACCTGGCGGTCCGCGCCGCTGGACGAGGGCGACCTGATCGGCACCACCGAGCACAGCGAGCTGGGCACGCGATACGGCTACGACGCCACCACCGACCCGGTCTACGTGGCCGAGCTGGTGCGCGTGATCCGCGAGGGCGACGCGGCGGCCGACATCGCGCCGGTCGGTTCGGAGGAGCCCCTGCCGAAGACGATCGAGGTGGTCGGTAGCGGCGTCATCCCCGGCGTCGACGTCAGCGGCCAGGTGCGGCTGATCCGGGTGCTGGACGCCGCGCACGAGGACGCCCACGCCGCCCGCGGGCTGCTCACCGGCCGCTGGACCTACGACGGGGCCGAGCGCGAGGACGTCCTCGCCGTCCTGCGGTAGTCAGGAGCACCGTCGGCCGGCCAGCCTCAGCAACCGACCCGTGCCCGCCTCAGCGTGGTGCTTTCTCTACTCTCGATTTTCGGGGTCCCAGCGCCTCGCATCATCTTGCCTTGTCAGACGAATTTTGCAGGTGCGGACGAGACCCCCGTTCTCATCGAGGGTCGAAAAGGCACCATCCGGTGTCGCTGCCTGGTGGCGTGAGCTTCGGGGGCCAGGTCTGGATGGCCCTCAGTCCTGCCGCTCAGCCATGTCGCCCGGCCCGCAGGCTCAGGTGGTCACCAGTGCGGCCGGTGCCGGGTCGGGCCGACGAAGCGCCCGGACACCGGCGCGGACGGCCCACGCCACGCCCGCCACGGCCAGCGCGAGCCATAGGGCGTTGCCGAACGACGTCAGAACGCTCACGCGCTGGTACTCCCGGAACACCCCGTAGACCGCGAACAGCGGCACGAGCACCCAGATGACGCCGCGGAGTGCCCGACCCGGCGCGGCCAGCCCCAGGAACGCCAGCGGGAAGATCAGGTACCACTCCCGCAGCGTGCCGAACCCCAGGGCCCACGTGGCCGCCGCCAGCGCCACGAACCGCAGGGGCTGTCGGCGTCCGTACACGAGCAGCAGCGCGCCGACGCCCACCACCGACACCACCTGGACGCCGGTGGTGAGGGCGTCGACGTCCGCGCCCGTGAGCACCGACAGCAGGAACGCGGGCGTGATGGTCTGGGACGCGTTCGCCGGGTTACCCGTGCCGTCCAGCCAGCCCAGGCCCAGCCCGCTGAGCGCGCTCACGCCGAGGAAGGCCGTGACCGCCACCCCGGACGCCAAGCCGTAGCCGCCCCAGGTGCGCCACCACCTCGGCGGCGCGTCGCGCAGCGCCAGGGCGGCGATCGCGGGTGCGGCCAGCAGGGCGGGCTGCTTCACGGACGCCGCCAGCCCGAGCAGGACGCCGCCCGCCGCGAGCCGCACCCATGGCGTCCCTCCCGGTCGAGACGCAACGGCCAGCCCGGCCGCGACCAGGCCCGCCATGAGCAGGTCGACGTGTTCGCCGCCGACGCCGTGGACGATCGTGATCGGGTTCAGCACCGCCAGCCAGGTGGCGAACGCGGGGTCGAGACTGTGCTCGCGGGCCAGACGGGGCACCGCCCACAGGAGCAGCGCGATGCCGACCAGCGCCAGGATCCGCAGCGCGGCCACCGACCAGAACCAGTGCGCCCCCGTCGCCTGGATCACCCAGCCGAACGCCACCAGGATCCCGGCGGGGTACACCGACGTGGTGCCGCGCCAGGCGCGTCCCCAGGCGAACGGGCTGTCCGTCGTGCCGAGCCCGGTGTCGTAGGGGTTGACGCCGTGGGCCATCATCCAGCCGAGGTCGGCGTACGATCCGGCGTCCGTGCTCAGCACCGGGGCCACCACGAGAAGGGGCGTCGCCCATAGCGCGAACACCGCCGCGGAGTTGACGCCCGGACGCCCGGCGTCCGGGCGCAACAGCAGCCACGCCAGCGAGAGCAGGAGGATGCCGGTCGTTACCCACGCGACGTACGCCGACGCCGGCACCAGGCCCGACACGGTGGCCGCCCATGCCTGGCCGCGCACCTGCGGCCACGTCGCCAGGCGGCGCAGCTCGCCGAGGGTGAGCACCAGCGAGCCGAGCAGGCCCAGCCAGACGGCCGGGTGGGTCAGCGTGCGCGCGGGGTTCATGGGGCGAGCCTGCCCGAGCTGGCTGGGCGGGACCTGTGCGCGGGCTGTGGGGCTCGGGGCGTGGGCCCAGGGCGACGCCTGGGGCGGGGATGCCGCCGGGCCGGGGCCGCCCGTTGCTGACGCGGCGACCCGTCAGTGGGCCGCCTCATGCCAGGTTCGCCCGACGCCGACGCCGACGTCCAGCGGGACGCTCAGGTCGACGGCATGCCCCATGCGCTCGCGGACGATCTGCTCCAGAGCCGCGGCCTCTCCGGGCGCGACCTCGAACACCAGCTCGTCGTGCACCTGAAGCAGCATCCGCGACGCGAGCCCCGCCCGGCCGATGGCCGCCTCGACGTCGAGCATGGCCACCTTGATGATGTCGGCGGCGCTGCCCTGGATGGGCGCGTTGAGGGCCATGCGTTCGGCCATCTCGCGGCGCTGGCGGTTCGAGCTGGTCAGGTCGGGCAGGTAGCGCCGGCGGCCGAGGATGGTCTCGGTGAACCCGGTGCGGCGGGCGTCGTCGACCACGCCGGCCAGGTAATCGCGCACGTGGCCGAACCGCTCGAAATACTCGTCCATCAGCCCGCGCGCCTCGCTGGTCGAGATGCGCAGTTGCGCGCTCAGCCCGAACGCGGACAGACCGTAGGCCAGCCCGTAGTTCATCGCCTTGATCTTGGCGCGCATCGCGGACGTGACGTCGCCCGGCTCGACGCCGAACACCCGCGCGGCCATCACGGTGTGGAAGTCGGCCCCGGACGTGAACGCCTCGATCAGGCCCTGATCGCCCGACGCGTGCGCCATGATGCGCATCTCGATCTGGCTGTAGTCGGCCGTCATCAGCGACTCGTAGCCGTCGCCGACGACGAACATCTCGCGGATGCGGCGTCCGGCCTCGGTGCGGATGGGGATGTTCTGCAGGTTCGGATCCGTCGACGACAGCCGGCCCGTGGCGGCGACGGTCTGCAGGTAGGTGGTGTGGACGCGGCCGTCGTCGGCGATCGCCTTCTGCAGCCCCTCGACGGTCTGCCGCAGCCGGATCTGGTCACGGTGCCGCAGCAGGTGCGCCAAGAACGGGTGCTCGGTCTTGGCGTACAGCTGCTCGAGGGCCTCGGCGTCCGTCGTCCAGCCGGTGCGGGTGCGCCGGGTCTTGGGCATGCCCAGCTCGTCGAACAAGACGGTCTGCAGCTGCTTGGGGGACCCGAGGTTGATCGGCTTGCCGAGCACGGCGTACGCGTCCGACTCGGCCTGCCGGACGGCGGCGTCGAAGTCGGACCACAACGCGTCGAGGGCGTCGGCGTCCACGGCCACCCCGTGCCGCTCCATGACGGCCAGGGTGCGCTGCAGCGGCAGCTCGACCTCGGCCAGCAGGGACGCCCCTCCGGCGGCGGCCAGCTCGGCGTCCAGGACGCTGGCCAGCTCGGCCACCGCCCGGGCCCGCACCATGGCGTCCGAGCCCTCGTCGGGGTCGTCGAAGTCGAACGCCAGCTGGTCGGCCGGCGCGCCGGTGCCCGGTTCGGCGGCCAACTCACGGCGCAGATGCCGGACGGCCAGGTCGGCCAGGTCGTAGGTTCGCTGGTCGGGCCGCAACAGGTAGGCGGCCAGCTGGGTGTCGGACGCCAGGCCCGCCACGTCCCACCCGCGCGCCCACAAGGCCTGCAGCACCGGCTTCGCGTCGTGCAGCGCCTTCGGGGCGTCCGCGTCGGCCAGCCACGCGGCGAGCGCGGCGTCGTCGTCGGGGCTCAGCTCGGACGTGCGCAGCCAGGCGGCCGCGCCGTCCAGGCTCGCCAGCGCCAGGCCGTACACATCGCCCGCCCCGGCCCGCCAGCTGCCCTCCGCCTGGACGCCGACCAGCCCGCCGGCGTGCTCGGCGAGCCACGCCCGGAGCGCGCGCGGGGCCAGCACCTCGCCGGCCAGCTCGAAGCCACCCTCGGGCTCGGACGCCTCGGGCGGCAGCGTCTCGATCAGCCGCTCGCGCAGCACCCGGAACTCGAGCGAGTCGAAGAGGGTGTGGACGGCCTCGCGGTCCCAGTCGTGGCGCTCGAGGTCGGCCAACCCGAGCGGCAGCTCCAGGTCGCACACCAGCGCGTTGAGCCGCCGGTTGCGGCGCACGTCTTCGACCCGCTCGCGCAGCGACTCGCCGGCCTTGCCGCGCAGCGAATGGGCGTGCGCGAGCAGGTTGTCGAGGCCGTCGTACTCCTCCAACCACTTGGCCGCGGTCTTGGGCCCCACCCCCGGGACGCCGGGCAGGTTGTCGGAGCTCTCCCCCACCAGCGCCGCCAGCTCGGGGTAGCGGGACGGGGGCACGAAGTAGCGCTCCGCCACGGCGTCCGGCGTGAGGCGGGCCAGGTCGGAGACCCCCTTGCGCGGGTACAGCACCGTCGTGGACGCGCCGACCAGCTGCATGGCGTCGCGGTCGCCGGTGCAGATGAGCGTGTCGAAGCCGGACGCCTCCGCCTGCGTCGCCAACGTGGCGATGATGTCGTCCGCCTCGAAGCCCGGCAGCTCGAGGTGGGCGATGCGCAGCGCGTCCAGCACCTCCTTGACGAGCGCGACTTGGCCCTTGAACTCCTCCGGCGAGGCGCTGCGGTTGGCCTTGTACTCGGCGTACGCCTCGGAGCGGAACGTCTGCCGCGACACGTCGAAAGCCACCCCCACGTGCGTGGGCTGCTCGTCGCGCAGCACGTTGATCAGCATCGACGTGAAGCCGTACACGGCGTTCGTGTGCTGCCCGGTGGTCGTGGAGAAGTTGGCCACCGGCAGCGCGAAGAACGCCCGGTAGGCGACCGAGTGCCCGTCGATCAAAAGCAGGCGGGGGCGGTCGGACGCCGCGGGTGCAGGGCTCGTGCTCACCTTGGTCAGCCTAGCCAACCCGTCGGACAATCCCGGGGCGAGGGCGGATCTGCCAGCATGGGCGCATGGACGACGTCACCGACCGGGTCAGGGCCGCGCTGGCCGCCTCCGACGGCCTGGACGCCCGCATGGGCCTGGAACTGTTCGAGGTTTCGGCGGACCGGTCGTCCGGGCGCATGTCGGTCGAGGGAAACACTCAGCCGTACGGGTTGTGGCACGGCGGGGCGTCCTGCGTGCTGGCCGAGTCGCTCGCGTCGCTCTCGGCGGTCGTCGCGGCGGGCGAGGGCGGCGCGGCGTACGGCGTCGACATCAACGCCACGCACCACCGTCCGGCGCGGTCGGGGCACGTGAACGGCGTGGCCACCGCGATCCGCATCGGCGTGACCCTGGGGACCTGGGATGTCGTGCTGACCGACGACGCCGGGGAGCGCCTGTGCACCGCGCGCGTGACGTGCGCGCTGCAGCGCCGGCGGCGTCCCGGCTGAACGCGCGCCTACTCGGCGTCGTCCTCGGGGGCCGCCTTGGCCTTGCGGACCTTCTTCTTCACGCCCTTCGGGCCGTTGCCCGACTTGGAGTGCTCGATGACGCCCTCGGCGACCTCACGCATGGACTTGCGCAGGTCCATCGCCGTCTTCTGGATCCAGCGGAAGGCCTCGGCCTCGGTCAGGCCCAGGCCCTCCTGCAGCAGGCCCTTGGCCTGGTCGACCGCCTTGCGGGATTCGAGGCGCTCCTCGAGGTCGGCCACCTCGTCGTCCAGGGCGCGGATCTCGGCGTACCGGGCGATGGCCAGCTCGATGGCGGGCACGACGTCGGAGGCGTCGAACGGCTTGACCACGTACGCCATGGCGCCGGCCTCGCGGGCCCGGTCGACCAGCTCGCGCTGGCTGAAGGCCGTCAGCATGACGACGGGGGCGATGCGGTCCTCGGCGATGGCGGACGCCGCCGTGATGCCGTCCATGATGGGCATCTTGACGTCCATGACCACCAGGTCGGGCTCCAGCTCGCGGGCCAGCCTCAGGGCCTCTTCACCGTCGGACGCCTCCCCGACCACGTCGTAGCCCTCGCCGATGAGCAGTTCGACGAGGTCCAGGCGGATGAGCGCCTCGTCCTCGGCGACCAGCACGCGCGGGCGTGCGTTCGGGGGGATTGAGTCACTCACGGGGAACCACCACTTCCATTCGGCGTCAACGGGCCGAACCCTACCATCGCCGATTCGGGCCACCGCGGCGGACGGCCCGGGCGTCCGGGGCGTGGGCGCTGTGGCAGGATGGTTCCCGCACCCGCGCCGGGGTGGCGGAATGGTATACGCGGACGGCTCAAACCCGTCTGGGCGCAAGCCCGTAGGGGTTCGACTCCCCTTCCCGGTACTCAGCTTCCTCACGCCGCGTCAGAGCCACCATCAGGTCAGAGCAACCACTGGGTCAGAGCAGCCACTGAGTCAGAGCAACCACTGGGCGACCAGGTAGCTGGCCCCCAGGGACGCCGACCCGATGAGCAGCGAGCGCAGCAGCGTCTGCACCACCTTGGTGCCGCCCAGCCGGGCCAGGATCACGGCGGTCACGCTCAGGGAAACGACGACGGCCGCGAGGGTGTACCGGTCGAGCCACGGCCCGGGCCACAGGTACGCCACCAGCAACGGCACGGTCGCGCCCAGCAAGTACGCGCTGCCGGACCGCAGGGCCGAGCCCACCACGTAGCGGCGGTTGTGCAGCGTGCGGATGCCGTACTCGGTCTCCAGTTGGGCGGTGAGCGCGTCGCACGCGGTGAGCTCTTCGGCCACCGTGCGGGCCGTCTCGGGTTTCAGGCCCTTCGCCTCGTAGTAGGTGGTCAGCTCGGCCAACTCCTCGTCGGGGCTCATCGCGAGCAGCCGAGACTCCTCGGCGAGCGCGGCCTGCTCCACCTCACGGTCGGCGGCGGCCGAGACGAACCCCTTACCGGCGACGGAGATGGCACCGGCCAGCGCCGACAGCAGCAGGATCTCGTAGATGCGCGTGGTGGCCAGCCCCGCCCCGACCAGGCCCTCGCTGAACCCGGCCACGGACAGGATGCCGTCGTTGACGTAGCCGACGTTGGAGCGGACCAGGGACGCGTCGCGAGCGGCCCAGCGAGCCCTCAGCCGCGTCAGCAACCCCGCCTCGGCCATGTCTCGGGCCGCTGCTCAGATGATCTCGGCGACGCGCAGCGAGTTCGTCTTGCCCGCGGAGTGCTTCGGGTTGCCCGCGACGATGACGATCTTGTCGCCCGCCCTGACCATGTCCTGGCCCTTGAGGGCGTTCTGGACCGCGTCCACCATCGCGTCGATGGAGTAGAACTCGGGCGTCGTGAACGACTTGATGCCCCACGACAACGTCATGCGCTGCGCGGTGTCGATCTTGGGGCTGAACGAGCACACCTGGATCGTCGACCGCAGCCGCGCCAAACGCATGGCGGTGTCTCCCGTCTTGGTGAACGCGACCAGGTAGATCGCGCCCACCCGCTCGGCCACCTCGACGGCGGCCTTGGCGATGACGCCCGACGTGGTGTGGGGATCCCAGTCGATGCGGGCGATCTTGTCCAGCCCGATCGACTCGGTCTTGCGGATGATGCGGCCCATCGTCTCCACGGTCGCGATCGGCCACTGGCCCATCGCGGTCTCCCCCGACAGCATGACGGCGTCGGCTCCGTCCAGGATGGCGTTGGCCACGTCGGACGCCTCGGCGCGTGTCGGGCGGGGGGCCGTGATCATCGACTCGAGCATCTGCGTGGCCACGATGACGGGCTTGGCCGCCGTGCGGGCCGCCGACACGATGCGCTTCTGCGCGCTGGGGACGTCCTCGAGCGGCAACTCCACGCCCAGGTCGCCGCGGGCCACCATGATCGCGTCGAACGCGATCACGATGTCGTCGATCGCCGCCAGCGCCTGCGGCTTCTCGATCTTGGCGATCACGGGGATGCGCCGGCCGAACTCGTCCATGATGGCGTGCACGTCGTCGACGTCGCGCGCCGAGCGCACGAACGACAGCGCCACCATGTCGACGCCGTTCTCCAGCGCCCAGCGCAGGTCGGCGGCGTCCTTCTCGGACAGGGCCGGCACGCTCACGGCCACACCCGGCAGGTTGATGCCCTTGTTGTTGCTGACCCGGCCCCCGATGACCACCTCGGTGATCACGTCGCTGCCCGTCACCTCGAGAGCGACGAGCTCGATGGCGCCGTCGTTGATCAGGATCTGGTCGCCCGGCCGGACGTCGTCGGTGAGCGTGTGCAGCGTGGTGCTGGCGCGCAGCTTGGTGCCCTCGACGGTGTCGGTCGTGATCGTGAACCGGTCGCCGGGAGCGAGCATCTCCCCCTCGGGGTTGGCGAACCGGCCGAGCCGGATCTTGGGGCCCTGCAGGTCGGCGAACACCCCCACGGGACGGCCGGCGTGCTCGGCCACCTGGCGGACGAGGTTGAGCCGACGCAGGTGATCGGTGTGGTCGCCGTGGCTCATGTTGAGCCGGGCCACGTTCATGCCCGCGTCGACCAGTTCGGTGACCATCTCGATCGAGTCGGTGGCCGGCCCGAGGGTGCACACGATCTTCGCGCGGCGATTGGGCAGTCCGTCGTTTTTCTCCTTGGCCACGGTGCAGACCCTAGCGCACAGCGTCCGGCCGGAGCAGGGGTCGCCCAGGGTGACGCGGCGGTCCGGACGGGCGCGTGATGTGTGTATCCGGGCCGGGCTCAGCCGGCCTCGACGACGGCCAGCGCGTGCGCCAGGTCGTCGGGGTAGGGCGAGGAGAACGTGACCCACTCCCCGCTGCCGGGATGGGTGAACGACAGCCCCACCGCGTGCAGCCACTGCCGCGCCAGGCCGAGCCGGGCCGCCAGGACGGGGTCGCCGCCGTACAGCGGGTCGCCCACGCACGGGTGCCGGATGGCCGCCAGGTGCACGCGGATCTGGTGCGTGCGGCCCGTCTCGAGATGGACCTCCAGCAGCGTCGCCGCCCGAAAGGCCTCGATCGTGTCGTAGTGGGTGACGCTGTGGCGTCCGCCGTCGATGATCGCCATCTTCCAGTCGTGGCCGGGGTGGCGGGCGATGGGGGCGTCGATGGTGCCCGTGAAGGGGTCCGGGTGCCCCTGGACCAGCGCGTGGTACACCTTGTCGACCTCGCGGCGCCGGAACGCGCCCTTAAGCGACGTGTACGCCGGCTCGCTCTTGGCGACGACCATCAGCCCGGACGTGCCCACGTCCAGGCGCTGGACGACGCCGCGCCGCTCGGCCGCCCCGGACGTCGAGATGCGAAACCCGGCCGCGGCCAGGTGCGAGACCACGTCGGGGCCGTCCCAGCCCAGCGAGGGATGGGCGGCGACGCCGGCGGGCTTGTCGACAACCACGATGTCGCGGTCGTCGTGGACGATGGCGATGCCCTCGACCAGCCGCGGGGTGACGGCCGCCACCTTGGGCTCGGGCAGCTCCAGCTCCAACAGCTCGCCGCCCGCCACGCGCGTCGACTTGCCGACCACCCGCCCGTCGAGGCGCACCAGCCCCTCGGCCAGCAGCTCGGCCACGCGGCTACGGCTGAGGCCCGTCATGCGGGACGCCGCAGCGTCCACCCGCTCGCCGGCCAGGCCTTCCGGGACGAGGTGGACGCTCACCCGGCCTCCCCCGCGTCGGGCTTGGGCGCCTCGCGCGTGGAACGGCCCGCGAGGTCGACCTGGCGGATCAGCACCAGCCAGCCCAGGGTGACGGCGGCGAACGTGATGCACATGTCGGCCACGTTGAAGATGGCGAAGTTGGGCAGCTGCAAGAAGTCGACCACGTGGCCGCGGGCCACGCCGGGGGGCCGGATCAGCCGGTCGGTGAGGTTGCCCAGGATGCCGGCCAGCAGCAGGCCCAGCCCGACGGCCCAGCCCCGATGCCGCACCCGCGGGATCAGGCGCCACGAGACGAACACGAGCGCCGAGGCGGCGATCGCGGTCAGCACCACCGTGAAGTTCTCGCCCAGGCTGAACGCCGCGCCCGGGTTGTGGATCAGCTGCAGGGTGAGCAGCCCGCCGAGCAGGACGGGAGGGTTCTCGGGGTCGAGGTACGCCAGGGCCAGCGCCTTGGTGCCCTGGTCGATCCCCCAGCCCACCAGGCCGATGCCCACCGCCAGCGCCCGGGCGACGCCCGGTGGGAGCGCGCCGCGCGGGGACGCGCTGCCGGTCGCCGCGCTGTCGCTCGCGTCGTTGCCGGACGCCGCGTGAGCGGTTATCGCCGCTCCTCGCGCAGCTTGCAGCTCACGCACATGGTCGCGCGCGGGAACACCATCAACCGGTCCTTGCCGATCGGCTCCCCGCACGACTCACACCACCCGTACGAGCCGTTGTCGAACAGCTTCAGCGCCGATTGCGCCTGGTCGAGCAGGTCGCGCGTGTTCTGCACCAGCGACATCTCCTGGTCGCGCTCGAAGTTGGTCGAGCCCACGTCCGCCGGGTCGCGGCCGGCCCCCTCGGTGCCGTCGTCGAAGAGCCGTTCGAGGCCCTTCTCGGCGGTGGCGATGGCCCGCTCCATGCGCTTGATGTCGAACACCAGGTCTTCGCGGACCTCCGCGAGTTCCTCAGGCGTCCACGGCTCTTCGCCCTCCAGGACGGGCGCCACCACGGACTTCTCCTGGGCCGGCTTGGTCATCGTCTCACCCCCGTCTGGGTCATTGGCTGAGGGCAGACAGTACCACCGAATGGAGGGCGGCGATCCCGCGAGCGCAAAAGCACCGCAGGCGATGCCTGCGGTGCCCTGGACGCCGTGGCGTCGCCGTGCGAAGTGGTCAGTTCTCCTTGCCCAGGAGGGCGTCCAGCCGCGGCGTGGCGGACGTGCCGCGCACGCCCTCGCGCAGCAGGTCGGGCTGCTCGTCGGGGGCGAAGGTGCCGTTGTTGAGCGCGTCCAGCTGACGCTGCAGGCTCGCCGACACCGTCTCGCGGTAACGGCCCTCGAAGGAGCGCAGGTGGTCGACCCGCCCGCTGAGCTCGTCGCGCTCGCTCTCCAGCGCCGCGAACAGCTCGCTGCGGCGGGCCACGGCGTCCTTGTCGACCTGAGCCGCCCGGGCCTCGGCCTCGCCGGTGAGCCGCTCGGCGGTGGCCAGCGCCTCGGACTCCAGCGAATCCGCCTGCGCCCGCGCGTCGCCGACCAGCTTCTCGGCCTGCTGGTTCGCCTCGGTGGTCACCCGCTCGGCCTCGGCGGCCGCGTCGGTGGTGAGCTTGTGGGCGGCGGCCTCGGCCTCGGCGGTCACCTGGTCGGTGTGGGCCTTGGTCTCGGACGTGAGCCGCTCGGCCTCGGCCTGAGCCTCGGACGTGAGCCGCTCGGCCTCGGCCTGAGCCTCGGACGTGAGCCGCTCCGCCTCGGCCTGAGCCTCGGACGTGAGGCGCTCGGCCTCCGCG
>WBZS01000335.1_pt1 | contig 31853 bp, 30 predicted proteins | sample 5204201 | NCBI WGS metagenome assembly WBZS01 (sample SAMN12344357, study PRJNA552823) | activated sludge metagenome | biome: Activated sludge suspended growth; feature: Nitrification reactor; material: Wastewater; isolation source: activated sludge from nitrification reactor of wastewater... | reverse complement strand
GGCACGTTGCCGGCCGATCAGGACTACGTGATCAACGTCGTCCCGGGCGTCGACGCCACGACCTTCACGCTCGCCGTGACGATCAAGTAACGCGATCGTCTCAGGACAAATGAAAAGCGGGCCGCCGGCAACACCGGCGGCCCGCTTTGGTTGTCGACTACTCGACGACGATCTCGATCACATCGCCGGCCTCGTCATCCGTGAACTCCAGGAGCTTGCCGGCCTGACCGATCTTGATCCCGGTCAGCACGATCTTCCAGCGCCCGGCCTCCACGTTGGGGAAGGTGCGCGTCAACCAGCGCAGCAATGTGTCGACCAACGGCAGGGGAATGCTCACCGTGGATTTCTGCCGACCGGTCGCGGCGTCGCGCACCCGCACCCGCAACGACCGGTACTCGCGGCCCGGCGCCGGAGGCGGCCCGTTGCGCGCGGTGCCCAGCGCCGTGAGCAATTGCCTGGCTTCGTCGGTCGTGATCGTTCCGGCCTCGAGCATCTTCAAGACCTTGAGGCGTTCTTCGGCGGTTGCCATACGGTCAATACTCCGAAAGCGTCCCGGCGCGCCGGGCGACGTCCTCTTCGCGGCGATACAGCCAATAGCCCAACACCGGCATCACCAACCCGAAGGCCGTGACGACCGCCAGCTCGACCCCGATCGGCGCCAGCTCCGGATAGCCCGGCGGTAACCCCATCATCAGGGATCGAAACGCGTCGACGCCGTGCGAAAGCGGGATGAAGCGCGTGATCGTGATGACCCAGTCGGGCAGAACGCGAAACGGGAAGAACGGCGCGCAGACCACCATGAACGTGAACTGGATCACGTTGATCAGCGTCTGCGCCGACTCTTTGATCCGCAGCGTCAACGCCGCAAACGCGAAGCCGAAGCCGAACGTCCCTGAAAGCGTGAGCGCCAGCACCGCGATGCCCAGCGGGACGTTGTAGACCGGCAGCGTGCCGAAAAGCGCGCTCATCAGCACGGCTGAAGTCACGCAGAGCAGCCCGGTCCACACCAGCGAGACCGCGATCCGCGAAAGCAGATTGGCGAACTTCGACGCGGGGCTCAAATACAGCTGTTCGAGCGTGCCCTGCTTCTGGTCGCGGCGCACATTGTAGCCGATGGTCCAGAGCGTGTCCGACAGAAACATGAAGATGATGAAGCCGTAGACGACCACGCCGGCCGTGCTCCCCGAGCTTTCGCCGGTGCCGTTTCGCGGCGTAAACATCAGCCCGGCCAGCGTGACCGAGGCCACGATCAAGAAGACCTGGCCGAACGAAGCCGCGAACTCCACCGGGTAGCGGAGCATGATCGTCAACTCTTTGCCGGCCATCGCGGTCAGAGTGCTCATGAACGCGGCCGGGCCTGTGAGGCGGGGTTGCATGGTGGCAATGTCCTTATGACAACGGTTCACGGCCGGTCAAAATTGCCCGATACCTTCGTTGCGCTGCACGCTGCGCTCGACGCGGTTGAAGACCCAGAAACCGAACCACGGCGCGAAGATCATGAAGACCCAGAGCACCGACAGATCCAGATACCAGGTGTCGAAGAAGTATCCGACGCCAAGCAGGGCCGAGCGCACGCCGTTCGTCATCCAGGTCGGCGGGAAGAGAAAGGCGACCCCACGCAGCAGCGGCGGCAGCGTGGCCACCGGGAAATACATCCCCATCAGGAAACTGACCGCCCACTGCATCAGGTTGACGATGGCGCTCGACTCCTTGACCCGCAGCACCACAGCGCCGAAAACCAGCGCCATGCCGTAGAGCGGGATCAACCCGGACAGGATGAAGAGCAAAGCCAGGCCCAGATCGCCGCTAAGGGGGTTGACCTGAAAGATCAGGCAACCGATCACGTACGCGACCAGGGCCGTGGCCAGGCCGCGGATGATGCTGTACAGCGCCACGCCGCTGGCCAGGGTCAGGGTCGACGTGGGCGTCAGATAGACGGCCTCGAGCGTCCCGGTCTCCTGCTCGAACCGGATCCAATAGGCCACGTGCCAGAACGCGCCCGAGACGATCGTGAACACGCTGCTGCCGATCAACATGTAGGCCACGTAGTTGGCCGTGCCCGTGTTGGCCGCGAAGTTCGCGGCCGCCTGGTCGCCGCCGGCCGCCCGGCCAAGGAACATCGGCATCGCCGCGAACACGATCGGGATCACGGCCTCCATCACCAGCTGGCCCGGGTAGCGCGTGATGTTGATCAGGCGCAGTTGCGTCTCGGCCAGCGCGGCCGAGAGCGACTGACCGATTGTCGGACGCCCGGCGGAAGGTTGTACGCGTGTGGTCATGAGTTTGCGTTTGCGGCCGGCACGGCGCGGGTGTCTTCGGCCAGGGTGCGACCGGTGCGCGCGATGAACACGTCTTCGAGCGTGACCTCTTCGGGCGCGATCTTCTGGATCACGGCCTGATGTTCGATGAGCGTCTCGATCAGACGCGGCAGCAGCGACGTCGCGTTGGCCGACATCACGGTGAGCTCGGTATGGCCGTTGACGGCCTGCACCGCCGTTCGGGTGACGCCTCCCAACCCGGCCACGGCCTGGCTGGCGCGCGACGAGATCACGCCCTCGATGCGCAGCACCGCCTCGCGCTGAAGCGAGGACTTAAGCTCGGGCACGGTGCCCATCGCCAACACCTGGCCATGGTCGACGATCGCGACGCGGTCGCAGAGCGTCTCGGCCTCGGACATGATGTGCGTGGTGTAGATCACGGTCTTGCCCTGATCATTCAATTCGCGCACCACCGCGCGTAGCTCGCGCGCCGATGGGACGTCGAGCGTGTTCGTCGGCTCGTCGAGGATCAACAGCGGCGCGTCGTTGATCAGGGCCTTGGCGAACGCGACCTTCATGCGCTGCCCCGACGAATAGCTCTCGAGCGCGCGATCCGCGATCTCGCCCAGGTCGAGCTGCTCGATCAGGTCATCGGCCCGTTTGCGCCGATCCGCCGGGGTGAGATGGTACAGCGCGCCAAAGAAGACCAGGTTCTCGCGCGCCGTCAGCTTCCAGTACAGACCGCGCTCGCCCATCAACATGCAACCGGTCGTGGCCCGGATGGCGTTGTCGTCCTTGGACAACTCGAAGCCGTTGATCACGGCCCGGCCCGATGTCGGCAGGAGCAGCGTGGTCAGGCACTTGATCAGCGTGGTCTTGCCGGCGCCGTTCGGGCCGAGCAGCCCGAACAACTCGCCGGGCTTGATCTCGAGCGACACGCCGCGCAGCGCCGGGACCTCTTTCGTTTCGGATTTGAAGAGGCCCCGGCGCTGGCGGGTGACGTAGGTTTTGGCCAGTTGGTCAACGATCACGTGACCACTCATGTCGGATCATTTCCTTTCAAGCGCATCAAGCAAGGCGGCCGCCGCGTTCGCGTCGATCGCGCCGTCCTGCAGGCGTTGCAGGATCGCCAGGCGCTCGCGATCGCGGGCCGTCGACTGGTTCTTCGCAGCGCCCCGTCCCGACGCCTCGGCGCGCGCCGGCGCCTCAGCCGGGGCCGTGTCGTCCAGGAAGATGGATATGCCGCGCATCATATCGCCCTCTTACTTTCCTTCCAAAGCAGCCAGAAGCTGCGCCGCCTCAGCGGCCGTGACTTTGCCCGTCTCGACCAGACGCAGGATGGTCAACCGCTCGTCGTCGCTGACCGGTTCGTGCACCACGGGCGCCACCGGGGCTTCCGGCGCCCGCGGGGGCTCGGGCGGGATCACCACGCCCCAGCGTCGTGAGCGGCGCCCGACCGTCTCCGCCCGGCGCTCGGCCTCTTCAACCTTGCGCTGGGCTTCCTCGAGCGAGCGCTGGATCGTCAACCCGCTCTTCTCGAGCACGGCGGTCACATGACGCATGCCGCCGCTCAGCTGCCGCGTCACCAGGGCCTCGATCGAGCCGGCCAGGTCGTCGATGCCCTCCACCTCGGCGTCGGTGTCGCGAAGGGTCACATCGCCGCCGGCGTGCAGGTTGACCAGGCTGTCGCCGCCGCCCACGAGCACCAGTTGCTCCGCGCCCTTGTTGACCGACCGCACGTCGCGGGCGTCGACGTTCAGATCGCCGCCGCAAAGGACCGTGATCGTGGCCGAGGTGCCCGCCATCAAATTGACGCGGATGTCGCCGCCGACCGCGACCGCATACTCGGTTCCCGGCAGAAAGGCCAGGCCGAGCGACGCATCGCCGCCCGCGTTCGCGATCCGAAGCGGCCCATTGACGACGCGGACGCGGACATCCCCGCCGACATTGCCGACCGTCGCCGGGCCGACCTGACGCAGACCCAGGTCGCCGCCGCAGTTCTCGATCCGCACCGCGCCCGAGATCTCGCGGACATGGGCGTCGCCGCCGCAGTTCTCAAGCCGCACGTCGCCCGAGATCTCGCGAATGTGAGCGTCGCCGCCGCAGCTCGTCACCGCGACGCTGACGCCGGCCGGCACGCGCACCTCGAGATCGCCTTCGCCGCGCACGTCGACTGTCGTGGGGGTCGAGGCCGTCAGGGTGAAAGGTTCGGCGCTCAGCACCACGACGCCCGGCTCGTCGTGCGCGAACACGCGCAAATCGCCGTCGCTGTGAATGACCACCGTGGCGCCCGCGCTGACAGGGATGGATTGCTGCTCTTTCATGGTGATCTCCTCAGGCAGTGGTCGCGCTGCCGCGCAGCGCCTTGATCGCATCTTCGGATGAGAGCCGGCCGGACGCCAGGTCGTCCAGGATCCGGCGGCGGTTCTCTTCAGCCGGCTGGGCCGCAGCCGCGGCCGGCGCTTCCTCCTGCCCGATTTCGTAACCCATCGCCCGGATCAATTCGGTCAGCCGCGACCGGAGGGTGGGATACGATAGATCGAGCTCACGCTCGAGCCGGTTGAGCTTGCCTTCGTTTTTGATGAAGGCCGCGGCAAAAGCCAGCTGCTCAGGCGACAACCGGTCGAAACCACCCAGAGCGAACCGCCCCTCGATCGCGGTGTCGCAGTTCGGGCAGTGCAGACGCGTGACCGTCATGGTTTGGCTGCAGACCGGGCACGTGCTCGGGATCGGGTTCATAAGTCCTCACTGGGTCGAGAAAAGCAGCGCCCTGATTGGTTGAATACTTGAGCGCCAGTTGCTTCGTTATATTAGTTCATGTTTTAGAATTGTCAATAGTGAACTTTCATTATATGAACATTGACTTCAATTTTGTTTTATGTAACCCCGTGAACCGGGATGGCCGTTTGTGAGGGCAGCGCATCGCAACGCTCTGGCGCGGGTGGCTCACGGGGCGTCGACTGTGTTATCGTTCGCGCATTCCTGTGCGCTGAGACAGATCGCCCCATGACTCTTCCGCATGCCCCCTTCGTGGTCGTCGCCGGAAACATTGGTGTCGGAAAATCGACGCTGGTGGTGCGGCTTACCCAGCTCTGGGATTGGCAGGCCGCGTTCGAGCCGAACGACATGAATCCGTACCTGGCCGACTTCTACAGCGACATGCCGCGCTGGGCGTTTCAGTCGCAGGTGTTCTTCTTGAGCAAGCGGCTCGAGCAGCACAATCGAATCTGCGCCACGGCGCAGCCGACGCTGCAGGACCGCAGCGTCTACGAGGATGCCGAGATCTTCGCGCGCAATCTGCACGAGCGCGGGCAGCTGACCGGCCGCGACTGGGACACGTACTACAGCCTGTATCGCACGATGTCCGAGATCATCCGCCCTCCGGACCTCGTGGTCTATCTGCGCGCCTCGGTCGAGACCCTGCTCAACCGTGTGGTGCGGCGCGGTCGCGACTACGAGCGCGACATCTCGGTGCGCTACCTCGAGCAACTCAACCGCCTGTACGACGACTGGGCCGGGCGCTTCTCGTTGGCGCCGCTGGTCGTGATCGGCGCCAACGAGCTCAACTGGGCGGATCCCGCCAGCGACATCGGGCTCAAGATCGTCAGCGAGGTCATTCAGTCGCGGCTCAAGCCGGCTGCCTGACGCTACAATTGATCCTGTTTTTGATGACCCCAACGCCGTTGACCGGCCTCGTCCGGTGGAACGCCAACGTCTACTTTCGTTGATGACCAGGAAAGGTCGGGAGATCGATGGATCCCTATCGTCGGACGCTGCTCATGTTGTTGGCCGAGATCTTCGGCGTGTCGCCGCTCGAGTACGGCATGGTCCTCGACAACGGCTCCTCGGGCTATCTGGCCGTACTGGCCAACGTCGACGCGCAGACGGCCTCGCGCGCATCCAGGACTGGCAACGCGACGTTGGCAGCTCATTGCGGGCACATGGCCTGGTTCCTGGAGAGCGTCATCCGCATTATCGACGGCGAACGCTTCCAACCGAACTGGTCCGAGAGCTGGGCGATCCAAACCGTGGATAAGCCCGCCTGGGATGCGCTGCGCGAGCGACTGCGCGCCAATTACCACACCCTCGTCCAACGTCTGGAAACCCGCGAGGCGCTCAACGACGAGGATGTTTCCGGCAGCCTGGTGATGATCACGCACCTCGCCTATCACCTGGGCGAGATCAAACAGATGTTGTCGGCGCTCTGACGCGGTGGCAGGGGAGTGTCAAGACAACTGGAGTTTTTGTGACCCGCTACATCGCCTTCCTGCGCGCCATCAACGTCGGTGGCCACACCGTGACCATGGCCGAACTGCGCCGGCACTTCGAGGCGCTCGGCTACACCGATGTCGAGACCTTCATCGCCAGCGGCAACGTGCTGTTCGACTCGACCAAGAAGCCGGCGACGCTCGAGCGCGAGATCGAGGCCGGCCTCGCGGCGGCGCTGGGCTACGATGTCGCCACCTTCATCCGCACACCGGCCGAGGTGGCCGCGATCGCGGCCTATCAGCCCTTCGGCGCAGCACCTATCGACAAGGGGCAGTCGCTTTACGCCTCGCTGCTCAAATCCCTGCCGGACGAGGCGGCACAGCAACGTGTCCTGGCGCTGCGTAGCGTCGTCGACGACTTTCACTTTCACGAGCGTGAGTTCTACTGGCTGCGGCGCGGCGACAGTTCATCGACGAAGTTCGGCGGCGCCCAGTTCGAGCGCCTGATCAATGCCCCGGCGACGGCCCGCAATCGCAACACGTTCGTGCGGCTCGCCGCCAAACACCGGTGAGGATCACGCCATGATCGCTCGTCTCTGGCATGGGCGCACCCGCGCCGTTGATGCCGACGCCTATCTGGGTCTCCTGCAGCGCACGGGTCTGCCCGGCTACAAAGCCACGCCCGGCAACCAGGGCGCCTGGGTGTTGCGCCGCATCGACGGCGACGTCTGCCATTTCTATACGCTAAGCTACTGGGTTTCGCTCGACTCGATCGCGGGCTTCGCGGGCACGGATATCGCGGTCGCCCGCTATTACCCCGAGGACAAGGACTACCTGCTCGAGTTCGAGCCGACGGTCACGCATTTCGAGCTGTTCAACTAGCCCATCCGACGGCAGCCGCCGGACAACTCGAACAGCCTCACAGCGGCATGCACCCAGGTGGGCCGAGACCATTGCTCGGGTGCTTGTCCGCGCGCCTTGCGCCGCTCTACGATGCCCAACACGCGCGGGCCGTACACCCTATATTTCATAGATGCTGCTCAACGGCCGGTCCGCGCATCGGCGCGAGGTGCCGGCCATCCGCCGTGCACGGCCGGTTCCTCGCGCTCGATATTTTCCGACGGTGAGGCCAAACCGCTTTGGTCCGGAAGCGTCCTCGACGGCCTGTCACAGACGGCGTTCGCCTCCGGTCAAGCCAATCGGGTTGTAGACAGCCGCGCCAGAGAGCGGTGCGGCGGTTGCCCCCGCGCCCGTTTCGGTAAACCAGCAGGCATAGAATTACTTGACAAAGGCAAGTACCCGCCCTACCCTAGGGCGATGAACTCTGCATCCTCGACCACCGAACCCGTCGCCGCGGTGCGGCGCTTCAACCGCTTCATCACGCGCCAGATCGGCGCCCTGCGTGAGGGGCTGCTGCACAGCCGATATTCGCTGGCCGAAGTCCGCATCCTGTACGAGGTCGCCCAGCACGAGAGCATCGGCGTGTCGCAGCTGGCCCAGGAGCTCGGGCTGGATCTGGGCTACCTGAGCCGGATGGCCTCGAAGCTGGAGGCCGACGGGCTCTTCGAAAAAGCCCGCCACGAGGGCGACGGACGGCAGCGTTTGATCCGGCTGACCGGCAGAGGCCGTCGACTCTTCACCAGCCTGGATCGCCGCTCGAACGAGGAAGTGGCCGGCGTGCTCGGCCGCATCCCCGAAGCCGATCAAGCCAGACTTCTCGCAGCCATGCGCACGATCGAGGAGATCCTCGGCGGCGCTCCGCGGGCAGACACGCCTTTTCTGCTGCGACACCATGAGCCCGGCGACATGGGCTGGGTCATCGAGCGCCACGGCGCGGTCTATGCCGAGGAGTACGGCTGGGATGCCACGTTCGAGGCGCTGGTGGCCCAGATCTGCGCCGACTTTGTCAACCACTTCGACCCGGCGCGCGAGCGCTGCTGGATCGCGGAGATGAACGGGAAGCGGGTCGGCTGTGTGTTCGTGGTCAAGTCCGACGATGTCACGTCGAAGCTGCGTCTGTTGCTGGTCGAGCCCGAAGCACGCGGGCTGGGCCTGGGCGGTCGGCTCGTCGACGAGTGCATCGAGTTTTCACGCGCAAGCGGCGCCGACACGCTCACGCTTTGGACCAACAGCATTCTTGCCGCAGCGCGTCACATCTACGAAGTGCGCGGCTTCAGGCTCAAGGATGCCGAGCCCCATCACAGCTTCGGCCACGACCTGATCGGCGAGCACTGGGACCTGGCGCTTCGCTAAAGCAACCCTGCTCGCCAACCACCCGCGGCCCGGAGGATCTACGACGACCCCGGCTTCTTCGATGCGTCCAGCGCCGTTCGGCGCTCGTGCAACGGGCTGGTCGGCGAAAGGGCGCGCCACGCCCACCAGCCCTTGGTCGCCAAAACCAGGAAAACGACATACAGCCCGGCGACGAAGACCGCGCCCTGCACGAAGTACAGGCCGATGCCGATCACGTCGACGATGATCCAGTAGACCCAGTGCTCGGTGCGTTTTTGCGCCATCAACCAGGTGGCCGTGAAGCTCATGGCGGTCGTGATCGCGTCGAGGTAAGGATAGGCCGCCGGGGCCTGGAAGAGATCGGGCAGCAACAGGTGCGCCTGAGAGATGAAGGCGCCGAACACCAGCCCGCCCACGGCCGTCAGCGCGGCCCAGCCCAGCAGAGACGTGCGCGGGCTGTACGCCGCGCCGGTCTCTGTCTCCGTCTCGGGCGCCGCACGCCCCCAGCGCCACCATCCCACGAGGCTGGCGACCAGGTAATAGATCTGCTCGAAGACGTCCGCGTAAAGCCGGATCTGATAAAACAACAGCAGGAAGAAGGCGATGCCGACGAGACCCACCGGCCACGTCTCGATGCGCCGACGCGTCACCAGCCAGACCGACCACAAGTTGAAGATCGTGCCGATCAACTCGAGGTAGCTGAGCGGGTACCCGAAGACGTTAATCGCGATGGTGTTGACGCTGAGGAATTGGAGCATGAGCGACCGGCCCGCTATGCGCCGACCGTTCGCTCGAGGATATCACGCACGCGGGCCACGCGCTGCTCGAGGTCGCCGCCGACGACGTGATAAGCGACGCCGCGACGCTGCAGATCGGCCAACACCTGATCCTGGAACTCCTGGCGTTGCACCTCGCCGGATCGGTCCCAGGTGGCGTCGTACGGGATGTCGGTGTCGCAGACGAGCACGATGTCATAGCGGCGCTCGGCCTGGCGGGCCAGTTCGATCAGGCGCGGATGCGCGCTGCCGTGGTAATACAGCGAGAAGAGATGGGTCGTCAGGGCGTTGGTGTCGGTGAAAAGATAACGTGCGGTGCGCGCCAGCAGCTCCGTCTCGCGCTCGAGGTGCCCCTCGGCGAGCTCGACCAGTTGCCCGAGGGTCAACCGACGTCCGACCTGATGCGCATCCCAGTATTCGCGTCCGTACTCGGGCATCCAGAGCGTGTCGTATTCAGAGGCCAGGCGCTCGGCCAGCGTCGTCTTGCCGGTCGATGGCGCGCCGAGGAGGACGACATGGGTGGGGGAAGACATCAGGGGGCGAGGGAGCCGATAGCCCGGGGCCGTGACGACTGACGTCGTCACTACACGAACCCATGGATCGACGCGCCTCTGACGAAATGGAGCGCCGACCGATGGTCATGTAGTGACGACGTCAGTCGTCACGCCCGGAAGTGCCTTGGCCTATTTCATCAGATTGCGCAGCACCGCCGGCAGGATGCCGCCGTTCTTGTAGTAGTCGACGTCGACGGGCGTGTCGAGCCGGGCGATAGCCTGGAACTCGAGCACACTGCCGTCTTCGCGCGTGGCCCGCACGGTCAGCTTCTGGCGCGGCTGCAGCTCGCCCTCGATGCCGACGATGTCGATGACCTCGCGGCCGGTCAGCCCGAGGCTCTCGGCGTTCTGACCGGCCTCAAAGACCAGCGGCAGCACGCCCATGCCGACCAGGTTGCTGCGGTGGATGCGCTCAAAGCTCTCGGCGATCACGGCCCTGACGCCCAGCAGCAGCGTGCCCTTGGCCGCCCAGTCGCGCGACGAGCCGGTGCCGTACTCCTTGCCCGCGATCACGACCAGCGGCACGCCGGCCGCGCGATACGCCACGGCAGCATCGTAGATCGACATCTTCTCGGGCGCGGGCGACGCATGCGTCGCCCCTACGACGGAGGCTTCAGGGGCGGGTCCGAAGAAAAGCGTCAGGCCGCCCTCCTCACCACCAAGCATCAGGTTCTTGAGGCGGATGTTGGCGAAGGTGCCGCGCGTCATCACCCGGTCGTTGCCGCGGCGCGTGCCGTATTGATTGAAGTCCTTGGGCTGCACGCCGTTCTCGATCAGATAGCGCCCGGCGGGCGAATCCTTGGCGATGTTGCCGGCCGGCGAGATGTGATCGGTGGTGATGCTGTCGGCGAACAGGCCGAGCACGCGCGCGCCGCGGATCTCGCTGAGCGGCTTGATCTCGGGCGCGAGATCCTGGAAGAACGGCGGGTTCTGGATGTAGGTCGACGCGTCGTTCCAGGCGTAGCTGTCGCCGGCGGCGAAGGGGATGGCGTTCCAATCCGGGTTGCCGTCGAACACGTTGCCGTACGACCGCTCGAACATGGCTGCGTCGATCGAGCCCGCGACCGCGTCGGAGACTTCCTTCTGGGTCGGCCAGATGTCGCGGAGGTAGACGGCGGCGCCGTCGGAGCCGATGCCGATCGGCTCGTGCTCGAGGTCGATGTCGACCCGGCCGGCGAGCGCGTAGGCGACGACCAGCGGCGGCGAGGCCAGGAAGTTGGCCTTGACCTGCGGGTGCACCCGGCCTTCGAAATTGCGGTTACCCGAGATCACGGCGCTGGTCACCAGGCTGTTGTCGGTGATGGCCTTGGCCACCGCCTCGGGCAGCGGGCCGCTGTTGCCGATGCAGGTCGTGCAGCCATAGGCGGCCACGTCGAAGCCGAGCTTTTCGAGATAAGGCAGCGTGCCCGACTTGCTCAGGTACTCGGTGACGACCTTCGAGCCCGGGGCCAGGCTGGTCTTGACGTAGGGCTTGACGCTCAGGCCCTTCTCTACCGCCTTCTTGGCCACCAGACCGGCGCCGAGCATCACGCTCGGGTTGCTGGTGTTCGTGCACGAGGTGATGGCCGCGATCACGACCGAGCCGTGCGCCATCGCGGCGCCGTCGGCCACCGCGCTCTTGCCCAGATCGCCCTCGGTCAGACCGAAGCCGCGATCCTTGACGGGCGCGGTCAACGCGGTGGTGAAGACCTTCTTGAGGTCGCGCATGGCGACGCGGTCCTGCGGGCGCTTGGGCCCGGCCAGGCTGGGCTCGACCGTGCTCAGGTCGAGCTCGAGCGAGTCGGTGAAGATCGGGTCGGGCTGATCGTCGGTGCGGAACAGGCCCTGCTCCTTGGCGTAGCGTTCGAGCAGGTCGGCGCTCTTGCCGCGGCCGGTGGCGCGCAAATAGCGCAGGGTTTCAACGTCGGTCGGGAAGAAACCGCAGGTCGCGCCGTACTCGGGCGCCATGTTGCCGATCGTGGCCCGATCCGCCAGCGACATCGACGACAGACCGGGGCCGTAGAACTCTACGAACTTGTCGACCACGCCCTTCTTGCGCAGCATCTGGGTCACGGTCAGCACCAGGTCGGTGGCGGTGACGCCTTCACGCAGCGCGCCCTGGATCTTGAAGCCGATCACCTGCGGCGTGACCATGTACAGCGGCTGGCCGAGCATGACGGCCTCGGCCTCGATGCCGCCGACGCCCCAGCCGAGCACGCCCAGGCCGTTGATCATCGTGGTGTGCGAGTCGGTGCCGACGAGCGTGTCCGGGTACAGCACCAGGCCGTCGCCCTCGGGGCGCGTAAGCACGCCCTGCGCCAGGAACTCGAGGTTGACCTGGTGGACGATGCCGGTCGCCGGCGGGACGACGCGCAGGTTGTTGAAGGCCTGGGCGCCCCAGCGCAGGAACTCATAACGCTCGCCGTTGCGCTCGAACTCGAGCTGGGCGTTGCGCAGCAAAGCCAGCTCGCTGCCGAAGTAGTCGACCTGCACCGAGTGGTCGATCACGAGATCGACCGGCACAAGCGGATTGATCTTCTTGGGGTCGCCGCCCAGACGCTTGACCGCGTCGCGCATCGCGGCCAGATCGACCACGCACGGCACGCCCGTGAAGTCCTGCATCACGACCCGGCCCGGCAGGAAGGGCAGCTCCGAGGCCTCGGGCGCCGCGGCGTTCCAGGTCGCCAGCCGACGCACGTCGTCTTCGGTGACCAGATAGCCGTCGCAGTTGCGCAGCACGGCCTCGAGCAAGATGCGGATCGAGAACGGCAACCGGTCGAGCGCCGGTGCCACGCCGCTCTGGGTCAGCCGGTCCAGCCGATAGATGTAGTGCTCGCCCAGCTTCGAGCGCGCTCCAAAAGGGTCGGTCAGCCGAGTCGTCATGGAAGCTCCTTGGTCGGGTAAAACAGGCGCCGCGCCGGCAAACGTCCGTTTCTCCTCGAAAATCGCATGATCGCGATTATAGCGATCCGGGATGTCGTCAACAATCCCGAAAACACGAAAGAAGTCTTCGGGATTCCCGAATATCGCGTGCCTCGGCGGGCCAGAGCGCGAACACGACAGAGTCCACCCTGAGGTCCTTGCCTGAGGCCGCAGCCGAGTCGGCGAGCGTGAGACTCAGCGCAGGACGCTGGGGAGCGGCAGACGACGGTCGAGCGGGATACCGGTGTTGGCGATGGCGTAAACGTGAACAATCGGTTGATCGCCGTAGCGTTCAGCGACGAACAGGCGATTGGCGCTCGGGTCGTACGCGGCGCCCGAGATGCTCGCGCAACCGGAGGAGTCCATTTCGCTCAACGTCCAGATCGCGTAGGGCTGCACGTCCCAGGTCGGCTTTGCGCCGGTCCTGACCGCGAGCAAGTCGTTGGCGTCGTAGGCCCAGACCTGGTGGCGGTAGGGATACGCATGCGTGCCCTTCGATCCGTCGCACGGGTCGCCGCACGGCGCGCCGTCGCCATAGCAATACGGGCCGGTGCCCTGCCGCCCGATGAAGAGCACGCTGCGCGTGCCCGGCGGGAAGGCCACACCGCCCATCTGGGTGGCGAGGTTGAAGAACTCGTTTTGCGTGGACTCGGCCGCAAGCGGATGCGCCAGCGGGTAATGCAGCACGGTCGTGCCGGTGAGTTGACTTGTAACGCCGACATCGTCGGGGTTGAACACCGTGGCGGCCGGCCCGGCCGAGCTGTTGCTGATGATCGAGAGACAGCAGTTGCCGGTCAACGCAGGGCCGCCGAGCAGCGCGCGCCACTCGATCGGGATGGGCGTCATGTAGCCGCCGATGGAGCGTGGGTTGGCGGCTAACGCCGGATTGAAGCGGTACCAGCCGTCGAAGTCGTGCGGGAGCGAAACATCGAGTCCCGAAACGCCATGGGTGTTCGTCTGTGTTCCGTCGGCATCGTAGTAAGTCGAGCCCGAGACGATCAGACGCCCGCTGAAGACCAGGCCCGCGAACGGGCCCTGGCCGTTGACCTCGCCGGGATCGACCTCGACGCCGTCCGACGGGTCATGGATGTCTTGCAGCACGGTCGCGGTCTCGGCCAGCGTCAGGGTCGCCGGGACGCTCACCTCGCCGACGCCGCCGGCCCAGGCATGGCCGCGCAGGTAGAGCGAGCCGCCGTTTGGGCCAAGGCCAAAGAGGCCGCCGTAGGTAAAACAATGCGCGCCAGTGCCGTAGTCGCAGCCGACGCGATCGCCCTCGGGCAGGCGAAACGCGCCGAGATAGGTCATATCGGCGGGCTGGACCCGGCGCGCCAGACGCGGATCGGCTGCAGCGGGTCGTTGGGGCGTCGATATCAGGCGCGGCGCCAGGTCGGGTTGCGGCGCGACACGCGCGACGAGGACCGTCAGGGCAAACACAACCCATGGGAGCACCCAACGCGCCATGTTGCCTCCCTGCCCGTCTAGCCTCGGAGGAGACCCAACGCAAAGATCGCGCCTGCCGCGCAGGCGGCCAGGACGACGAGTACGGCCACGGAGAGCACGATCATGCCCGGCGTGCCCAGGCGTTGCGCCAGGGTCTGGGGTTCGTCCATCACAGGGAGCTGCGCCGTCTGAGGGAAGGCGCTTGAGAGGCGCGCCTCGACCGCGTCCTTGGCCTCGGCGAGGCCGCTGCCGAACGTCTGTCGATGCAACTTGATCGCCTCGATCTTCTTGCCGGCGCGCGCCAGCCGCTCGATCTCGGGCCAGGCCATGCCTTCGGACAGCGAATCGGCGGCAGACGGGATCGCAGGCGCGGCGAACGAAACAGCCCGGCCCAGCGCCATGGCTTCGACCAGATCCTTGGCTTCCTTCAGACCAAGCCCGGTCTGCTCGCGCACACGCTTGATGGCTTCGATCTTGTTGCCCGCGGCCAGCAGGCGCCGCACGTCTCCCTCATGGTCAGTCGCCAACGGCGCCGTGGGCTGAAACGTCACCTGGAACTCGGTCGTCCCGCCCCGGGCGAGCCCGTCGACCATGTCCTTGGCCTCTTTCAGCCCCAGCCCGAAACGTTCGCGGACCAGCTTGATCGCCTCGATCTGTTTGCCGGAAGAAACCAACGTCGAAGCTTCGCGAAGCACGGCCTGGACCTGATCGGAGGGGGTATTCATGGGGCGATTGTACTGTGGCTGGTCATAAAGACACCGGGAGTGCGAATGACGACTCTAAAGACTACAGAGTCGTCATTCGCACTCCCGATGTCATTCCCCGATGTCTGCGCGCTTTCTACGGCGCCGGGGTGGGCGTGGGCGGGACGTGCTCGCGCAACACAAGCACCTGGCCCGGCAGGATCAGGTTCTCGTCGGTGATGAAGGCGTTGTCGCGCTTGAGCGCCGCGATCGACAGCCCCGAGCGCTGCGAGATGCAGTACAGGGTGTCGTTGACCTCGACGGTGTAGCGCGACACCTCGGCCGCGATCGGCGTCGTGTTCCGGCACTGTCCGCCGGCGCGGCGTTGCTGCACCGTGTACGCGACCGCCTCGGAGGTCTCGCTCGCGCCCGCGTAGCGGGCGACGACGCTGCGCGCGCCGGCCGTGAGCGGCGTCGACAGGAACCAATTGCCCTTCGCGTCGCTGGTGGTGGTGCCGACCACGACGCCGTCGACCACGATCTCGACCGTTTGATTCGGCGACGCCGTGCCGCGCAACACGACGTTGCCCGACAGCACGTTCCCGCCCGCCGGCGACGTGATCGCGGGCCGGGCGGCTTCGGCCGTGACGTTGAAGGCCTCGGAGGAGGCTTCGAGCCCGTCGGGCTGCGTCGCCACCGCCACGAGGCTGTGCGCGCCGGCCGGCAGGTCGATCTGGGCCGACCAGGTGCCGTCGTCCTCGGCGGTCACGGTGCGCACATCGCCGCCGTCCAGCTTGAGCACGATCGTCGACCCGGGCGCCGCCGTGCCCCTGAAGATCACGGGGCCGGCCGCCAGCGTCGCCGACGCGTCGGGCGTCGTGAAGACGGGCGTCACGGCCTGCGTCTCGGCGGTGAGATCGACCGGGGCGCTGGCCGCTTCGTCGAACACGGTGCCGTCCAGGCCGACCGGCGCCACGACGACGTTGTGCGCACCGGCAGGCAGGTCGAGCTCGGTCGCCCAGGCGCCCTGTGCGTCAGCCTTGATGCGCGCGACTTCGACGCCGTCGACCCGCACGATCAGGTCCTGCTCGGGCCCGGCCGTGCCCGCGAACTGAACGGGTCCGGGAGCCACCGACGCGCCGCTCGTCGGCGCCGTCACGTTCACGGGATCCGGCCCGGCGCCCGATCCGATCTGGAAGCTCTGCGGCGCGCTGGCGCCGCCGGCCGAGTCGGGCGCGACGACCACGACCTCATGGTCGCCGGCCTTCACATCGGCGTCGAAGGACCACTGCCCCTTGGCGTCGGCCTTAGTCTTGCCGACCGAGACGCCGTCGATCTGGATGTCGATCTCGGCGCCTGGGGCGGCCAGGCCGGTGAATGTCACGGTGCCGGCCGGGATGACCCCATCTTGCGGGTCGATGGCGGGCGCAGAGGCAACGGCGGTTGCCGCGGCAACCGCCGTTGCCGGTGGAGCCTTGGTCGGCTCGGGGACCGGCGTGTTGGTGGCGACTACGGCAACCGCAGTCGGCGCGGCGGTGGGGGTCGTGGTCGCCACGGCCACGGGGCCGCCGGCGGGGTTGGCGTTGAACATGTTCAACAGCCACAGGATCAGCGCCAGACTCAGCAGCGCGATCAAGACCCACATCTTGCTGATGTCGAAGCGGCGCCATTCCTCCTTGGTCAGGAGGCCGCCGCCTGCGATGACGGTCGATCGTCTCACGGTGCGTTGTTCTGCCATGGGATCCGCCTTACTTCCCGCGCTGAGCGCGCTCGGCGGCTTCGGCTGCCCAGGCTTCGGGCTCGATCTTCTGCCACGGCTCCGGGTCGCAGATTTCGCGGATGCGCTCCGGCGAAGTCTCGGCCAACTGCGCGAAGGTCATGATGCCGGCTTCGTTGAGCTTGCGGGCGTAGACCTCACCGATGCCGTTGATGATCACCAGGTCGTCGGGGCTGACGGGCGTCGCCGTGAAGCCCACCGGCCGGCCGGCCCGACCGGCGGCCTCGAGCACCCAGGCCTCGGGCTCGATCTTCTGCCAGGTCTTGGGCTGGATGATCTCGCGGATCCGGTCGATCGAGGTGCGGGCCAGATCCTCGAAGGTCAGCACGCCGGAGGCGTTCAGTTTGCGCGCGAACACCTTGCCGATGCCGTTGATGTCCTCGAGGTTGTCGGCCTTGGTCTGCGTGCCGAAGAGTTCAAGCTGGCTTTGCAGCGCCGCGGTGCGGCTGCTGTGCTCGGCTTCGAGCGCCGTGATGCGCTCGCGCAGCCGCTCGAGCTCGACCTCGCGCTCGCGCACGGTGGTGTCGAGCCGCGTGCGCAGCCCGGCTTCGTTCTGATAGCGCTGCTCCCAATTTGTGGCGCTGCTTTCGAGCGTCGGGATGACGGTGACGCGCTTGCTCAGGCTTCCGACCTCGACCCGCAGGCTATCGAGCTCGGTCTTGAGGTCGTTGGCCTTTTGATCCGCCGCGACGCGGGCCGAGGCCTCACTCGACAGACGGGTCTCCCGGTCCGCGAGCTGCTGCCGCAGGGCGTCGCGCTCGGCTTCGAGGGCCGCGAGGCGCTGCTCGGCGGCGACCCGGGCCGCGGTGACATCCGCCAGGCGGGTTTCGCCTTCGGTCGCGCCGGCGTGGGCGGCCGTCAGGGCCGCGTCGAGTTCACCGATGCGCTGCTCGGCAGTCGCGCGCGCAGCGGCGGCCTCTTGCTGCCGGGTCTCGAGCGCGCCCACCTGTGCGCCGCGCCTGGCCAGCTCTTCTTCGTAAGCCTGGATCTCCTGCTGATAGCGAGTCCGCTGGGCCACCTCGGCCTGGAACTTGGCCTCCCAGTCGGTGGCGCTGGCCTGCAGCGTCGGGATCACGGCCACGCGTTCGTGCACGGTGGTCAGCTCGCCGCGCAGCGTGTCGAGCTCGGTGGTCAGAGTGTCGACGCGAGTCTCGGCCTGCGCGCGCTCGGCGGCTTCTACTTCGACCCGAGTCTGCGAGGCTTCCAGGTGCGCGCGCAGCTTGTCGATCTCGACGCTGAGCATGCTCGCCTGCTGATCGACGGCGTTGAAGGCGTCTTGCTGTTGCAGCTGGAGCGCGCCCATCTGGCCATGAAGCTGATCGAGCTCGAGCGACAGCCCGCTGGCTTTGGACTCGGCCGACGCACGGGCCTGGGCCTCGAGCTTGAACCGGCTCTCCCAATCGCCCAGTTGCGCGCGCAGCTTGTCCAGCTGGGCGTTGACCTCGCCGGTCTTGATCTCGGCCTGTTCGCGCGCCGAAACCTCCTGGCGATAGCGGCCTTCCCATTCGGTGGCGCTGGTTTGCAGCGTCGGGATCAGGGCGACTTTTTGTGTGGCCCCGGCCAGTTCGGCGCGCAGGGCGTCCAGCTCGCCGCCCAGCGCCGCGGCTTTCTCTTCGGCGCCGGAGCGGGCGCCGCTCTCGGCCTTGAATCGCGCTTCCCAATCGGAGATCTGCGCGGTCAGGCGCGTCTCGCGCTCCTTGGCCTTCTGCTCGCCGGTCGTGCGCGCGGCGACCTCGGCCTGATGCCTGTGTTCCCACTCCGCCACGCTGCCCTCGAGGGTCGAGATCACGGCGGCCCGGGTGGTGCTGGCCTGGAGTTCGGAACGCGCCCGGGCCAATTCAGCCGTCAGGTCGACGGCCTTCTTGTCGCTGGCCAGCAACTTCGACTCCGCGGTGGCGCGCACATCGGCCTCGGCCTTGAGCACGGCGCGGACGTCGCCGACTTCGCGCTCCAGCGTGGCCGAGCGATCACGGGCGTCGCGCAATTCGACGCGGATCTTTTCGGTTTCGTTGCGGGCGAGCGTCAACTCTTCTTCGAAGCGTCGGATGAGCCCAGCGCGCGTCGGCTTATCCCATAAGAACCATTGGAGAGCCCACGCCACGATGGCGCCGACAACGAACGCGATCACGAGGTTCAGGTCCATAGCACCCCTCCACAACAATGGCGGTTAATAGATACGCGTACTTACGGGCTCGACAGCCCGACGATGCCACTACCGACGCACGACCGCGATATTCACTTTTGAGTCAAGTACAGGCGATGAACGGCGCCATTATAACGGCCAACCGTCGCACCGTGGGTTAAGTCGCCTAAACCTGATCGTGTTGACGGAAAGCGGACCACGACCGACCGGGTACAATCGACTCCAGGGTGCCGCAGCGCGCAAATGGCGGACGCTGGTCAGGCGCCTCGCTTTCGACCATGGGAGGATGACATGCGGATCGTGGGTTCGCTCCTGGCGGCTGTGCTCGGGTTGCTCGGCCTGGTCTTCCTCATCGGCGCTCAGGGACAGGTCTTCACCTTCGCGATCGGCGCCGTGCTGATCGCCTCCGCCGGCGCCATCGTCTACTTCATGTTGATGCGCCCGCAGGTGCAACAGGTGCAGCAAACGCTCGTACAGAAGATTGACCTGAGCGGCGACGTCAACCTCGAGCGGCTGACCTGCCAGGCCTGCAACGCCCCGCTCAGCAAAGACGCGATCTCGCTCAAGGAAGGCGCCATCATGGTGACCTGCCCGAGTTGCGGCACGACGTATCAGATCGAGGAAAAGCCGAAATACTGAGGAAGGAGGAGGGAGGAGGGAAGAGGGAGGAGACACACTCCCACCTCCCTCTTCCCTCCTCCCTCTTCCTAAAGAGGTGCCCATGTTCGTCGATCGACTCGTCAACGGCCTGCGCGCCGACCTGGGCGGCTTCTGGGGCCAGGTGGCGCCCCCGCAACTGCCGCCGCAGGGCCTGCACACCTTCCGCGTGACGCCTCCCGGCGGCACGGTGCGCCTGCACCTGCGCGTCGAGGCCGACAGACACGGCCTGCTCTTCGTCGACGTCACCGACGTCGTCCACCTGAACCCGAGCGCGACCTACATCGCCTGGCTGGCGCTGAACGGCCTGCCGCGCGAACGGGCGATCGGCGCGACGACGGCGCGTTTCGGCGCGCGCGCGCCCGTCGAGGTCGACCAGATCTACACCATGGTCGAGCGCTTCAGCAACCCGACCCTGGGCTGCCCGACCTGTGCGGCGCTGCCCAGCAGCGCGACACTCCCGCGCGCGTCGGGCGCCGAGGTGCTGCCCGGCCCGGCGGTGCTGGCCCAGACCGCCCTGTTCAGCACGACCGTGCACGCGCCGTTCAAGGCCGACCTGGCGATCACGTACGGCTGCAACAACCACTGCTCGCATTGCTACAACGAACCCGATCGGCTCGACATGGCTTCGCTGACCGCGCCCGAATGGAAGCGCGTCATCGACGTCCTGCACCGCGTCGGCGTGCCGCACCTGATCTTCACCGGCGGCGAGGCCACGCTGCACCCGGATCTGCCCGAACTGATCGCCTACGCCGACGGCCTCGGCCACATCTGCGGCCTGAACACCAACGGGCGACGCATCGCGCACCGGCCGTTCATGCAGACGCTGGCCGACGCCGGGCTCAATCACATCCAGGTGACGCTCTCGTCGAGCCGGGCGGAGCTACACGACGCCATCAACGGCGCGACCGCCTGGAAGCAGACCGTGCGCGGCATCGAAAACGCGATGGCCTGCGGCGTGCACGTGATCACGAACACCACGCTGATGCAGCGCAACAAGGACCACGTCGAGGAGATCATCGACTTCCTCCACGGCATCGGCATCCGCACTTTCGCCATGAACGGCATGATCTACTCGGGCGGCGGCTACGGCGACGCCGGCGCCAGCCCCGACGCGATCCCCGAAGCCGAGATGGCGCCGCTGCTGATCCGCGTGCGCGACCACGCCGCCGACCTGGGCATGCGCTTCCTTTGGTACACGCCGACCGAGTACTGCCGGCTCTCGCCGGTCGAGCTCGAGATCGGGGCCAAGCGCTGCAACGCCGGCGAGTACTCGATGTGCATCGAGCCGAACGGCGACGTCCTGCCGTGCCAGTCGTTCTACGTCGCGGCCGGCAACGTGCTGCATGATCCGTGGGAGTCGATCTGGGACTCGAGCCTGTTCCGCAGCTTCCGCGATCGCGAAGACAACCCGCGCCTGGCCGGTCTGCCCGAGAAGTGCTGGGAGTGCCCGGATCTGCCGCTGTGCGGCGGGGGCTGCCGGATCGAGCGCGAGGCCCGCGACGGCGTTCACACCGCCACAGCCGGGGGGGGATGTGCCGGAGCCTGTCACTCCGACGCGATCGGCTCGGGCTTCAAGCCCAACGCCACGCTCACCCGCCGCGACCCGCGCGCCGGCCTGATCACGGCCGACTCGCTCTTCGCCGAATTCGACAAAGCATGATGGGATAACACGGTTCTTAGCCGCGAAATCCGCGGCAAGAATCTGGAATTGGGGGAACGCATGAGCGCAAAGCCGAGCTTCTTGCAGAGACTATTAAACGTGCGCCGGAGCGAGGCGCCGACCATCGCGCCCGGGATGTACCACTACCGGCGCGAGGCGCGAGGCCAGCATGCACGGTTCCATCTGCGCGTCGAGCGTGACGGCAGCGGTCTGCTGCTGGCCAACGCCTCGGTCGCGGCGCGTCTGACGCAGAGCGGGGTGCTGATCGCGCAGGGCCTGCTCAAGGGCGAACCCGATAACGTGATCCTGGCGCGGATGCAGGAGATCTACGGCGGCGTCGACGCCGCCACGCTCGAGCACGACATCGCGCGGGTGCGCGACCTGATCGCGCAGTTGCTCGACCCCGAAGAAGCCGCGGTCTTCAACCTCGACGACGTGGCCGCCACGCCGAACCCGGCCGACCTGATCGCGCCGCTGACCGCCGACCTGCCGATCGGGACGCCCGACCAGATCCGGCCGCTCATCGACAAGCTGTGGGAGATCGGCATCCCGCACGTGGTGTTCACGGTCGAAACCGGGGCGCGCGCCGACCACATCGTGCGCGCGGTCGAGCGCGCCGGAGACACCGGCCTGATCACGGGCGTGCGCGGCCGTGGCCTCGACCTCGGCGCCGGCACCTTGCTCAACGACCTCGCGAACGTCGGCATCGATCACGTCAGCGTGTACTACGCCTCGCATCGGCGCGATCTGCACGACGCCCTGTACGGCGCCGGCGATCACATCGCCGCCGAAGACCTGATCCGTCGGGTGCGCGCCAAGGAGATCATGCCCGTCGCCGAGATGGTGTTGGTCGACGCCACCTTGCGCGAGCTCGAAGAGACCGTGTCCGTGCTCAACGCCCTTGGGGTGCGCAACGCCGGGTTCTGGGCGCTGGCCGAGCCGACCGAGACCACGGCTCCGGCGCTCGGCGCGAACGCGCTGCCGCAAGCGGCGGCGCGCGTCGAGGCCGCCTCGCATCAACAGAGCGTGCAGTACGTGTGGTACCCGACGGTGCGCGTCGCCGTGGGCGACGCGAGCGTGGTGCAGGCCGCCGCCCGGCGCGGGCCGCGTTGCTCCGGCGACCTGGCGCTGCGGATCGAGCTCGATGGACGCGTGATCGCGCCGCGCGGCGGGCACGCCGTCTCCGGAAACCTGCTGACCGATCCCTGGGACGCGATCTGGAGCGGCCCGGCGCTGGTCGGCTATCGAGCGCGGCTGCAATCGCCCACCCATTGCAGCACCTGTCCGGGGCTGGCCCTGTGCGCGGCCGATTGCCCCAAAGACCCGACCGGTTGGGCCGACGCATGAACCCGGCAGCCCTGCGAGGACACGCCATGACATTCACGTCAAGAACCCGTTCCGCCCTGATCGCGCTGGTCGCCGTGCTTGGCGTGCTGGCGCTCACCCTGCGCCCGGCCCTGGCCCAGACGTACATCTTCTCGGTGCCGACGACCAAGATGCAGGTGTACGTCCAGGCTGATGGCTCGGCGCACATCATCTACGACATCACGTTCGAGAACTCGGGCATCGGCTCGGCGCTCGACGTTTTCGACATCGGCATGCCTAACGAGAACTACCGCGTCAGCCGGGTCGAGGCAAGCCTCGACGGAGTCGCCGCCAGCAACATCTATCAGTCGCCTTACGTCTCGCCCGGCGTCGCGATCGAGGTCAGCAACCCGATCGATTCGGGCGCCAGCGGCACCCTGCACGTCGAGGCCGACGTCGAGCAGCTGGTGTACCAGGACGTGACCCGCTCCGGCTACGCGTCGCTGCAGATCACGCCGACCTGGTTCGACTCAAGCCTGGTGACGCAGGGCGGCGACCTCGATATCGCGATCTACATGCTTCCCGGGATCACGCCCGACGAAGTGCTGCAGCAGCAGGTGCCGTTCTCGGACAAGGTGCTGTTCGGCGAGCGCGCGGTCGCGCTGTTTCACAAATCCGGCTGGGGCGCCACGAGCGCCTATGAAGTCGGCGTCTCGTTCCCGGATCGCGGTCTGACCAATCTGGTGCGCCAGAACGTGCTCCAGCTGGTCAACCTGTGGCTCGAGCAAAACCCGGGCGTCGCCCTGTTGTTCTCTGCGGTCGCCTTCGGTCTGATGGCCCTGGCCTTCTTCAGATTCTCGGGCGGGACCGGCATCGTGGTCTTTGTGGCGGTGGCGGCCGGGTTGGGCTGCGCGGTCTTCAACGTGCCCGCGTTGGCGCTCCTGCTGGCGCCGATCGCGGTCGCAGCCGTGATCTTCGTCGAGGTCTCGCTGGTGCGGCGCAAGAAGCAATACCTGCCGCCAATCGCGCAGGTCGAGGGTGGCGGCATCAAGCGCGGCCTGACCGCGGCCGAGGCCGCCGTGCTGCTCGAGGAGCCGCTGGGCAAGATCGTGACCCTCGTCATCTTCGGCCTGCTGCGCAAGGGCGTGCTGACCCAGGTGCCCGACGCCAAGCTGCGTGTCAAGGTCGAGTCCGATTTCGCCGGTTTGAAGAAATCACGGCTCGAGGTGGCTCAGGCCAAAGGCATCGTGCTCCACGAGTACGAGCACGCCTTCATCAGCGCCCTCCAGGGCGGCGCCGGCGAGGGCAACGGCATGCTGGTCGAGAAGGCCGACTTCTCGGGCGCGACGAAGGAGTTGATCTCGGGCGCCGCTGCGCGCATGGCCGGCTTCGACCTCTCGGACACGCAGGCCTACTACCGCGGCATCATCAAACGCGCGCTGACCGAGGCCGCCGCCATCGGCGATCTCAAGATCCGCGAGAAGCAGGTCGACACCGACCTCGAGTGGATCCTGCTCGACAGAAATTACCCGACCGTCTTCAATCGGCCCGGGTGGACCTATCAGCCGATGTGGGTGCGGCCGTGGGCGACCGGCGGCTTCCCGTCGACCTCGGGCACGACCGGCGGCGGGCTCAACCTCGGCGGCGGATCGCGCCCGTCAAGCGGCGGTGGCGGCGCCAACTTCGGCGACGTCGCCAGCGGATTCGCGGGTTGGGCCGAGAACACCATGGGCGGGCTGGCCAACACCATCCTGCCCGGCACGCTCTCGGTGCCCTCGCGCAGCGGCGGTTTCACCGACCTGAGCGGCTTCGATAAAGTCACGGGCGACGTCTTCGAAGCGCTGGCCAAGGCCGCGAGCGAGAACAGCAAGGGCGGCGGTGGCGGAAGCAGCGGCGGTGGGCGCAGTTGCGCCTGTGCGTGCGCCGGTTGTGCCTGCGCCTGCGCCTGCGCGGGCGGCGGAAGGTAAGTCATTTGCGACTGGCGATTCGTGATTGGCGCTTGCTGACTCAAGCGCCAATCACAAATCGCCAGTGGTAAGTCGCAAATGCTTCCAGCTCAACATCTCCTCAGGCTTCAGGCCGATTGGCTTGCGCCCGTCCGTGCCCGGGTGTTGCGACAGGTCGACATCGGGCGCAGACGCCGCGTGCTGGATCTGGGCTGCGGCACGGGATCCGTGACGGACGAGTTGCAGCGCCGCAGCGGCGGTCGGGCCGTGGCGTTCGATCTCGATCACGCTGCGGTGCGAGCGGCCGGCGGCGAACGCGTGCAGGGGCACGCCGGCCGACTGCCCTTTGCGGCACGCAGCTTTGACCTCATCTTCACCCAGTTCAGTCTGTTGTGGATGCCGGCGGAGGCCGTCGTCGAAGCCGCGCGCGTGTTGAGCGGCGACGGCGTCATCGTCGCGCTCGAGCCCGACTACGACGGCTTGATCGAATGGCCGGCCGACGCGGTCACGCGCGAGATCTGGCTGGCCGCGCTCGAGCGCGCCGGCGCCGAGCCGCGCATCGGCCGGCAACTTGCCGATCGACTGCTGGCCTGCGGCCTGCAGGTCGGCGTGGCGTTGCTCGACACCCTGGCCTCGCCCGCGCCGGAACGCCTCGACTTCCTGCGCGAGCTGCCGCTGACGACCGAAGAGCAGGCCCGCCTCGCGGGCGTAGCGCCGGCGACCGTTGCACACCTGCCCGTGTTCATCGTGACCGCGCACTGGTAGACTGCTGACTTGGGCCGTGCGCGAAGGACGCCGAATGCTCGACGTCTCGCGGTGGCTTCAACTCAAGGTCGGAACAATCTCACAGAGCAGGAGATCACGGGTCATGCGTGTCAGTCATTTGATCGCCCCGCAACGCTCCGAGATCGTCGAACGACCGGACCCCGTGCCCGGGCCGGGTCAGTTGGTGATCGAGGTCAAGGCCTGTGGCGTGTGCGCGTCGGAGCTGCATCCCTGGCACGACGGCACCTGGGGCCTGCCGACGCGGCTGGGCCACGAGCCCGCCGGCGTCGTGCGCTCCGTCGGGCCCGGCGTGCGCGCGGCTGCGCCCGGCGACCGGGTCACCGGTTTCTTCGCGCCGGCTTTCGGCGATCTGGCCCTGGCCGAGGAGTGGCAGGTGGCTCACATCCCCGAGGGCGTGCCCTTCGAACACGCGCTCGGCGAGCCGATCGCCTGTCTGGTCAACGCGCTCCGACGGTCGCGCATCGAAGTCGGTGACCGGGTCGCGTTGGTCGGCGTGGGCTTCATGGGCCTGGGTCTGCTGTCGCTGGTCAGGCTCCGCGGCCCGCGCGAGATCATCGCGATCGATCCGCGGCCCGAGGCCCGCGCTCGCGCGCTGAACCTCGGCGCCGACCGGGCGCTGGCGCCTGAGGAAGTCGGCGACGACCTGCTGCTCACGAAGTTCAGCGACTGGGACGGGCCGGCCGGCTGCGACGTCGTCGTCGAGGGCTCGGGCACCCAGGCCGGGTTGACGCTGGCCGGCCGCATGGTGCGTGCCCACGGCGTGCTTTCGGCCATGGGCTGGCATCAGGGTGAACCGCGTCAGGTCGACGCCGAGATGTGGGGCTGGAAGGCCATCGACGTCGTCAACGCTCACATGCGCCGCCAGACCGACAAACTCGAATGCCTGCGCATCGGCCTCGACCTGATCGCGGCCGGGCGCTTCTCGATCGCGCCGTTGGTGTCGCATCGCTTCAGGCTGGACGAGGTCGATCGCGCGTTTCACCACATGAACCACAAACCCGAGGACTTCACCAAGGCCGTGATCGTGCCATCGGCCTGAGGTTGAGCGCCGTGGACATCGATCAACTTCGCCTGTTTCTCGCGATCACGCGGCTGCGCGTGTTGAGCCGCGCCGCAATCGAACTGGATCTCAGCCCCGCGACCGTGTCGGAACGCCTCAAAGCGCTCGAGCTCGAACTGGGCACGCGTCTGTTCGAGCGGCAGGGTCGCGGCGTCTCGCCCACGCCGGCCGGCGAGGCCTTTCGGCCCTACGTCGAACGCGCGCTCGACGTGTTGCGACAGGGGCAGGATGCCGTGCAGGCGGCCGCGCACGGCGGCGTGGGCAGCGTCACGATCACGGCCACCGTCACGTCGGGCGCTTACCTGCTGGGCCCGGCGCTGGCCGAATTCCAGCGTGATCATCCACAGGTCGAGGTGCGCGTGCGCTCGGCGCATTCGTGGGATGCGCCCGGTCTGCTGCTCGACGGTCTGGCCGATCTGGCTCTGATCTCGGGGCCCAACACCCACCCGGGGCTCGAGGCCGTGGCCGCGTTCGCGAGCCCCTTGATCATCGTCGCCGGCCGCGATCACCCGGAGGCCGCGGCGATATGGGCCCGGGTCGACCTGGCGCGGCAGGCCTGGATCGCGTCGTTCTGGGGGCCGGCTGCGGCCCGCTTCATCGACGACGTGCGAGCCGGCGTGGTCGATGCGGGGCCGATCCAGGAGCTCAGCCCGGTCGAATTGGTGAAGGGCATGCTCCTGGGCGGCACACGCATCAGCCTGTTGCCGGCATTGGCCGCCCGACGCGAGTTGAACGCCGGCGAACTCAGCGCGCTCCGGCTCGATGCCGACGTGCCCCGGCCGCCGGCCTGGGAGATCACGCTCCTCCGCCGTCGCAACCGCCCGGTCTCGCCGGCTGCGGCGGCGCTGGCGGAAGTGCTGGTGGCCCGTCTGCCCGCGCTGTGCGACACCGGGACCTGGTGAGCCGCGTCCGTGTGCCGGGCGTGTGTGCGCCCCAGGGCTGTCGCATCTTATTCGCGAGGACCGGTTTCTTTGCCACGAATTTCACGAATTGAAGTAACTGTTCAGCCCTGTTGGGAAGAGGCAGGCGAAAAACGGGGTGATGCGCGGGTCGGGGCTCCGCCCCGACCCGCGCATCACCCCGTTTTTCGCCCCAACTTCCTGCTGGCTGAGCAGCAACGAATTGAAACGAATTTTCACGAATGCGGATCGTTCGTGCCAATTCGATTCAATTCGTGAAATTCGTGGCAAAACGCGCGCAGTTTCACTTTAGATGCGTTAGCCCTGTGGTGCGCCCAAAGACGCGTGCGTAACGCGGATACAATCACCTCATGTCAGACGATTCGTGGCTGACGCTTAGCGCGGCAGCGACCCTCCTTGGGGTGCATGCTTCGACCCTGCGCCTGTGGGCCGACCAGGGCGACATCGCCTCGACGCGCACCGCAGGCGGCCACCGACGCTTTCGCCGCGCCGACGTCGAGGCCTTTGCGGCGGTGCGCCAGGAAGCCCGGACGATCGGCGCCAGCACCGGTCAGATCATCGCCGAGAACGCGCTTGGTCGCGCGCGCATGCAGATGGCCGAGGGCCGGTTGCGCACCGAGACCTGGTATCTCGAGCTTGATGATGCGCAACGCGCGCGGTTTCGCGACGCCGGGCGCCGGTTGCTCGGTGTGCTGGTCCGCTATTTGAGCGGTGAAGACCCCACGGCGCTCAACGAAGGCGCGGAACTGGGCCGCGTCTACAACCGCCTGGGCCGCGAGACGAACCTGCCTCTCCCTGAGCGGGTTCGGGTGTTCTTGATGTTCAGCGGCTTCCTTTACCAGAGCGTCATCGACCAGTACCGATCGACCGGGCAACGCGGCGCGAGCCAGTGGGCGACGCTGCATGCGCGCACTCAGGAGCTCACCAACGCGGCGCTGCTCGCGCTCATCGCGGACGCCGAGGCGGAGCGATGACGCGCTTCCGCGGCTTCACGGCGTTTACGCTGGTCTGGATCGGGCAGCTGGTCTCGGTGTTGGCCACGCAGATGAGCGGCTTCGCGCTGAGCATCTGGATCTACGAGCGCACCAACAGCGCCACCGCGCTGGGTCTGGCCCAGGTCTTCTTCATCACGCCTTTTCTGTTGATCAGCCCGATCGCGGGCGCGATGGTCGACCGCTATGATCGCAAGTGGATGATGGCGCTTAGCGATCTCAGCGCCGGCGTGGCGACGCTGGCGGTGCTGATCTTGCAGGGCCTGGGCCAGCTCGAGGTCTGGCATCTCTACGCCGCCGCATTGTTGCAGGGCCTGGGCAACGCCTTTCAGTGGCCGGCTTATTCGGCCGCGATCAGCCTGATGGTGCCTAAAGAGCAGCTCGGCCGGGCCAACGGCATGATGTCGCTCGTCGAGGCCGGTCCGGCCGTGATCGCGCCCTTCGCGGCCGGCGCCTTGTTGCCCTTTATCGGTTTGACGGGCGTGTTGACCATCGACGTCGTCACGTTCGTGGTCGCGGTGCTGGCGCTGATCGTGGTGGTGATCCCGCCCGCGCCGGTGAGCGCGGCGGGCGCCTCGGCCGCGGGCTCGATCTGGTCCGAGGCGGCCTTCGGCTTCCGCTACATCTTTGCGCGGCCCGGGCTGCTTGGTCTGCAGCTGGTCTTCTTCTTCGGCAACCTCCTGTTTGGCATGGTCGGCACCTTGGCCCAGCCGTTCATCCTGAGCCGCACGCACAACGACGCGTTCACGCTCGGCCTGGTGATGGGCATCGGCGCGAGCGGCGGCGTCGGCGGCGCGATCTTGATGTCGGCCTGGGGCGGCTTCAAGCGCCGCGTGCACGGGATCTTCGGCGGCTGGATCGTCGCCGCGATCGGGATGCTGATCGTGGGCTTGAGCACCGGTCTGCCGGGCTGGATCATCGGGTCCGTCGTCATGTTTGGGGTCGGACCGATCATGAACGCTTCGAGTCAGGCGATCTGGCAATCGAAGGTCGAGCCGGATGTGCAGGGCCGGGTGTTCTCGGCCCGGCGTTTGATCTCGTGGTTCGCGGGGCCGGTGTCGCCGATCATCGCCGGCGTTCTCGCGGATCAGGTCCTCGAGCCAGCGATGCAATCCGGCGGCGCGCTCACGCCGATCTTCAGCCCGCTCGTCGGCGTCGGGCCGGGCGCGGGCATCGCCGTCTTGTTCATCGTCATCTCCGTGTTGACCGTGGCCATCGGCCTGGTCGGGTACGGCGTCCCCGAGATCCGGGATGTGGAGACGCGTTTGCCCGACGCCGTGCGCACCCCGCCGTAGGGGCGACCCTGGTGGTCGCCCCGGCCAGCGACCGCGAAACGACGGTGCGGGGAGGGCGGCGACAAGCGCCGCCCCAACACGCCGCCCCAACACGCCACCCGAACACGCCACCACCCCGACTGGCCACTCCGATAGGCCACTCCGATAGGCCACTCCGATCGAACCTATCAACCGACATCCGGTTCCGGGCGCACTCTCGCGAAAGAACTCTAAGTAATATACTTACTTCAGTTACGATTATTTCGCTGAAACGCCAATGCGATTTTGATCATTATGATGGAGGCTGACATGCCGGCTTCGAGCAAGAGGTCTCGCCATGGGCTGGACGATCTGGACGTCGCGATCCTGTCGGAGCTGCAGAGCGACGCCCGGATCAGTCACGCCGAGCTGGCCCGGCGCTTGAGCCTGTCGGGCCCCGCGATCCACCAGCGCGTCAAGCGGCTCGAGCGCCAGGGCTTCGTCAAGCGCGTCGTGGCGCTGCTCGATCGCGAGTTGCTCGGCCAGGATCTGATGTGCTTCGTGCACGTGGCCATGCAGGCCCATCACCGCGATCGGCTCGGCACCTTTCGCGAGACCGCGCAGCGCCTGCCTGAAGTGCTCGAGTGCCACCACCTGACCGGCGAGTACGACTTCCTGCTCAAGGTGCTGGCGCCCGACCGACCGAGCCTCGAACGGCTGCTGGTCGAGAAACTCTCGACCATCCCGGGCGTGGGCCGGCTGCAGACCAGCGTGGTGCTGAGCGAGGTGAAGCACACCACAGCCATCCCGCTCGATTGACCTCCGACGCAGAAACGGGTGAGCCTCAGGGCGCGAGGCCTCGCCTTGCGCCGAGAGGCTCACCCGTTTTCACGCGCCACGGAGGACGAACATGAGCAACCTGCAGACGATGGGCCAACAGCACGGCCGCCGCTCTTGGGCCGAGCCGTGGAAGATCAAGATGGTCGAGCCGATCAAGATGACATCGGCCGTCGAACGCAAGCGCGCGATGTCCGAGGCCGGCTACAACACGTTCCTGCTGCGCTCCGACGACGTCTACATCGACCTGCTGACCGACAGCGGCACCAGCGCCATGAGCGACCGGCAGTGGGCCGGCATCATGCTCGGCGACGAGGCCTACGCCGGCAGCCGCAACTTCTATCACCTCGAGGCCGCGGTCCAGACCCACTACGGCTATCGCTTCGTCGTGCCGACCCATCAGGGTCGAGGCGCCGAGAACCTGATCAGCCAGGTGGCGATCAAACGCGGGCAGTACGTGCCCGGCAACATGTACTTCACCACGACGCGTCTGCATCAGGAACTGGCCGGCGGAATCTTCGTGGACGTGATCATCGATGCCGCGCACGACTCACAGGACCTGCATCCTTTCAAGGGGAACGTCGACCTCGACAAGCTCCAGGCCCTGATCGACAAGGTCGGCGCCGACGGCATCGCGTACATCAGCCTGGCCGCCACGGTCAACATGGCCGGCGGCCAACCCGTCAGCATGGCCAACGTCCGCGCGCTGCGCGAGCTCTGCAACCGGCACGGCATCCGCGTCTATCTCGACGCCACGCGTCTGGTCGAGAACGCCTACTTCATCCAGGAGCGCGAGCCCGGCTACGCCGACAAAACCGTGAGCGAGATCGTCAAGGAATTCTGCGGCTACACCGACGGCGCCTGGATGAGCGCCAAAAAGGACAACCTGGTCAACATCGGGGGCTGGCTGGCGCTCAACCACGAAGACGTGTTCGAGGCCGCGCGCAACCTGGTCGTGGTCTACGAGGGCCTGCACACGTACGGCGGCATGGCCGGGCGCGACATGGAGGCGCTGGCGATCGGCATCGAGGAGTCGATGTCCGACGACCACATCCGCGCCCGCATCGGCCAGGTGCGTTACCTGGGCGAACTGCTCGAGCAGTGGTCGATCCCGATCGTGCGTCCGATCGGCGGGCATGCGATCTTCCTCGACGCGCGCCGCTTCTACCCCCATCTGACCCAGACCGATTTCCCGGCCCAGACCCTGGCGGCCGAGCTCTACCTCGACAGCGGCGTGCGCGCGATGGAGCGCGGCATCGTCAGCGCCGGGCGCGACCCGGCCACCGGCGATCACCGCTACCCGAAGCTCGAACTGACCCGTCTGACCATCCCGCGCCGGGTTTACACCCAGGCCCACATGGACGTCGTGGCCGAGTCTGTCAAGGCCGTCTACGACCACCGCGACTCGACCCGCGGGCTGCGGATGGTCTACGAACCCCAGTACTTGCGGGTTTTCCAGGCG
>WBZS01000802.1_pt1 | contig 31929 bp, 34 predicted proteins | sample 5204201 | NCBI WGS metagenome assembly WBZS01 (sample SAMN12344357, study PRJNA552823) | activated sludge metagenome | biome: Activated sludge suspended growth; feature: Nitrification reactor; material: Wastewater; isolation source: activated sludge from nitrification reactor of wastewater... | reverse complement strand
CTAAGGGGGCGACCAGGGCCGTACCTCAGCCTGAGATGTCTCCCGGTCGGATGACGACAAGCGTTCAACCGCCGTTTACCTGGCCGTCGCGCGCGTTCGGTCGAGGTGTCTGCGGGGCCCCTAATGTGAGCGGGGCGCGGGGTCGTAGGCTCCGTGCTGCGGTCCGGATGGTCCGCTCGGACTCAACCCGAAGGTGGACATGCGCGAGATGCGGGAGAACTACCACGGCCAGCTCGACGCGATCGTGGTGTCGTTGGTCGGTCTGACCGAGACGGTCGGCGATGCCGTGAACCGGGCGACCAAGGCGCTCCTCGAAGCGGACTTGACGTTGGCCGAGCGCGTGATCTCCGACGATGCGGTCGTCGACGCCGCTCACGACGACATCGAGCAGCGCGCGTTCGGCCTGCTCGCACGCCAGTCCCCGGTAGCCGGCGAGCTGCGCACGATCGTCGCCGCCCTGAGGATGACCAACGCTCTCGGTCGCATGGGTGACCTGGCGGCCCACATCGCGAAGGTGGCTCGTTTGCGCTATCCGGAGTCGGCCGTACCGGAGGCATTGCGCAGCAACTTCGTGCAGATGGCGAAGCTGGCGGAATCGATGGTGCGTACGGCTGCGGCGTCTCTGCGCGACCGCAACATCTCCAACGCCGCGCGGATGGCCGAGGAAGACGAGGAGATGGACGAACTGCGAGCATCGCAGTTCCGTGTGCTGCTCGGCGCGGACTGGAACGAAGGCGTCGAGAAGGCCGTCGACGCGGCGTTGCTGGGGCGCTACTACGAGCGGATCGCCGACCATGCCGTCAACATCGGCAGCCGGGTCATCTACCTCACGACCGGCGCCGCCCCTGAAGGGGAGAACTGGCCTAACGCCTGACCGGTCGACCCGACGGGGCAGCAGGGGGCAGACCAGCTCACGGCAGGTCGTCGGCGGATTCCGTGACCGGTTCAGAGATGAGCAAGCCGTTCTCGACCAGAGTGAACTGAGAGCCGGGGCGCGCGCGGGCCGCGACGACGGCGTACACGACGTCTGGGGTCGACGCGGCGACGTGGACCGCCGCTGGGAGCACCCACCAACCCGGCCACGGGCCGAGGGCGATCAGTGCGAGCAAACCGCACGTCACGCCGACCACCGGTGTCAGAGCCAGCAGGAGGAACTTCCCTCGGGGAAGAGATGCGCCGTCGGTCTGGACGAACCGGAGGTACGGATCGCGCGCCACCTTGACCTGCGGCCGGATGCCGATCAGGAGCATCACGACCGCATGGACGGCCTCGTGGACGACCAGCACGAGCGAGGTCGCACCGACCAGGACCACGACGAGCACGAGAATGCCGAGTTGGCCTTGTACGGGTAGCGCCGCGCCGTCCGGATGCCACAGCTGGTACCAGTCGGCGAACGCGACGAGGGCAAGGACGAGCAGCACCAGGTGGCCGAACGCAAGAACGGTGGCAACCCGATGCCCGGGCTGCCACCGTCTCTCGGTCCTGTCGGAGTAGTCCTCAGCCGGCATGACGACGTGGGCTACCTACTTCTTCTTGCCCTGGTTCTTCACCGCTTCGATCGCCGCCGCGGCGGCATCGGGGTCGAGGTAGCGGCCACCCACGGTGACGGGCCTCAGATCGTCGTCGAGTTCGTACAACAACGGGATGCCGGTCGGGATGTTGAGCCCGGCGATATCGGCATCGGAGATGTTGTCGAGGTGCTTGACCAAGGCCCTCAGCGAGTTGCCATGCGCGACGACAATGACCGTCTTGCCGTCGCGCAGGTCGGGGACAATTCCGTCGTACCAGTACGGCAGCATGCGCACGACCACGTCGGCGAGGCACTCGGTGGCGGGGCGGGCCTCACTGGGCAGTTCGGCGTACCGGGGATCGTGGAACTGTGAGTACTCGGCCTCGCGGTCGATCGGAGGCGGAGGCACGTCGTACGAGCGACGCCATTGCATGAACTTCTCTTCGCCGTACTGCTCCAAAGTCTGCGCCTTGTTCTTGCCCTGGAGATCCCCGTAGTGACGTTCGTTGAGTCGCCACGTGCGGCGAACCGGAATCCAGTGGCGATCACAGCCGTCGAGAGCGAGGTAGGCGGTATGGATCGCCCGACGCAGCAGGGAGGTGTGGACGACGTCGGGCAGGAGGCCCTCAGCCTTGAGCATCTCGGCGCCGCGCTTGGCCTCGCCGATGCCCTTCTCGTTGATGTCGACGTCCACCCAGCCGGTGAACAAGTTCTTGGCGTTCCATTCGCTCTCGCCGTGGCGGAGCAGGATCAGCGTCGAGGTCATGGCCGCAGCCTATCGAAGGGGTCTCTGGCGGGAGGGTCGCAGGGCAAGCTCGTCCGGACTGACAGAATCAGCCTCATGAACCGTGGAATCGCTGTCGTGACAGGCGCGTCGTCAGGGATCGGGGCTGCGACCGCCAGGCTGCTCGCCGAAAGGTACGAGGTCGTCTGCGCGGCGCGACGCCTCGAGCGCATCGAGGCGTTGGCGGCCGAGATCGGAGGCCGAGCCGTCGAGTGCGACATCACCGACCCGGCGTCGGTCGATCGACTCGCCGAGGCGGTGGGCGAGCGGCTGGATCTCCTCGTGAACAACGCCGGTGGCGCCCTGGGACAGGAGACGGTAGCCGAGGCCGACATCGACGCGTGGGCGGCGATGTACGACAAGAACGTGATCGGTACGGTGCGGGTGACCAAGACGTTGTTGCCCGCGCTCCGGGCTGCCGAGGGGACTGTGGTCTTCGTCACGAGCGTGGCTGCAGACGGGCCGTACGAAGGTGGAGCCGGCTACTGCGGAGCCAAGGCGGCCGAGCGCATGATCGCCGGCGCGATGCGGTTGGAGATGGTCGGCGAGCCGGTGCGTATCTGCGAGGTGGTGCCCGGCATGGTGAACACGGAGGAGTTCTCGCTCACCCGGTTCGGCGGTGACTCGGCGCGAGCTCGACGGGTGTACGAAGGCGTACCGGATCCGCTCGTCGCCGACGACATCGCCCAAGCGATCGCCTGGATCGCTTCCCGACCGCACCACGTGAACATCGACCGAATGGTCGTACGGCCACTCGCCCAAGCGGCCCAGCACAAGGTGTTTCGAGTTCCCGCGACCTCGTAGCGAGTGTGGGTACGGTCAGGCGAGCGCGCGGGCCAGCTCTCGGCCGACGGTGAGTCCGGTGAACAGGCAGCCGCCGAGGAACGTCCCCTCCAAGGCGCGGTACCCGTGAAGCCCGCCCCCGCCGAACCCGGCTACCTCGCCGGCCGCGTACAGCCCTGGAATTGGAGTGCCATCGTGGCCTAGCACGCGACCACCCAGGTCGGTTTCGAAGCCGCCGAGGGTCTTGCGGGTCAGGATCCTCAGCCGTACGGCAACGAGTGGACCTGCCTGCGGGTCGGTGATGCGATGAGGAGCAGCAGTTCGTACGAGTCGATCGCCCAGGTATCGCCGCGCCTCCCGGATCGCCAGCACCTGGGCGTCGGTGGCCCGAGGGTTGCCCATCTCGCGGTCGCGGTCGTCGACCTCGCGCACGATCACCGTGACGTCGAGCGGGGCTTCGGGGGTGATCGTGTTCATCTTCCGCACGAGATCCGGCACCGTGTCGGCCTGGACGAAGTCGACGCCTCGATCGACAAAGGCCTGCACGGGTGCCGGTACGTCGGTACGGAGCCGGTTGAGCACCTGACGAATCGAGCGTCCGGTTAGGTCGGGGTTCTGCTCGGATCCCGACAGGGCGAACTCCTTGCCGACGATGCGCCGGTTGGTCACGAACCAGGAATGCTCGTGACCGGTACGGCGCAGGTGTTCGAGGGTACCGAGGGTGTCGAACCCGGGCGAGAACGGATGCGGGAGGCGACGGCCCTCGCCGTCGAACCACATCGACGACGGTCCGGCGAGGATCCGAACGGCGTGACCGGGCCAGACCGGCGCGTGGTTGGCGATTCCCTCGACGTAGTGCCACATGCGGTCGCGATTGACGACCCGGGCACCGGCCAACTCGGCAGGGGCAAACATGGATCCGTCGACGTAGGCCGGGACGCCGGTGAGCATGACGCGCGGCGGGGTACCGAGCCGTTCCGGCCAGGCCGACCTGACCAGGTCGTGATTTCCTCCGATGCCGCCCGAGGCCAGCACCACCGCCTCTGAGCCGTACTCGAACTCCTCGGCCACAGCGCTGCGGGCAGGCGCCCGGGTCGCTCCTCGAGCGCTTCCGTCGTCGACCAATCGCACCCCGACAACGCCGGAGACCGCGTTGTCGGTCGTACGCAGTCCCGTCACACGGTGCAGCGGACGATAGGTGATGCGGCCGCGGCGATGTGGTCGCGGACCCGCCGCTCGAACGGTTCGACGATGCCGACGCCCGTTCCCCAGGTCACGTGGAACCGCGGAACAGAATTGCCGTACGGCGGCGCCTCCCGCCGACCGCGCTCGGCCCAGCCGACGACGGGGAAGATCCGATGTCCCATGGCGTGGAGCCAGGAGCGCTTCTCCCCCGACGCCCACTCCACGTACGCCCGAGCCCACTGCCGACCCCAGAGATCCTCGTCGGGTCGATCCCAGCCGGCCGTGTCTCGCCAGTCGCGCCAGGCGCGTTCGACCGAATCGCGCACGCCGAGTCGCCGTTGTTCGGGTGAATTGACGAGGAACAGGCCGCCGAACGACCACCAGGCTTGCCCGCCCAGATCCCGCTCGGAGGTCTGGTCGAGCAGGATGACCCGTCGGCCGGCATCGGCCAGCTCGGCTGCCGCCGTCAACCCGGCCAGGCCGTGCCCGATGACCACGACGTCGGTGTCCATAGGGTCAGCATGCCCGATCGACCCGACCCTCTGGAACCGTGCGCAGTCGGCCCTCGAAGTGCTCAGGTTTCTGTCTCACGGCCGTACCCCCCGCACCCGGTCGTGCCGTACCCAAACTGCCCACAACTGGGCGATTGGCGCGATCAAATCAGATCGTTGTCTTGCTCAGAGGCAGTTTGCGTACGAGCCCTGGGGGCAGCGCTCGAAGCGCCACCCCACCGAGCGGGAGTCGGAGGCGATCAGGCCAGTTCGATCAGGCCCTGGCCGCCTTGGACAGCATCTCCCTGCTCGACGAGGATTCGGCCGACCGTGCCGTCGCTGGGCGCGGTGATCTCGGTCTCCATCTTCATGGCCTCGAGCACGCAGAGCACCTGTCCTGCCGTGATCTGGTCACCCTCGGCGACGAGGATCTTCGAGACCGATCCCGACAGCGGCGCGACGACGCTGTTCGACGATGCGGCGGGCATCGATGCCTTGGTGGGCAAGTGGGCGCTGCCGCCCCCGCCACCACCGCCGATGACGATGGCTCCGAGCGTCGGGCGTTCGGGCTCCTCGACTTCCACCTCGACGTCGTAGGCAATTCCGTTGACAGTCACTTTGAGCAACATGGCAAGTCCTTATCGCAGATGGATCGGGGCGTGGTTGAGCTGGCTGCGCCGCGTCGCCGAAGTCCAGGCGCTGCTGCGCCCGAACTGGGCCTGCCGCTTCTTCGCACGGTGTCCCAGGTAGGCGGCCACGGCCGCCGCGATGGCGATCATGACCTCCTCGGGAACCTCCGTCGTGTGAAGCACGCGCAGGCTCTTGACCTCGGCTTCGAGATGATCGATCCGGCTCGTCAGGGTCCTGACGAGGGCGAGCAGTTCGGCGTTGGTCTCGTCGTTCATGGCGATCACACCGGCCCGAGACCGTGCTTCTTGGCCGGCCGCAACTCGCGCTTGTTGATGAGCAGTTCGAGCGCCATCGCGACCTTCCGACGGGTGTCGGCGGGGTTGATGATGTCGTCCACCAGGCCACGGGAAGCCGCCACGAAGGGAGTAGAGAAGGTGTCCTTGTATTCCTGGACGAGTTCAGCCCTTCGCGCAGCTGGGTCCTCGGCCGCGTCGATCTCGCGCTTGAACACCACGGCGGCCGCACCTTCCGCGCCCATGACCGCGATCTCCGCTGTCGGCCAGGCGAACACCTGGTCGGCGCCGAGATCCTTGCACGCCATCGCGATGTACGCCCCGCCGTACGCCTTGCGCAGCACCACGGTGATCTTCGGCACGGTTGCGGCGGCGTAGGCGTACAACATCTTCGCGCCATGGCGGATGATGCCGCCGTGTTCCTGGGCCACGCCGGGCAAGAATCCGGGCACGTCCACCAGCGTGAGGATCGGGATGTTGAACGCGTTGCAGAAGCGGATGAACCGCGAACCCTTGTCGGAGGCGTTGATGTCCAAGACTCCGGCCATGACGTTGGGCTGGCTGGCGACGACCCCGACCGTACGACCGTTGATGCGACCGAAGCCCACCACGATGTTCATCGCGTAGCCGGCCTGCGCCTCGAGGAAGTCCTCGTGGTCGACGATCCGAGCGATGACCTTGCGGACGTCGTATCCCTTGGTGCCTTCGGGCGGCACGATCTTGCCGATTTGGTCGTCGGCCTCGACGTAGGGGTCGGGATCGACGATGGGCGGATCCTCGGTGTTGTTCTGCGGCAGGAAGCTGAGCAGCTTCTTCGCGATCAGGATCGCCTGCTCGTCATCGTCGGCCACGAAGTGGTTGACGCCCGAGACCCCCATATGCGCGTCGGCGCCGCCCAATTCGTCCTGGGAGACCTTCTCACCGGTGACCTGGGCGATCACGTTGGGGCCCGTGATGAACATGTGGGCCTTGCGCGTCTGGATGATGAAGTCGGTCAAGGCCGGCGAGTAGGCCGCACCACCGGCGCACGGACCGGCGATGATCGACACCTGCGGTACGGCGCCCGAGAGCTTCACATTGGCGTAGAAGACCTGCCCGTACCCCGACAGCGAGTCGATACCTTCCTGCACCCGTGCGCCACCGGAGTCGTTGATGAAGACGAACGGGGTGCCGCACTTGAGCGCGGACTCCATCATCTGCACGACCTTGATCGAATGCATCTCGCCGGCCGAGCCGCCCATGACGGTGAAGTCCTGGCTGGCGATATGGACCGGACGTCCCAGGACAGCGCCCGAGCCGGTGACCACTCCGTCGGCCGGCATGTCGGCCTTGTCCATCCCGAACGTCACGGTCCGGTTCTTGCGGAACAGGCCGATCTCCTGGAACGTGCCCTCGTCGAGCAGGGACTCGACCCGCTCGCGAGCGGTCATCTTGCCCTTGTCGCGCTGCTTTTGCAGCTTGTCCTCGCCGCCTCCGGCGCGGGTGCGCAGACGCGCTTGGTGCATCTCGTCGATGAGCTTGTCCATCGACTTCACTTTGGCCTTCGCCATGTCAGACCCTCTCGACGACGACGTTGTGGTCGCGCCCACCGAGCGAAACCTTGTACGTGATGGGGCCGGTCACGGCCTTGGCGGCTCCGGCGGACTTCTCGCGGTCCTTGGCCAGGTCGGCCTCGGTCTTCCCGACGTTCTTCGGGCCGTCGGCCCTGGTCTTGAAGAACCCGGGCGCCACGTTCGGGAACATGGCGTAGGTGAGGACGTCCTCGTCGGATCCGTCGCTGCCCTCGAGAGCGTCGGCGTCTGTGACCAGCTTGTCCCACTCCGGAGCGAGCAGATCGGCGGGCCGTACGGTGATCGGCTCCTTCTTCGCCTGCGCCTGCGCGATCGCGACGACCTCGGGATTCCGCTCTCCGATGCATTCGCCGTAGTAGCCGAGCATCAGATCGGCGAACTCGCCGGTCATCACCTTGTACTTACCCATCAACACGTTGAACACGGCCTGGGTGCCGACGATCTGGCTCGACGGGGTCACCAGCGGCGGGTGGCCGGCATCTGCCTTGACTCGCGGCACTTCCTCCATCACCTCGGCGATCCGGTCCCCGGCTCCCTGATGTTTGAGCTGGGATTCCATGTTGCTCAACATGCCGCCGGGAATCTGGCTGGAGAAGATGTTGGTATCCACCAAGGTCGCGGATTCGAACGCCGAGTACTTCGGGCGAACCTTCGCGAAGTGGTCGCGGATCCGTACCAAGCGCTCGGGATCGAGCTCAGTCGTGTACTCGGTGCCCTCGAGCATCGCGACGAGGGACTCGGTCGGATTGTGCCCTGGGCCGAGAGACATCGACGAGATCGCGGTGTCGACCACGTCGGCGCCGGCCTCGATCGCTTTCATGAGGCTGACCAGGGTCACGCCCGTCGTCGAATGACAGTGGACGTTGATCTGGACATCCCCGTAGGTGTCCTTGATGCCCTTGACGATGTCGTACGCCGGCTGCGGCTGCAGCAGCGCCGCCATGTCCTTGAGGGCGATCGATTCGGCACCCATGTCCAGCAACTGGCCGGCCAGCTTGATGTAGCCGTCGACCGTGTGGAGGGGGCTGATCGTGTAGCAGATCGTGCCCTGGGCGTGCTTGCCCGTCTTCTTGACCGCCCTCATCGCGCGCTCCATGTTGCGCGGATCGTTGAGGGCGTCGAAGACGCGGAAGACGTCCATGCCGTTCTCGGCCGACTTCTCGACGAACCGATCCACGACGTGGTCCTCGTAGTGGCGGTAACCGAGAAGATTCTGCCCACGCAGCAGCATCTGCAGCCGGGAGTTGGGCATCAGTTCGCGGAACGTCCGCAGCCTGACCCACGGGTCTTCGTTCAGGTAGCGGATGCACGAGTCGTACGTCGCACCGCCCCAGCACTCGACACTCCAGTAGCCCGCCTGATCGATGTCGGCGCACGCATCGACCATGTCTTCCATCGCCATGCGTGTTGCCATCAGGCTCTGGTGAGCATCCCGGAGCGCAACTTCTGTCACGCCGATCTTTCGGGGAGTCATGGATCTATCCAATCACGCGACCCCCTCGGCTCCTGCGGCGGGGGCACCGATGGGTCTGTCCGGGAAACCGCTACCCAGCTTCAGGTTCCTCGCCCACTCCCCCGGTGGACCGGCTATGGCGGTGACGTACTGGCAGTAGTCCTCATAGGTACGGCGATACCGAGCACCGGGCGTCAGCACGTCGGCCAGCCTTGCGATTCCGTCGGCCACGAAAGCCGGAACGGTGCGTAGCACGTGCTCCTTGTCGACGAGCCGGAAGTCAGCGCCGTGGATCGTCCCGGCGAAGCCGGAATAGCCGATCTGCACGGCCGGCATCAGGTACGACAGGTCACCGATGTCACCCGCGGCAGCCACGGCCCCGCGGTCGTCCACGACGTCGATGTCGTACGGCTCTGCCGCAGCCCTGAACGCGGTCGTCATGGCCCGGTCCTGCACGAACGGGAGGTAGCCCATCTCGGTGCGGACTCGCACCTGCCCACCCAGCGCCGCAGAGCACCCCTGGGCAGCCTGGTCGAGGCGGCGGGTGACCTCCACGAAGTAGGCGACGTCGGTCGAGCGGACGTCGGAAGAGACGCCGACCTCGTGAGGAATCACATTCGTCGTCATCGTGGAGTGCGTGATCACGGGGTTGATCCTGACGAACGCGTCCTCCCGGAACTGCTGTCGCGCGAGCCCGAGCGCCGTCGTGTAGAGCGTTGCCATCGAGAAGGCGTTGACCCCCGAGAACGGGTCGAAGTTGGCATGGGAGGCCCGGCCCAGGAAAGTCGCGTGGTGGTGGAGGAAGCCCGCCAGGTCGCAGGCGAGTTCGATCGTCGGCCGATCCAGGTTGTCACCCATGGCATGCACGGCGACGGCGGCGTCGTAGTCGTCGAAGACGCCCAGCCTCATGGCCTCGGGTTTTCCGCCGAACCACCCGATCGTGCGGTTGTTGCGCAGTGTGAGCCTGGCGCCGAGGTCCACGTATTCCTCCGCCGGTACGAACACGAAGCCCAGGTCGACCCCGAGATCCGCTGTGCCGACCCTGGCGTAATGCGCCAGCAGGGCCAGGGCGATCGCTACCTGGGTGTGGTGGCCGCAGGCGTGTACGGCTCCCGTGCCCGGATGTGCGTCGGGATGGGACGGGGAGATCACGGCGTCGAGTTCGGCGATCACGCAGACCCGCGAACGACCGCCCAGGGCGGGAAGCCGTACCGAGACACCGGTGGTGGAGAACCGCTCGACGGGCAGGCCCGGAGCGTAGCGCCGCACGAACTCGACGACCCGCTCGGCGGTGTGATGCTCGCCGTATCCCAGCTCCGGATGAGCCCAGAGGTCGTCGACGAGATCGGAAAGAGCCTCGTAGGGGGCAGTCAGTTCGGCCATAGCCTCATCTTCGCGGGCCGAACAGGCGGGTGGGTACGGCAATCCGATTCTCCGCTCGTCGGCCTTGCCCATGTCGACTCGAGGGAGAGCGGGACACAACGCGACCTCAACCGGCGACACGCTGTTTGTCACGGCGCGTCGGCGCACTGAGGTCGCGTTGTGTCCCGGTCTTCGGCCGAGCCCTCATCCGTCGTCGTGGGGCTACTCGGTCACCAAGGCGTAGGCCGAGACCCGGCGAATGCGGAGCGCCATCACCCAGGTCGCTAGCCACGCCAGGGCGACGACCGCGGCAGCCGTCAGCGTGGGCGTGGCGAGGTCGCGGACCACGGTGACCTTCATGATCCCGATCCCACGCAACATCGCGCCGAGGAGTGCTGGTGTCGCCAAGGTCCCGGCCACGACCCCCAGCACGGCGCCGATCGCCGTGGGCGGGAGGTACGTCCACCTGGTCTGGCGTGACAACTCGCGGTGGGTGTAGCCGACTGCCTTCTTGACCCCGAGGTCGTGCCGAGCTTGAACCAGCATCGTCGACACATCAGCGAGACGACCAGCACCACGACCCCGCTCGTCAGGCCGACCACGCTGAAGGAAAGGCCGGGCACGAGGAACAGATAGCTCGACAATTCCGCCGCGACCCCTTGTTGGGTGTCGGTCACGTGCTCCACGTCGGGATCGGCCTTGAGGCGATCGATGACCGCCGAACGATCCCCCGAGGTGTAGATCGCGAACGAGCGCTGGGTGAACGCTGGGCTGAGGCGTTGGTAGCCCCCGGTGGTCAGGATCATGTACTGCCCCATTCCGCGCCCGCCGGTCGCGATCCCGGTGACGAGAAACTCGGCCGGTCCGGCTCCCTTGTCGAAGGTGTAGGTGTCGTTGACCTTGACGTGGAGCACGTCGGCCAGGCGCGCCCCCAACACGATCTCGTTGTCGTGTCGTGGGAGGCGGCCACTGAACACGGGGTTGTAACGCCACGCGCTCGGGTCGTCGGTCACCATCACCAACGTCGACGCGCCGCTGACGTAGATTCCTTCGACGGTCGAACTGAACGCCTTCGTGACGCCTTCGGTCGCGCGCACCCGGTTCAGCAGGGCGGTCATGTCGGCGCCGTCCCTCGCATGGACCGTCACGTCCTCGATCTCACCGACCATCATCTCGGTGGTCCGCGCCTGGTCGCCGACCAGCGTGCTGGTCATGCCGAAGGCAAAGACCGCTGTGGAGGTCACGAACGCGACGGTCAGCGCACAGTTCGCTTCGCTGCGGACGGCGGAGGCGTCGGAGACCGGATCATCCTCGATCACGGGTGCAAACGGGCGACCGTTTTGCGGAGCCGGACCATCACGGCGGCAGAAGGCATGACCTGACCGGAGCGGTAGGTGGACAGGCGTGAACCGGACGTACCGATCCGAGACGCGAGCTCGGCCAGACTCAAGCCCGATGCGGCCACCAGTTCGGCCACTTCTGCACCGACGGCGGCCCGCTCTTGCGATTCAGCCTGCCGACGGGCCCGCGCGATCGCGAGTTCCATCAGCCGACCCAGGCCGGGGGGGCGCTCGTACGACAGATAGTCCTCGACCTGTCGCGATACAGGTCCCCAAGGGTCTGTCGCAATCTCCCGGGTCAGCACGACCCAATCCGAGACCGTCCCCCGCTCCAGCATGGCCACCAGAGCTTCGTAGGGCCACGCGGACAGCGGCAGATCGTCTGCGACATCGACGTTTCGAAAGGCCACGGTCATGTCGCCTCCAGGATTTGGAGGACGCCGTCAGCCAGGGCCTCGCAGGCAGCGACGACCGAGTCCCACGTGTGCCACTGAGGCGCCAGGCCCTTGTATGCGGCGAGCTGACGAGTGACCCGGACGTCTCGGGGATTCGGCTCGGCGAGACGGAGGAGCAGTGTCGTCAACACGGAGTCGTCTGCGTTCGACCGGTCCGAGTAGTACGTGTCGATCCGAGCAAGCGTGGCAACGGACTCCTCGCCCCCCAACATCGATGCGAGAGCCACCGTGTCGAGATAGTCGCGCACCTGATTTCGCTGCACAACCAGATAAGCCTTGACACGAAGACATTCGGGAAGGGTCGGAACTCGCAGCGCTCGGCCGCCCACCACCACGTCTTCGACCTCGAGAGGGCGCGTGCGGCGCAACTGGCGAAGACCAGCCTCGATCCCGTCGAGCGACCCGAGCAAGGTCAGCGGAGGTGAACTGGCTCGGATGCTAGTGACCCAGGCAGCGGAGGCCTCAACAGCCTCCAGAACCTCGGCATATCGTTCAGCCAAGTCGACCAGCACGTGGTCGTGGTCGAACGACTCCCGGTGCCGCGCGTGGTACGCCGCTGCGGATCCACCGACGAGAACCGCATCCGGAACCAGCTCTTGGAGACGGGCCGCCGACGCCCAAACCTCCTCCAAAGTAGGCTTACTCGTCATACCACGATGATGCCACATCTGATACGAACCACCGCCCTGTCGTGCATGACGGTCGTCTGTGGGTGGGTCAGCCTTCGACGCCCCACCGCCCTGTCGTGCATGACGGTCGTCTGTGGGTGGGTCAGCCTTCGACGCCCCACCGCCGTACGGCCATGTCGGCCACATACGCCGAATCCAGCATCATCAAAGCCCGGCGCAAAGCAGCCGAGTCGATTCCGTCGGAGGATTCGAGGTGGGGCTTGGTCGGAGTCTGCGACGGGCGCTCGGCGACCATCATCGCGACGGCATTGAGGCGTTGGGTCATCGAATCGCTGAGCATGTTGCGCTGTTCGCCCCGCTTGGAGAGTTCGACCGCGAACGGCTCGTGCTCGTCGATCACCGCCGGATCCTCGGTCATCAACATCGCACCGGTCGACCGCAGAATCTGTAGTCCTCGTTCGAGATCCAGGCCGCCGAACTCGGCGACCGCATCGCGCAGAATCGGGTTGCGATCGGATACTTGCTCGGCCAACAGCACCAGGTGGGCTCCCAACATCCGCTCGCGCATCCGCGCGTGGGCATCATCCGGCGACAGCAGGGTCATCGACGGATCTGGCGACGACATGGCCGTCGAATCGAGCATCTCGCGGCCTAGTTCCTCGCTCGACGCCAGCGTGTCACGCAAGGGAAGAGCCTTGACGAAGAGCGTCGCCAGCAACGCCAGAGCTGTGAGGAACGGCATCAGGAAGAAGGTCCCTTGCATGGCATCACTCAAGGCACGCCTCAAGAGCTGAGCGACCTCGGGCGCCATGTGTTCCAGCGATCCGGCTGTGAGGACGTCGTTGGGGTTGATCCCGCCGGCCGGTGCCTTCGCTGCGATCTCGGGCGTCATCCTGTCCTGGATCCCGCTCAGCAGATGCGCCGTCATCAGGGTGCCGGCGATGGCCGTACCCAGAGTGCCCCCGATATTCCTGAAGAACTGGAGCGCGCTCGTAGCGACGCCGAGGTCGCGTCGCTGGACCGCGTTCTGGACGGCCAACGTGTAGATCTGGAACGCCATGCCGAGCCCGACCCCGAACAGCAACGTGACGAACGTCAGCCACAGCCTGCTGGTGTCGGCGCCGAGCCGGCTGAGCAACACCGAGGCGACCACCTGCACGCCACAGCCGGCGACGGCAAACTCCTTGTAGTGGCCCGTCCGCGTCGTCATCAAACCCACGACGATGCCGACCAGGAACAGACCGACGTTCATCGGGATCAGCACCAACCCAGATTCCGTCGCGGTCATTCTCAGTACGCCTTGGGCGTACACGGGCACGTAGATCAGCGTGACCATCATCGACATGTTCGTGAAGAATGCCGCGATCGTCGACGTCGTGAACACCGAGTTTCGGAACAGGTGGAGCGGCACGATCGGTTCGCCGGCCTTGCGTTCGATCAGCACGAAGGCGACCAGGAAGACGATCCCGACCGCCAGCAGCACGAGCACCTGCGGCTGGAGCCAGCCCTGTGCCCCTCCGAGGCTGATGCCCAGTAGCGTCGCCGACACTCCGACCGTCATCGTCGCGATGCCGGAGCGGTCGATGGTGGCCGGTACCCGGAGTTCAGGCACGTGCAGGAACTTCACGATGATCACCAGCGCCACCAGGCCGACCGGCATGGTGACGTAGAACAGCCATCGCCAGCTCGCCACGTCGGTGATCCAGCCGCCGATCAGCGGCCCGGCTACCTGCGAGGCTCCCATCATGGCGCCCATGTAACCCTGGTACTTCCCACGCTGACGAGGGGGAATGATGTCTCCGAGGATCGTTTGCGACAGCGGCATCAACACGCCCATGCCCATCCCTTGGATCGCCCGCGAAGCGACCAGCATGGGGAAACTCACCGCCAGCCCCGACAGGATCGACCCGCCCAGATAGACCACGAGGCCGAGGATGTAGAACCGACGTCGCCCGAAGATGTCCGACAGCTTGCCCGAGATCGGCGTCACGACCGCACTGACCAGCATGACGATGGTCGACAGCCAGGAGTAGTACGCCAATCCGCCCAGGTCGGCGACAATCCGAGGAATGGCCGGCGACAGGATCGTCTGGCTGATCGAGGACGTGAACATGCCGATCAACAGGCCCAGAAAGACCCATCGGATCTTCGCGAAGTCGAACGGTGCCGGGGCTGAGCTGGTGTTCACCGGCCCACGCTACGCCCGGGCCTCCAGTGCGAACACAGGGGCTCGCACAGGACGGACAGCCAGGCTCCCACGGTCCTGCGAGCTTCGCCCTCAGCGCTTCGTCTGTACGGCGCTGCCCCCTCTGCGGGTGGTCAGGTCGCCCTTTGACTGTCACGCTGCCGGATCCCAGGAATCCGGTTGCGGAACTCGGTCATGAACACCTCTTGGATCGCCTTGCTGTCGAGGACCCCGCCCAAGGTCGGCAACCCCCCTCCGGCCGCCTTCTGACAGACGGCCAGCCAGGCCTGGCCCATGGCCAGGGTGAACGCGGTCGCCACCGATGCACTGATCACACCGCCAGCGACGGAGCCTGCCCCCGGGATGAGCTTGATCAAGGAGGTGAACGACGCGCGCCCCACGGTGGTGGCGGCTGCCGTACTCGCCACGGCTGCGATCGCCGCCCGGTCGGCACTCATGCCGTACAACTGCGCCAGCCGAGCCATCATCGCCAACTGCAACGGCACCAAGAGAGCCGCGTCGCTGAACGGGATCGGGGTCGCAGCGGCAGCCGCGGCGGCCGTCACCGTCGCGCCGATGTACGCCTGGGCAGCGCGCGCTTTAGCTTGGAGGTCAATCCGTTGCGCAGCCGTGAGAGCGGCGTGGACGGCTTCGGGCACAACCTGAAAGGTGGCTTGGAGCACGTCGGTCAAGCCGTACGGCGGCTGACCAGAGAACTGGTCCCTCATGGCGTAGGTCATGAACGGGCGCCCGCCCACGATCGGGAGGTTCAGGGATTCGATGTGCCTGGCCAGGGCGACCGCGTCGGGGTGGAAACGGCCCTCCCGCATCGGCACCTGCGTTAGCACCACGATCACGGGGATCTCGAGTTCATCGAGCGCGCGGATGAACTTCGCCTCCGACTCCTCGAAGCGGCGGTCCATGCCGCGCACGCAGTACCACGCTACGTGGATCTGCTCGCTCAGTGGCTTCTTGCGCAGTTCGCGCACGACCTTTTGCAGTTCCTTGACGAGGACACCGTCGTCGCGGCCGATCTCGAGTCCCTGGGTGTCGATCACGCCCAGCGTTCCGCGGCGGTCGACGTAGAGGTGACTCCCCTGCGTGACGGGCTCGCCGATCCCCGTGCGGGCGACCTCGGTGCCGAAGACGGCGTTGATCAACGTTGACTTACCCGTTCCGGTCTTGCCGAAGACCGCGAGGTTGAAGCGCCCGATGGCGGCTGCCTGCCGGTCGAACTCTTGACGGAACTGCTCTGTGAACCAATCAGGCACGGGACCAAGAGTACGGGTGCCCACCCAAGGGCGCCGCTTCTCGCGCTGGCGGCCCGGTCCCCGACTCGTCGTGGTCACTCACGCCCGCAGCGGTCCGGCAGGAGTATCGTCCCGCCGGCATCACACACAGGAGTCCCCCATGAAGCTTTTCCGGACCAAGACGATCGAGCAGTCGATCGCCGACACCGACGAACCCGAGTACCAGCTGAAGAAGTCCTTGACCGCACTCGACTTGACCGTTTTCGGGGTCGGAGTCGTCATCGGCGCGGGCATCTTCACCGTCGCCGGCCGCGCCGCGCATTCGCTGGCCGGACCATCAGTCGTGGTCTCGTTCGTCGTCGCGGCGATCGCATGCGCGCTGGCAGCCATGTGCTACGCCGAGTTCGCCTCGACCGTCCCCGTCTCCGGGTCGGCCTACACGTTCTCGTACGCCTCCCTCGGTGAGTTCTTCGCCTGGGTCATCGGGTGGGACCTCATCCTCGAACTGTTCCTCGGCGCTTCCGTCGTCGCCCAGGGCTGGAGTGCGTACCTCGGCGTCTTCCTGTCCAAGCTGGGTATCACCTTGCCGGCAGCGATGGCGTACGGCGCCTCTCCCTTCGGTGAAACCAAGGGTGTCGACGCCATGGCGATGCTCCTGGTCGCGGTGCTGGGTGTGTTGGTGACCGTGGGCATCAAGGAGTCGATGCGGGTCAACCTCGTGCTGGTCGGCCTCAAGCTGTTCATCGTGTTGTTTGTGATCGTCGCCGGCATCGGCTTCATCAACCCGGCGAACTACACCCCCTTCGTACCCGCAGCGCAGACAACCGAGGCCACCGCCGGGATCAAGGCCCCGCTGCTCCAGGTGTTGTTCTCGCAGAGCCCGACCGCGTTTGGCGTGAGTGGCATCGTCACGGCGGCGGCCCTCGTGTTCTTCGCCTACATCGGCTTCGACGTGGTCGCGACCACCGCGGAAGAAGCGCGCAACCCCCAGCGTGACATCCCGATCGGGATCATCGGCTCGTTGACGATCTGCACGATCCTCTACTGCGCGGTCGCGTTCGTGGTCACCGGCATGGTTCCGTACGACCAGTTGACCCCCTCGGCGTCACTGGCCAACGCGTTCGCGACCCACGGCCGTACGTGGATGGCCACCCTTATCTCGGCCGGCGCGGTCGCCGGCCTGACCACGGTCGTGCTCACCTTGCTCATCGGTGCCACTCGGCTGATGTTCGCGATGTCGCGCGATCACCTGCTGCCGATGGGCTGGGCCAAGGTCCACCGCACCTTCCGCACCCCCTACAAGCTGACCATCGGTATCACGATGGTCGTCATGCTGCTCGCGGGCCTGACCCCGATCGGCGAACTGGAAGAGATGGTCAACATCGGCACCCTGTCGGCCTTCGTGCTGGTGTCGATCGGCGTTCCGGTGCTTCGCCACAAACGACCCGACCTGAAGCGGGCCTTCAAGGTGCCGCTGTCGCCTGTGTTGCCGATCGTCTCCGCCCTGATCTGCCTGTACCTGACCCTCAACTTGTCGGTCGAGACCTGGTTGCGCTTCCTCATCTGGCTCGTCATCGGGCTGGTGGTCTACTTCACGTACGGCGTGCGCAAGTCACGGCTCGCCACCGGCGAGGCCCTGTCGCCCGACTTGGCGCAGGCGCTCAAGGAGAACCACTGAGCGCACGGCACTAGACTCGTCGAGGCTGCGGTGAGGCAGTCTCCTGCTCCCAGCCGACAAGGATCCCGCATGCCCGAACGTTCCGACCTGCGTAACGTCGCGATCATCGCCCACGTCGATCACGGCAAGACGACGCTCGTCGACGCCATGCTCTGGCAGTCGGGCGCGTTCCGCGCGAACCAGGACGTCGAGACCCGCGTCATGGACTCGATGGACCTGGAGCGTGAAAAGGGCATCACGATCCTCGCCAAGAACACAGCGGTGTCCCACACCATGGCCTCGGGCGAGACGTTGACGGTCAACATCATCGACACCCCTGGCCACGCCGACTTCGGCGGCGAGGTCGAACGCGGCCTGGAAATGGTCGACGGGGTGCTGCTGCTGGTGGACGCCTCGGAGGGGCCGCTGCCGCAGACCCGGTTCGTGCTGCGCAAGGCGTTGGCGAAGAAGCTGCCGATCATCGTCGTGATCAACAAGGTCGACCGCTCCGACGCCCGGATCGCCGAGGTGCTGGACGAGACGTACGCGCTGTTCATCGATCTGGTCGACGACGACGACGCCCACGTGCTCGACTTCCCGGTCGTGTACTGCGCGGCCAAAGCCGGACGGGCCTCGCTTGCGCAGCCGACCGACGGGTCGTACCCGGACTCGGAGAATCTGGAGCCCCTGTTCCAGACGATCCTGGAGACGATCCCGGCACCCGCGTACGAGGAAGACGCACCGCTGCAGGCCCACGTCACCAACCTGGACGCCTCGCCGTACCTCGGCCGCCTCGCCTTGTGCCGGATCGTCGCGGGAACCATCACCCGAGGACAGACCGTGGCCTGGTGCAAGGCCGACGGGACGGTGAGCAACGTCCGGCTGTCGGAACTGCTCATGACGAAGGCGCTCGACCGGGTGCCGGCCGAATCCGCCGGTCCCGGCGACATCGTGGCGATCGCCGGCATCCCCGAAGTGACGATCGGCGAGACGATCGCCGACCCTTCCGATCCGCGGCCGCTGCCGCTGATCACCGTCGACGAACCGTCGATCTCGATGACGATCGGCATCAACACGTCGCCCTTGGCGGGCAAGTCGGGCAAGAACCTGACCGCCCGGCTCGTGAAGAACCGTCTCGACGCCGAGCTGGTCGGCAACGTGTCGATCCGCGTGCTGCCGACCGATCGCCCCGACACCTGGGAGGTGCAGGGTCGCGGCGAGCTGCAGCTGGCAGTACTGGTGGAGATGATGCGGCGGGAGTCGTACGAACTGACCGTCGGCAAGCCGCAGGTCGTGACGCGCCTGATCGATGGGGCGCTCCACGAACCCGTCGAGGCGCTCACGATCGACGTGCCCGACGACTACCTCGGCGTCGTGACGCAGTTGCTCGGGCTGCGCCGAGGTCGGCTGGAGCAGATGGTCAACCACGGCACCGGGTGGGTACGGCTCGAGTACACGGTTCCTGCCCGCGGCCTGATCGGGTTCCGCACCGAATTCCTGACCGAGACTCGAGGGACGGGGATGATGCACCACGTGTTCGACGGGTACGAGCCGTGGGCCGGCGAACTCCGTACCCGCCCCACCGGATCGCTGGTCGCCGACCGCTCCGGGACCGTCACGTCGTACGCCCTGTTCAACCTGCAGGAACGTGGCTCGATGTTCGTCGGACCGGGCATGGCGACCTACGAAGGAATGGTCGTCGGCGAGAACCCTCGCCCCGAAGACATGGACGTCAACCCCAGCAAGGAAAAGAAGCTCACCAACGTGCGGTCCTCCACGGGCGACGAGCTCGAACGGCTCGTACCGCCCCGCTTGTTGAGCCTCGAACAGGCCCTGGAGTTCTGCCGCGAGGACGAGTGCCTCGAAGTCACTCCCGACGCGGTGCGGATCAGGAAGGTCGCCCTGTCGGCCAACGACCGGGCCAAGCTGCGGAACAAGGCCAAGGCGCTGGGCTGACGTTGCCTCGCCTCAGCGGCACACATTGCGGCACATGTCGACCAACCCCACGACGAACACGGCGTGTCGGCGGTTGAGGGGACGATCTGTCCCGCGCCGAGTCGGTGCCGTCCGCTCGATGAGGCCAAGACCGTGTCGTTCGACACGGCGGTCACGTCATGGTGCCGAGGTCTGCAAGCGGGTGTTCCCCTCAGTCGGCCCGCCGGGCTTTGGGGCGTCGTTCGCGGGCGAGGACGTACAGGAACGTCCCGATCGGGTACGGCGCAACCAGACCCACGAACACCAGGGGTGAGGCGAGCCACCCGAGCCCGATCGCGACAGCAGTCGCGACGATCCCGACGACGAATCCGCCGTACACGAGCCAGCGCGGCACGTCGGACTGTTCGCGCAGGAACCAGACCATCAACGCCGCCCAACCCAGACACGCGGCCAGGCCGACGGCGAGAACTCCCTCCCGGACCACGACCAGTGCCACGACCCAGCCTGCCGCGGCCAGCGCGGTCGCTGTCACCGCCACCCAGCCGAGCAGATGCGCGCGACCAGCAGCCGGTGCTGCGCGACGGGCGGGCTCGGGGTGGTCCACGCCGTAACGCTAACTGACGCGGGAAAGGGGGGCCCGGCGGCGCGAGCCGCTGGCCTCACTCGGCTTGGTTGAGCGCCCAGAAGTGCACGAGGATCCCCGCCACGTAGGACACGATGAGTCCCACGAACCACCATGGCGAGATGCTCTGCTCGATTTGAATCAACGTGACGGCCGTGGTCAGGGTGCCGACGAAGAAGCCGGCCCTGACCAGCATCCGCGGGATCCGGAGCCCCCGGTTGCGCAGGCCTTCCATCAACCCGACCCAGACGATCGCAGCGACCAACCCGGGGGCGACGCTGTTGTCGCGCAGCGTCACCAAGATCCCCACCCAACCGAGCACGGTCAGGACAGCGAGCGCGACGAGTGCGTTGGCCATCGGCCTCAGCCACGGCGGATCCACCACGTCGCTCACACGTCGAGCGTACGAGCCAAGTTAGAAGCGGCGCGGTCGGATGTCTTCGAGACGGAAGGTTGCGCATGTGGACGCGACGTTCTGCGGACCCAATCTGCCTTCAACACGCCGACTTGAACGATCCAATCGGATCGAGGTCGAGTTGAGAGGCAGTTTGCGTACGCAGGTGACGGGTTACAGACGCTCAGGCAGGTCCTTCGTAGGGCAAGGGAATCCCAGAACGCGGTCCGGTCGTCCACGCCGTCGTCACCCTCCACGCGAGGTTCCTGCGGATCCAATCTGCCTTCAACACGCCGACTTGAACGATCCAATCGGATCGAGGTCGAATTGAGAGGCAGTTTGCGTACGCAGCCGGGGGTCCGACTCCTGAGCTTCTGGCGAGGGACACCGGACCGACAGCGGGCTATGCCAGTCCTGCGCTATCCCGGCGAACGCTCCGCGAGCAGCCCGGCGAGCGCACCGGAGATGCGGACCTCGCCGACCGGTTCTCCGTGGCCGAGCACCGGTGAGGTGGCCAAGGCCTCCAGGTCGGCGGTGCCGTACCCCAACCAAGCGATGATCCCGACGGCGAGTTCCGTCGTCCCCCGCCTGGCTCCGTCGAGGATCTTGAGAGCGATCCCGGTGCCGTCGGGCAAGCCGATCCCGAGCACCCCCTCGGCGCCGCCCTTGCAGACCAGACCGCCAATCGCCCCATGCAGGTCGCGCTCGTTGCTGTCGGTGCCGGAGACGTACTCAGGATGGGCTCGGTAGGCCGCTGCGACAAGCGACAACGGGCCCTCGGTCGCGCCACCGAACGTTCCGAATGCGCGCGCTAGACCGACCAGGGAGGTCGCGAACGCCGGTGCTCCGCACCCGTCGACTGTGACACCCAGGACGTTGCCGGCGTATCGACTCGTCGACTCGCGAAGGCGGACCTGCAGGGGATGATCGGGGTCACGATAGGTCGTGGGGTCCCAACCCGCACGTACGCAGGTACGGAGCATGGCCGCGTGCTTGCCCGAGCAGTTCGCCGCGATCGCCTCCGGCCCGTGCCCGGCCTGGACCCACCGGCGATAGGGATCGTCGCCGATCGGGTCGTCGGGCGTGTTCTGCAGATCCGCCACGGTGAGACCGGCACCGGCCAGGATCCGTCGTACCCCCTCCTGATGGAACTCCTCGCCCCAGTGCGACGCGGCCGCGAGCGCGAGGAGTTCGCCGTCGAGGTCGAGTCCGGCGTCGAGCATCCCTGCTGCTTGGTACGGCTTCAGCGCGGATCTGCCGTACGTAGGTTGATGCACGTCTCCGACGGCCAGCAGCGTCGCACCCTCGGACGACACCACCGCCACCCTCGCCCGGTGGACCGACTCGACCAAGTCACCCCGCACGACCTCGACCGCCACGACATCTTCGGGCTGCGCTCTCACCGCGGCAGCGTAGCGCCGTGGTTACAGTTGCGCCCATGTCCGGCGTCCCCCAGGGTTTCCAGCGGCTCGATGCCCTGGCCGTCAAGGAGACCGTCGACCGTCTCCAGCAGCGCATCGCCGCTCGCTTCCCCCGACGCAACCTGCGGCTCGTCGCGCGCGAGATCTCGGCCGCGATCGACGACTTGCTGCTGACCGAGCATGTGTCGCTCTACAAGGTATTTCGGTACGGCTCACGCGTCGCCATGATGCTGCTCGCCGGCGTGCTCGTCGTCGGCGTGGCGATGGTGTTCCGCAGCGAGGGGTTGAGAGAACCCGAGTCGATCTGGGCTTGGATCCAGATCGCAGAAAGCGTCATCAACGACGTCGTCTTCGCTGGCATCGCGATGTACTTCCTGTGGCAGTTGCCTGACCGTTACCGCAGACGCCGCGATCTGGCCGCCCTCCACCGGCTGCGTTCCCTGGCCCACGTGATCGACATGCACCAACTGACCAAGGATCCGGAGAGGCTTCGGAGCGACTTCGAACGTACGGACCAGTCGGTCGACCTGGGACTCACGGTCATCGAACTGGCGAACTATCTCGAGTACTGCTCGGAGTTGCTGAGCCTGGTGAGCAAGACCGCGGCCCTGTTCGCCGAGGACACCACTGACCAGACCGTTCTGGCGACCGTCGAGGGGATCGAGGACCTGACCAACGGCATGTCGCGGAAGATCTGGCAGAAGATCGCGCTGCTCCCAGCGGCCGGGCGTCCGGCCGTACCCCCGCACTCCTGAGCTGACCGAAGTCCGAGACACGCCGATCAATGCGGCGCAGAACACCGGGCAATGTCATCCTGTGCCAGTGTCCATCCCCCGCAGGACCGCAATCTTCGGCGCGGCCGCGCTGCTAGGCGGCTGCGCTCTCGGCGCGCCGTCCACCGTCGCGACCCCGGCGCCGGTGACTTTCGAGCCCGACCCGACCTACCCCGAACTGCCCAGCCAGGGCCCCACTCCGCTGGGCGATCCGACGCCGTCGCTCAGGTCGCCGGACCCGACTCCGAGTTCGGTCCGACCGTCGTCGGCGAAGCCGAGTTCGGCGAAGCCGGCCACGACCCAGCCTCGCCCCACCCAGACCCTGCCGACGGGCGGCACGTTGGCGACGGGCACCAACCACAGCTCGGCCGCCAACGCCTACGCCTACACCGGAGCGAACGTCCAGACCTGGCTCCGCGGGCAGGCGAGCGCACCGAAGAAGCTGGCGTTCGTCACCTTCGACGACGGGCCGAACACGACGACCACCCCTCGAATGCTCGACACGCTCAAGGCGTTGGGCGTGCCTGCCACGTTCTTTACCGTCGGCAAGCAACTCGCGTCGTGCCCGAATTGGGTCCCGAAACGCGCCATCGCCGAGGGCCACGCCGTGTGCCTTCACAGCTACTCCCACGACTACGCGCTGCTGTATCCCGGCCGATCGGGGAACACCGCCAACATCATGGCCGACTTCGACCGTGCACTGTCGGCGGCGCGGTCGGCGCTCGGGAGCGGGTACGGCACGACTGCCTACCGGTACCCCGGTGGTCACATGTCGTGGTCCAACCTCGCCGGGGCCGACGCGGCGCTCAAGCAGCGGGGCGTCACGTGGATCGACTGGAACTGCATGAGTGGAGACGCGGACAAGTCTCGTCCCAGTACGGCAGACGGCATGGTCGCCTTGCTGACCCGTGAACTCGTCGCCGCCGGTGAGCCCCGGACGGCCGTCATGCTGAACCACGACTCGGCCGCCGGGAACCTGACGATGCAAGCACTGCCGCAGTTGGTCCGGGTCCTCCGCGACCGGGGCTACTCCTTCGGGGTCATCGGCTGAATCGACGATCGCGGCGCGACCGGCACCGAATCTGCCCCTGAAATCCACGCGAAACTCGCATTTCCCCACTGAGCACTGAGCACCCCGGCACGAACGACGGCAAAAAGGGCCCTCACTGCGACTATTCGCAGTGAGGGCCCTTTGTGCCGTCGTTCGTGCCAGTCCCTTACCTCACGGTCGGACGGAAATGCACTCCGGCGTCGGGGTCGACCAGGATGTCTTGGGTAGCGGAGAGTCCGTCGACCAGCAACACGGCATCCACCGGCACCGATCTCTTCAGCAGGGCCAGGGCGACCGGACCCAACTCGTGGTGGCGCGCAACTCCGCCCACGAATCCCACGCTCCGCCCGTCCGGCTGGTCGGCCAGCCGTACCTCCGCACCGGCGGCCGGAAGGTCGCTCGTCGAACCGTCGAGCAGCAACCGCACCAGCCGACGCGGCGGACGACCGAGGTTGTGCACCCGCGCGACCGTCTCCTGGCCGCGGTAACACCCCTTGTCAAGGGCGACCGCGGCGCTCGGGACACCGAGTTCGTTCGGGATTGTGCGATCGTCGGTGTCGACCCCGATCCGGGGTTGGCCGTGCTCGATCCGGCGAGCCTCGTACGCCCAGATCCCGACCGGCACGGCACTCGCCATGGCGTCGGTGAGCGTCTCGCGTGGCACGAACTCCTCGTACCCGCCGAGCGAGTCGACTCCCTCCCGCCGAGCGAGCACGGGCAGTCCGTGCGGCACCGAACCATGCCGCCAGACCACCGCGACGTCACCTCGTACGGCCACCTCGACCTTCGTCATGAACCGCATCGAATCCAGCCAGGCGACCAGTGACTGCCCCCGACCGGGTTCAGTCCAAGCCCAGAACACCTCACCGTCGTCCACGCCGTACAGCACGTGCTCGACGTGCCCGTTCGGGCTCAGCACATACGCCGTCACCGCCCGCCCCGGCGCCACTCCCTCGAAGACCTGACTGGTCAGAGAGTGGAGCCACCGCAACCGATCTGGCCCCGATACCGTGACGACGTCGCGATTCGACAGGTCGACCACGACGTCGGTCGACTCGATGGCCCTGGCCTCGGCGCCCGGGTTGCCGTAATGCCACGGCAGGCCCGCATCGGGTCCTGCCGGGACGTCGACCCTCATACCCGGGCCAGCCGCATCCAGAGGTACGGCTGAAGTGCGGTTTCGGTCGTGGCCCGATCGAAGGTCCACAGCAAGTCGCCTTCGACGTTGCCGTACAGCCGGTGGCCGCCGGTGTACTCCTCGGCGGAGTTCACGGTCCGGGCGACCGCGTCGGTCGTCAGCTCGATCTTCGCGCCGGTGATCTTGCCGAACCACACCTCGGCGTAGCCCTCGGGATGGGCGAGCACCACCTCCACCGTGCCGTCGGCCTGCGGACGCCAGAAACCCGTCTCCATCGACAGCGGCCTGACCGGAGCACCCGACTCGTCGACCTCGAACAACTGGCACAGATAGTGCAGGTAGTCACCTCCGTTGTCGGCGAAATCGATCTGCGCGCCGTACGAGAAATCGCCCCGACCCGGCCACGATCCCTGACCCTGACCCTCCCACCGACCGATCATCCAGGCGAGGGCCACCAGCTTCGGGTTCAGGTCTGCGTCGATCTCGAAAGCCATGTCACTGTTCCTTTTCTTCGTCGATGTCCGTCGTCAAGGGCGTCGGATCGTCGTCCCGCCCAGCCCGGGTCAGCGACACCACGATCCTGACCAGCGCCACCAGCGCGATCAGTCCCAGGACTCCCGTAGCGATGATGAAGATCCAACCGGCAGCCGACGACACCGGACGAGTCTAGACATCTCGACCGAGAGAACCGCTCCACGCCTCACAGCACCAACGCCACCACGGCGCCGGCGATGAGCAGGTTGACAGCGGTCCCCAGCCACGCCAGAACCGGTCTCCGCTCGGGCACACACGGCAGTCGTCGCGCGCGACGTACCCCGACGACGGCAAACCAGACGGCAGGCCCCAGGAGCATGCCGTACGTCCAGCCGGGCACGTACGACCACGGCCCCAAAGGCGCCAGCAACACGCACCCGCCGACCAGGTCGGACAGTCCGGACAGGACATGCAGACGACTCGTCGCCCGTATCAACCGAACCACGCCGCTCGCCACGAACACCAGCACAGCGACGCATGAGGCCCGATCGATCGCCAGGATGGTGCGGGCCGCCGCCGTACTCCCGTTGTGCCACGTGATCGTGTGCCCCCGCGTGGTCGTCGTGATCCAGGTTTGATGGCTCCTGTCCGGCGGTGACCTCAGTACGGTGACGCCATGCGTCTCGTGATCCAAAGGGCGGTGTCGGCCTCGGTGACGGTGGGTGGCGAGACGGTAGGAACGCTACCCAGTCCAGGACTGCTCGTGCTCGTCGGGGTGACCCGCGAGGATACGGAAGACGATGCCGAACGCCTGGCCGAGAAGACCTGGCAGCTCCGGATCCTGGACGGCGAGCGGTCGTGTGCCGACATCGGAGCGCCGCTGCTGGTCGTCAGCCAGTTCACGCTGTATGCCGACACGCGCAAGGGGCGTCGCCCGTCGTGGAGCAAAGCTGCCCCGGGACCTGTCGCCGAGCCGCTGGTGACGGCGTACTGCGATGCCCTGCGCCGACTCGGAGCCCATGTCGAGACGGGCAGGTTCGGAGCCCTCATGCAGGTTTCGCTCGTCAACGACGGCCCCGTCACCCTGGTGGTCGAGAGCTGATCTCGCCTCACCCGCCGGCGAACGGCGGAAGGATCTCGACGACCGAACCTTCCGGCAAGGGGGTCGCGGTGTCGGTCCGGGGTACGACGAGACCGTCCACCAGGACCGACGAGATTTCGACCCGCCCGGCGAACTCCTGCGACGGCCGGAGGTCGGCGACCGCCGCCAAGGCACCGGAGACGGTCTCAGCATCGACCACATCGCCCTCGACGCCGGCCGCTGCTCTCACGGACGCCCAGTACCGAACAGTCACCCTCACCATGGGAGATATTCTGCCCGCGTTGACCTGAGGAGGCGGACGTGGCGAACGTGCTGCTGATTTCCTCGCACCCTGGGCCCGACCCACTCCCCGAGTTGTCGCTCCTGCCGCACGCCCTGACCATTCGAACGCCGAGCGACCAGATGCTGACGGAATCGGCGAACAGCGACGCCATCGTGGTCGACGGCCGGAAGGACTTGGTCAGCGCCCGCAACGCGTGCCAACTCTTCGTCAGTGCGGGCATCATCGTGCCCAGGCTCGCGGTTCTGCCCGCGGGCGGCTTGTCCGTGATCACCGCGGAATGGGGTTGCGCAGACTTCGTCCTCGACGGGGCCGGTCCGGCGGAATACGAGGCTCGCATCCGGCTCATGACGACACCGCTGGCCTCCGGCCCGGAGACGTTCACCGCCGGCGGAATCGTGATCGACGAAGCGGCCTATTCAGTCATGCTGAACGAGGCCGTGCTCGACCTGACCTACACCGAGTTCGAACTCCTGAAGTACTTCGTGCAGCATCCCGGTCGGGTGTTTTCCCGGGAGCATCTCCTGGCCGAAGTGTGGGGGTACGACTACTACGGCGGCACGCGCACGGTCGACGTACACGTGCGGCGTCTGCGCTCCAAGCTCGGCACCGAGCACGAGTCGCTGATCAGCACGGTGAGGAACGTCGGGTACCGGTTCAGCGCCGGCCGGTGATGGTCTCGGCCACGACCTCCGTGCCGTGAAGGTGCGGACTCGTTAGGCTCAGCACCGTGATCCCCGACTTGTCGACCCCTCCGACGCTCGATGACGCGACGGTGCGCGCCGTCAAGTCCCTGGTCGACGCAGCTGTCGCAACCGACCACGTATCGCCGCTCAACGAGGCGGCCATCTTCGCCCTGACCAGCTCGGATGTCGACCACCTGGTGGCGCGGATCGACGGGGCCGTGGTCGGGTACGGCCAACACGATCGCCAGACGGACTCGTCCCAGATCGTCGTCACCCCCGGCCAGCGCGGTCACGGATTGGGCGAGGCTCTGAGCGAGGCCATGGTCTCGTCGTACCCCTCTACCACGATGTGGGCGTTCGGGAACCTCCGCGGTGCGCAGGCGCTGGTCAAACGCTTCGGCTATGTCGCCGTACGAGAACTCCTCATCATGGGTCGTCCACTCGACAGGATCGATCCCTGGACAGCGCCGCCCGGCGTGACAATCCGCTCGTACCGGCCGACCGATGCCGACCAGGTGCTCGAGGTCAATGCCGCCGCTTTCGCCCACCATCCCGAGCAGGGCGACCTGAGCCGCGCCGACTTCGACCAGCGCACCGCGTCCGACTGGTTCGATCCCGGCGGCTTGATCGTGGCCGAGGACGCCGGCGGCCGTCTGCTCGGATTCCACTGGACGAAGCGGCACGACCAGCGCACCGGAGAGGTGTACGTCTTGTGCACCGCTCCGTGGGCTTCCGGGCTAGGCCTCGGCCAAGTCTTGCTGAACGCAGGGCTCGACTACCTGGCCAAGATCGGCTGCCTCCGGGTGATTCTCTACGTCGAATCCGACAACGCCCGCGCGGTTCGGCTGTACGGGGCGGGCGGTTTCGAGGTCGTGCGATCCGACATCATGTACGCACCCGGGGGGACCCCATGACAGCGCAGAGAAGTTGGCTCCCGTCGTGGGCGACAGCGTGGGACGAATCCGACGACACGGCCGGCCTGGCCGAGGCACCGCAGTCGGAGGTCACTCCGCTCTCGCCCATGTCCGTCGAATCGCCGGCCTCGCCGGCCTCCCCGGAAGCTGCTCCCCCGGCAGTGTCTGCCGTCTCCCCCGGGTCGCCCGCATCGGCGCCGTCGGCCGAATCGCCTGCATCGCCTGCGTCGCCTGCATTGCCCGCGTCGCCGGGGTCTGCGGACTCTCCCACCTCGGCTCCCTCGGCGGGCTCTCCCACGTCGGCTCCCTCGGCGGCGGCAGCCGTACCTCCCCCTGCGAACCGGCCCGGCCGACCCTGGGGGCTGTCTCCGCTCGCTGTGTCGCCGAAGTCGCCGGCCCTCCAAGCTGACGGGTCCTCGGCGCCACCGCTGCCGGCCGGACGCTTCGGAGATCGCGAGTTGAGCTGGCTGGCGTTCAACAACCGGGTGCTCGACCTGGCGAAGGACTCGCTGCGCGTGCCGCTCCTTGAACGGGCGAAGTTCCTCGCGATCTTCTCCTCGAACCTCGACGAGTTCTTCATGGTGCGGGTGGCCGGGCTCAAGCGCCGCATCGCGGCGGGCGTGGCCCAGCCGAGCGCCTCGGGCATGCTGCCCCGCGACCTCCACGAGGCGATCCTGGCGCGAGCCCACGAGTTGGCCGACGACCAGGCGAGGTTGTTCGCCGACGAGGTACGGCCCGCTCTCGCTGAGGCCGGGATCCGGATCGTTCGCTGGCAGGACCTGACCGGCGACGAGAAGGAGCGCTTCACTCAGCTGTTCAACGACCGGATCCTGCCCGTCCTCACCCCGCTCGCGGTCGACCCCTCGCACCCGTTCCCGTACATCTCGGGTTTGTCGATCAACCTCGCCGTGCAACTGCGCAACCCGGTCACGGGTGGCCTCCAGTTCGCGCGCGTCAAGGTGCCCAACGTCCTCAGCCGCTTCCTCAAGCTCGACGAGGGCCGGTTCGTGCCGCTCGAAGACGTCATCGCGAACCACCTCGGGCACCTGTTCAGCGGCATGACGGTCTTGAGTTGCACGACGTTCCGGGTGACCCGCAACGAGGACGTCGAGGTGGAGGAAGACGACGCGGAGAACATCTTGTTCGCTCTCGAGAAAGAGCTCCTACGCAGCAAGGTCGGCCGCCCGCCCGTTCGTCTCGAGGTCGAGGACGACATCGACGAACGGATGCTCGAGCTTCTGGTCAAGGAACTCGACATCTCCGATCGCGAGGTGTTCAAGCTGCCCGCGCCCCTGGACCTGCGTGGTCTGTTCACCCTCGCCGCGATCGATCGCGACGATCTGACGTACCCAGGTTTTCTGCCCAAGACCCACCCGCACCTAGCCGAGGTCGAGACCGCGCAGGCCGCCGATCTGTTCACGGCTCTGAAACGGCGCGACGTGCTGCTGCAGCATCCGTACGACTCGTTCGCGACCTCGGTTCAGCGGTTCATCGAGCAGGCGGCCGCCGACCCGAAGGTGCTGGCGATCAAGCAAACGCTGTACCGCACGTCCGGTGATTCGCCGATCGTCGACGCCCTGATCGACGCAGCCCGTGCCGGCAAGCAGGTGCTCGCGCTCGTCGAGATCAAGGCCCGCTTCGACGAGCAGGCCAACATCGCCTGGGCGCGCAAGCTCGAGAAGGCTGGCGTGCACGTGGTGTACGGCATGGTCGGGCTCAAGACCCACTGCAAGCTGTCGCTGGTCGTCCGCGACGAGGGGGAACAGCTGCGCCGGTACGCCCACATCGGCACGGGTAACTACAACCCGAAGACCGCCCGCCTCTACGAGGACATGGGCCTGCTCACCACGAACGCCGTCATCACCGAAGACGTGGCGCGCCTGTTCAACCACCTGTCGGGGATGACCGCGGAGCGGAACTACCGGCGGCTACTCGTGGCTCCCCACGGCATCCGACGGGGGCTGATCGCCATGATCGAACGCGAGATCGGGCACCATCGCGCCGGTCTACCCGCCGGCGTGCGGATCAAGGTCAACTCGATCGTCGACGAGGCCACGATCGACGCCCTGTATCGCGCCTCGCAGGCAGGCGTCAGTGTCGACCTGTGGGTACGGGGAATCTGCGGTTTGCGGGCCGGAGTCGAAGGGCTCAGCGAGAACATCCGCGTGCGGTCGGTGCTCGGCCGGTTCCTGGAGCACAGCCGGCTCTTCTGGTTCGCGAACAACGGGTCGCCTCACGTGGGCATCGGGTCGAGCGATCTCATGCACCGTAACCTCGATCGCCGTGTCGAAGTGCTCGTGCAACTCACCAACGATGCCCATATCACCCAGATCGAGGAGTTGTTCAGGTTGGCTTTCGACGAGGGTACGGCGTCGTGGTGGTTGGGCCCGGACGGCTGGACGAAACGCACGACGGACGACCACGGTGAACCGCTGCTCGACATTCAGGAGCACCTCATCAGTGTCATGGCGCAAAGGCGCGGCCCCGCATGAGCTCGGCGGAAACAACGTCGGAGCCGTTGATCCGGGCCGCGGGAGCCGTCGTGCTTCGGGGCCAGGGGCCTCGACGAGCCGTGGCGTTGGTGCATCGCCCCTTGTACAACGACTGGTCCTTACCCAAAGGCAAGTGTGAGAAGAAGGAGCCGTCGTACGTCACGGCCGTGCGGGAGGTCGACGAGGAGACCGGAGTCAAGATCCGGCTCGGCGCCCGCCTGGACGACATCCGCTACCGGATCCCGAAGGGTCCGAAAGTCGTCCAGTTCTGGGTGGGGCATGCGCTGTCGATGACCCACCGCAGACCGGACCACGAAGTCGACGAGGTCGAGTGGGTCCCGCTCCTGCAAGCTCGCGACCGGTTGACGTACGCCGACGAGCGCGCCGTGCTCGAAGAAGCCATCGCGCTGCCGGAGACCACGCCGTTCGTGATCGTCAGACACTCGAAGGCCGCCTTACGCAAGCAATGGTCCGGGGTCGACGCGAAGCGCCCGCTCGACCCGCTGGGGCGCAAGCAAGCCGGGAACCTCGTCAAGCTACTCGACTCGTTCGGGATCACGAACCTCAAGAGCTCGACCTCGACCCGCTGCCTCCAGACGCTGGAGCCGTACGCCCACATCAAGCGGCTCCCGATCAAACCTGTGTCACTGCTGAGTGAGGAGGTGGGCGAGGAGCACTTGGCGGGCGTGGAACGGTACGTGCGCAAGCTGGCGGTCAAGGCCGGCCGGGGTCGCCTCCCCACCGTCGTCTGCGGCCACCGCCCGGTGCTGCCGGCCATGATGGCCGGGGTGGAAGTCGAGAACCGGCATCTGACGCCGGGTACGGCGCTGGTCGTGCATATCGACGACGAGGGACACGTCGCAGGGCATGAAGTCCACCCGCCCCAGCCGGAGTAGACGCCGGACGTGGAATAGCTAGGGAACCTAGAGTTCCTTGGTTGTTGTGAGTCCCCCCGGCGTGTCCGGAGGCTCCAGACCTTGGGAAGGATGGGATGGAGCTCATGCCAGGGAACACGTCGAAGAGGTACCCGCTGGAGCTGAAGCAGCGGGCGGTGAGGATGTATCGGGAG
>WBZS01000801.1_pt1 | contig 31938 bp, 27 predicted proteins | sample 5204201 | NCBI WGS metagenome assembly WBZS01 (sample SAMN12344357, study PRJNA552823) | activated sludge metagenome | biome: Activated sludge suspended growth; feature: Nitrification reactor; material: Wastewater; isolation source: activated sludge from nitrification reactor of wastewater... | reverse complement strand
CCCGATACATCCTCACCGCCCGCTGCTTCAGCTCCAGCGGGTACCTCTTCGACGTGTTCCCTGGCATGAGCTCCATCCCATCCTTCCCAAGGTCTGGAGCCTCCGGACACGCCGGGGGGACTCAAACTGCTCTGGCTCGCCATCATGAACATCGAGGACAAACGCGCCCGCGAACGAGCCCGCGAGACCGCCGCCAAGACCCCCCACGGCAAGCGCAAGGCCCCCGGCAAACTCGTCGAAGGCAGCACCATCCAGAACTGGAACACCATCCTCGGCGAGCTCGCCATCGCCTACCCCGACCGGATCAACCCCCACCTCAACTAGACCCCACACCAATCAACCATGTTGACCAACCCACTTATACAGACAACTTGACAGGCTCGAGCGGACCGGCGAGCGGGTCACCCAACGCAACGGCCACCGCGACAAGACGGTGTCGACCACCGCCGGGGATGTCACGGTAGCGATCCCGAAGACCCGGACCGGGTCGTTCTTCCCGTCGCTGCTGGAACGCCGGCGACGCATCGACCAGGCCCTGCACGCGGTCATCTGCGAGGCCTATGTGCACGGGGTATCGACCCGCAAGGTCGACGACCTGGTCCAAGCCCTCGGCGTGGAGACCGGGATCTCGAAGTCGGAGGTATCCCGGGTCTGCGCCCAGCTCGACGCCGAGGTCGCCGTGTGGCGCAACCGGCCGCTGGACCACACCTGGTTCCCCTACCTGTACCTGGATGCGACGTACTGCAAGGTCCGGGTCGGCGGCCGGGTGGTCTCCCAAGCGGTCGTGATCGCGACCGGGATCTCGATCGACGGTCGCCGCGAGATCCTCGGCCACGCCGTCGGCGACTCCGAAACCCGCGAGTTCTGGTCCGAGTTCCTCCGCGGGCTGCGTGACCGCGGCCTGCGGGTCGCTACCGGGTCGTCGCCGCTGGGGGTGCAGCTGGTCGTCAGCGACGCCCACCGTGGCCTGACCGACGCGATCGGCAAGGTCTTGGCCGGCGCCGCCTGGCAACGCTGCCGGGTCCACTTCATGCGTAACCTGCTCGGCCGGATCCCCAGGGCGCAGATGTCGATGGTCGCCGCCACCGTGCGCACGATCTTCGCTCAGCCCACCGGCGAGCAGGTCCGCGCCCACCTCGACGTCGTCGCCGGTCAGCTCGACGCGATGTTCCCGGCCATGGCCCAGATGCTGCGCGACGCCAAGCCCGACATCACCGCGTTCGCCGACTTCCCCGTCGCCCACTGGCCCAAGATCTGGTCGAACAACCCGATCGAGCGGCTCAACCGGGAGATCAAGCGACGCACCGACGTGGTCCAGATCTTCCCCAACCCAGCCGCCCTCGACCGGCTCTCCGGCGCCGTTTTGATGGACCACCACGACGAGTGGCAAGCCGCCGACCGCCGCTACCTCTCCGAGGCCTCCATGGCCCTCCTGACCGCCCACATCGAAGCCACCCGACACGCCGCCGACACCACCACCACGACCGCCATCGAGGCGGCATAGTAGAACCATCACAGGCGCCTCACACGGCCCTAACTACACCACCCCATCGGGCTCTATCCAGCAGCACGCAGAGGGCCCTGCCGCGCAAGAGGTACGGACCCGCCCGGCCGACGACGACGCCGCCTGTCTCGTCGAGCTTCAGCACGGTCGCGTCGCTGGCACGCACCACATCAGTCGACGCCAGCTGTGCGCTCGCCCGAGTCGTCCACTGCTCGTCGACGGCCTGGTCACCGCGCATGTTCTGAGTGTGGAGGGCATGAGCAGCGGCGTGCCTCGCAGCGGCGGCCAGTTCGGCAGGGCTCCACAGTTGGTCGAGGAACGGCACAGCCAATGCCTGTGCTACCCGTTCGCCGACGAGCTTGCCGCCCGCTCCGTACGTTGCTGAGAGGGCGACCAGAGGTGGGGAATTGGTGGTCATGGGGCCTCCGAAGAATGGGGTATCCGAGGTTTCCAACGTAAGCCAGCTCACGCCTGGATGCGCATATTTCTGTGAATAACGCACAGCAACATGTGTCCCCGCCCAACCCGAGGTGATGCGCGGCCATCACACGAGCGCCGCGGAGGCGAAAGACGTTCTCTCAGACGGTCGGAGTGCAGGTAACTACTGCCGGGGCGATCCATCCCACGACTGCTGCGGCTGACCCCCTGAAGGACCCCACGGCCCCGCCGCCGGCGGCAGAGTCGCTGCCGAGCCGCCCGTGTACTGCTGATCGGGAGAGTTCTGTGGCTGGCCGGGGTGAGCCCACTCCTGTTGCGGACTGTTCGCTGGTGCTGACCAGGGCTGATTCGGTTGCAGCCCCCAGTTCGGCAGGGACTGCGCAGGAGTGGTCGCGACCGCGGTGGCATCGGGTGCCGACCGGTTCTGAGGTTGGGCGGCGCGCCGCTGCCACTCGACGAGAGCGAGCACGATGAGGATCGGCGGCAGGATCCAGATCAGGTCACCCGCGCTGGCTGTGCCGGAACTGCGATCCAGCATGTTCGAGAAGTCGGTGAACGGCAGGAACACCATGCTGACGAGGTTGTTCACCACGTGGAGAGCGACTGACGCCTCGAGCCCGCCGGTGCGGTACGCCATGAAGCAACCGATCATGCCGAAGGAGAAGTAGAAGATGTTGAGGTAGATGTCCTGCGCTGCATGGAGCCACATGAACAGCAGGCTCGACAGCACCGCGCCGATCCAGAATCCGACTTTCTCGGATGGGAACAGGGCGGCGACGGAGCGATTGGCGAGCCCGCGCAACCCGTACTCCTCCCCCGCGCACTGGAAGGGGGTCGTGAGGAGCACGGTCGCGATCATGAACAGGCTGTACGGCTTCCACTGCACGTCGGGAAGGCCGCCGATCACCAGCTCGATCGTGAACACCAGGAGGTACGGCACCAGCACCACCAGCAGACAGCGCGCGAACCACCCCCACCGGAATCGCCCGGCCACCGACGACAGCCACCGAGGTCGCTGCCCGGTGGCCGCCAGTTGGGCCAGCCAGGCAACGGGGATCATGAGCGCCAGTCCCACATTGTTCGCCAGGAACAGTGCGGGCGTCATCTTGATGTCCGCGGTCGAGGTGATAGCGCCGAACGAGCCGTCGTACAGGAGCGCTGGCAGCACCAACACACCCGAGCCGACCAGCCAGCCCACGACGGCGATCACGGCGAGCACGAGGAACCGCCACCACCTCCACCGTGGAGTTCGGTAGAACCAGTGGTACGGCCGGGGCTCGACCGGGAGTGCAGGCGGTTGTGGTTTCACGCGGTATCGGGGAGGTCCGGCCGGTGGGGCGGCCGTCGCCGGATGGGCGGGGTTCCCGGGCGGCCAGGTCGACCCAGGAGGGCCGACCGGGGCAGGCGGAAACGCCTGAGCCTGCGGGGCTGCGTTCGGGCCGCCTGCCGGCCCAAGGCTCGCAGGTGTCGGCCAGGGCTGCTGAGCGGGGGTGTTGCTCATCGGTGTGTCAGAGCTCCGGGAACCACAGGCCGACCTCACGCGCGGCGGATTCAGCCGAATCCGAGCCGTGCACGAGGTTGGTCTGGTTCGACAGGCACCAATCTCCGCGGATCGAGCCGGGGACAGCCTTGACGCCGTCGGTGGCGCCGTTGAGCGCCCGCACTGCATCGATCGCCCGCTCGCCTTCGAGCACCACGGCGACCAGCGGTCCCGATGTGATGAATTCCTTCAAGGCCGGATAGAACGTCTTCGCGACATGGTCGCGATAGTGGGCGTCGGAAAGCTCCGCCGATGCCGTCCGCATCTCCATCGCCACGAGGGTCAGACCCTTCGCCAGGTAACGACCGAGAATGCGACCGGTCAGCCCGCGCTCCACAGCGTCGGGCTTGATCAGGACCAGTGTTCGTTCTGTCATGAGCACGAATCTAGTGGGCAGCACCCTGCTCACCGGCTCACGACTCCCCCACCCTGTGGATAACTCAGGCCGAGGGACGTTCCAGACGCTTCCCGAGCCCGAATGTCACCGACCAGACCACGGCGAACACGACGCCCATGACGAACTGATACGGCGTTCCGAACCCCAAAGCGATTCCTACCACTTGGGAGAGCCAGCCCAGCAGGTACCCCACTCTGCCCCGTCTCACGAGGGCCGCCCCCAACAACGCGATGACGATCGCCGCTCCGCCGGTGCCGAACGCGACCGCGACACTGCGGTCGGAGACCTGGATCATCCCCGGAATCGTCAGCCCGAACACCAGCGCCTCGCACATCAGCACCGCCGACAACACCTTCGTCATCGGGTTGCCCGGCGCGAGCGTCACCTGTCGCTCCAGTCACGTCGGCCGAGGCTGTCGTCGTCGCCGTACGACTCCCATTCGTCCTCGTCGATCGCCGCCAGATCCGCCACCGCCGAGGTCTCGGCGTCGCGGACCAACAAGGCCCGCGCCTCCCCCGCCAAGGCCGCAGACCCCACCACCAGGACGCCTGCTTCCGGCCCAGCTTCGTCGGCCAGGGCGACCGCGGCTTCCAGCGCGTCGGGCAGCCACGGCTTCACCGTCACCTGCGCCTCGCCGAACACGCTGACGGCCAGTTCTGCCAGCTCGTCGGCGGGGATCGCCCTCGGTGTCGATGCCTGTGTGACCACCACATGGTCGAGATCAGGTTCCATCGCTTCGAGGACCTCCCTGACCTCCTTGTCCCTCATCAGACCCACCACCCCGATCAGCGGCGCGAACGCGAACGCCTCGAGCATCGTCGCCATGGTCGAGGCGACGGCAGCGGGGTTGTGCGCGGTGTCCAGCACGACCGCCGGAGAAGTCCTCACCCGCTCGGTCCTCGCAGGTGCTACCACATCACCGAACCCGGCCTCCACGACCTCGTGGGACAAGGCCCGACCACCGCCCAACGCCTCGACTGCGGCCAGCGCCAAGGCAGCGTTCTCGGCCATGGCGTGGCCGTACAGCGGAAGCAGGACGGGCTCGAGCAACCCGTCGGAACCGGTGATCCTGACCACCTGGCCACCGACGCCGGGGATGCGCTCCTCGACCCCGAAGTCGATGCCCTCGCGCAGCGCCAGCGCGCCCACGGCCACACATCGCTCTGTCAGCACCTGCGCGACGCTCGGATCCTGCCCCGCCAACACGGCGACGCTGCCGGACTTGATGATCCCGGCCTTCTCGCCTGCGATCTCGGCGAGGGTTTCGCCGAGGTACGACGTATGGTCACGCGAGATCGGGGTCACGACAGCGACGTCGGCGTCGACGACGTTGGTCGCGTCCCACGCTCCCCCCATGCCGACCTCGAGCACCATCACGTCGACCGGCGCGTCGGCGAAGATCGAGAACGCCAGTCCCGTCAAGGCTTCGAACATGGTCAGCGCGATGCCGTCGATCTCCATGTCGTCGACCATCGCGACGTACGGCTGGATCTGCTGCCAGGCCTCGTCGAAGGTGGCGGTGCTGACCGGCATCCCGTCGACGTTGATCCGCTCGACTGGATCGACAAGGTGGGGTGAGGCGTACCGTCCGGTGCGCAATCCCTGAGCCCGCAACAGGGCGTCGACCATGATCGCGGTCGACCCCTTGCCGTTGGTGCCCGTGATCTGCACCACGGGCGCGCTTCGCTGAGGATCGCCGAGCAGGTCGACCAGGGCGGAGATCCGCTCGAGGGACGGCCCTATCTGGTGTTCGGGTTGTCTGGCATACAGCTCGGAGAGCACCTGCTCGTGTGTGATCGCAGAAGTCATGGTGGCGACGAGCATAGGCGCGTGGTCCCGTCGTGGCTCAGCGGCCAGGACGGTTCGACGGGTCGAAAGAGGCCTCGGCTAGAATCTCGGGGTGCCCACCGCTGCTCTCGAAGGTCTTGCCACGTCGGCGTCCGGTGTGCGCGCCCGCCTGACCTGGCGGGATTGGGTCGGCCTCGCCGCCCGCCTCGTGCTCGGCGGCGTCTTGCTCGTCGCAGGCGCGCTGAAGATTCCGAACCTGCCGGCGAGCGTGCTGGCGGTGCGGGCGTACAAGATCCTTCCGTACGACCTCGCCGTCGTCGTCGGCTATGCCTTGCCCATCGTCGAGATCGTCGTCGGTCTGCTGTTGGTCGTGGGCTTCTTCACCCGTATCGCAGCGGCGATCGGCGGACTCCTGATGGTCGCCTTCGTCATCGGCATCGCGTCGGCCTGGGCCCGCGGGCTCGCCCTCGACTGCGGGTGCTTCGGTGGCGGCGGCGAGATCGCCCTCGAAGAAGCGCTGAAGGCGTACCCGTGGGAGATCGCCCGCGACGTGGGCCTGCTCGCGCTGGCAGCTTGGCTCGTGATCAGACCCCACAGCCCGTACGCCCTCGAGGATCGACTCTTCCCACCCGTGACACCTATCGACCCCGAGGTCGACGACGAGGAGATGCAGTGAGCAACCAGTCGAGACGCGAGGCCCTGCGCCGTCAGCGGGAGGCAGAGGCCGCCGCGGCCCGCAAGAAGAAGATGACGATCATCGGGGCGGGCATCGTCGCGTTCGTGCTCGTCGTCGTCGGCGCTGTGTGGTTGGTCTTCAACTTCAAAGACCAGATCGGGGCGACCAATGCCGTACCCGCAAACGCCAACGGCGACAAGTCCGGCATTCGGGTCGAGCCGAACAAGGCCAGACAAGGTGCCGTCACGGTCGTGGTCTACCAGGACTACCAGTGCCCGTTCTGCAAGCTGTTCGAGCAGGCATTCAGCTCCAAGCTCGAAGCTGCGGCCAACGCCGGGACGATCCAGCTCGAGTACCGCACGATGACGTTCCTCGACGCGAACCTACGCAACGACGCCTCGACCCGCGCAGCGGTCGGCGCCGCCTGCGCGGACAACGCCGGGGTTTACCTGGACTACCACGACGCTGTCTATGCCAATCAGCCCACCAGCGAGGGTGCCGGCTACAGCGACGACTTGCTGCGTGTGCAGATCCCGACCCAGATCGGGCTCTCGGGCGACAAGCTCGCCGGATTCCAGAAGTGCTACGACACGAAGGCGACGCTGCAATTCGTCAACAGCGTCGACCAGGCTGCCGGGCGCGCCGGTATCACCTCGACGCCCACGTACGTGATCGGCGGCACCGATGTGACCAAGCAACTCGACTACAACACCCCGACGTCGATCGACCGGTTCCTGCCGACCTCCTGAACCGGGCTGCCGTCCGCGGGCGCGGGCGCCGGGACGGCCCCCGCCCTGACCTCATCGGACGCACCACGTCCCAGGAGTCAAAGGCGTTCGCGGGCTGTCGGTGAGGTTCCCTAGGATTCCTTTCCATGACTGCTACCGCTCATCCCTCCTCGTCCGCGCCCAGCCAGGCCGGCCGCGGCGTACCCGAGCGGCCCGCACTCGAAGGACTCGAAACCGTCTGGGCCGGTCGGTGGAAGGACCAACAGACGTACGCCTTCTCCCGCCCGGAGGCTCGTGAGCAGGTTTTCTCGATCGACACCCCGCCCCCCACCGTGTCGGGATCGCTCCACGTCGGTCATGTCTTTTCTTACACCCACACGGATCTGATCGCGCGCTACCAGCGCATGCGCGGCAAGCACGTGTTCTATCCGATGGGTTGGGACGACAACGGCTTGCCCACGGAACGCCGGGTGCAGGTGTACTACGGAGTCCGCTGCGACCCGACCCTGCCGTACGACCCAGCCTTCACCCCGCCGGCCAAGCCGGATCCGAAGCGCCAGGTGTCGATCAGCCGGCAGAACTTCATCGAGTTGTGCGAGCAACTGACCGCGGTCGACGAGCAGGCATTCGAAGACCTGTGGCGGCATCTTGGCTTGTCGGTTGACTGGAACCAGCTCTACACGACCATCTCTGCGTCGTCGATCACGACCGCCCAAAGGGCCTTCGTGCGCAACCGGGCCCGAGGCGAGGCGTATCTCGCCTTCGCCCCGACGCTGTGGGACACCACGTTCCAGACCGCGGTGGCACAAGCAGAACTGCAGGCGCGCGACTACCCCGGCGCATACCACCGGGTCGCCTTCCACGCCCCGAACGGCCAGAACGTCTACATCGAGACCACGAGGCCTGAACTCCTGGTCAGCGTCTGTGCGCTCATCGCCCATCCCGACGACGAGCGCTACCAGCCCCTGTTCGGCTCGACCGTGACCTCGCCCTTGTTCGACGTCGAGATTCCCGTGCTGGCTCATCCGGCGGCCGAGATGGACAAGGGCGCCGGCATCGCCATGTGCTGCACCTTCGGTGACCTGACCGACGTGCAATGGTGGCGGGAGCTGCGGTTGCCGACGCGTGCGGTCGTCATGCGCGACGGCCGGCTGTCGCGCGACACCCCGGACTGGCTCGTGAACCCTGAGCCGTACGACCAACTTGCCGGCAAGACCACCTTCTCGGCCCGCGAAGCGACCGTCGCCATGCTGCGCGAGTCGGGCGACCTCGACGGCGAGCCGAAGCCGACCACCCGCAACGTGAACTTCTACGAGAAGGGCGACAAGCCGCTGGAGATCGTGGCGACGCGGCAGTGGTACATCACCAACGGCGGCCGCGACGAAGCGCTGAAGAAGCGGTTGATCGAACGCGGTGGGCAGATGCAGTGGTCACCGTCCCACATGCGGCATCGCTACAACGACTGGGTCGCCGGGCTCAACGGCGACTGGTTGATCAGCCGGCAGCGGTTCTTCGGGGTGCCGTTCCCGGTCTGGTACCGGCTCGACGCCGAGAGCGAGATCGATTTCGACCATCCGATCGTGGCGGCCGAGGAGACCCTGCCGGTCGACCCGATGACGATGTGTCCGCCCGGGTACGACGAGTCCCAGCGCGGTCGACCGGGCGGATTCGTCGCCGATACCGACGTCATGGACACGTGGGCGACTTCGTCGCTCACGCCTCAGATCGCCTGTGGCTGGGAGCGAGATCAAGCACTGTTCGACCTGACGTTCCCGATGGACATGGCGCCGCAGGCCCACGACATCATCCGTACCTGGCTGTTCAGCCGGGTCGTCCGCTCCCACTTCGAGCACGACTGCGTGCCCTGGCAGCGCGCGACGATCTCGGGATTCGTCGTCGACCCCGATCGCAAGAAAATGGGCAAGTCCACCGGTAACGCGATCGTGCCGACCGAGATCCTCGATCGGTACGGCAGCGACGCGGTCCGCTGGCGGGCCGCGATGGCTCGGCCCGGCACGGATTCTCCCTTCGACGAGTCGCAGATGAAGGTCGGTCGGCGACTGGCCATGAAGGTGCTGAACGCGTCGAAGTTCGTGCTCGGGATCGCTGGCTCAGGCGCCGACGGGGCAGGCGTGGTCACCGAACCGGCCGATCTGGCCATGCTGGCCGCCCTGGCCACCGTGGTCGCCACGGCGACCGATGCGTTCGACGCCTTCGAATACACCGACGCTCTCGAAGCCACCGAGCGGTTCTTCTGGTCCTTCTGCGACGACTACCTGGAACTCGTCAAGGAGCGGGCGTACGGCGGTGGCTCCCCCGCAGGCGCGGCCTCGGCGCGAGCGGCCCTCCTGCTCGCGCTGGATGTGCAGTTACGCCTGTTCGCGCCGTTCCTTCCGTTCGTGACCGAGGAGGTCTGGTCGTGGGGCCACGACGGCTCGATCCACCTCACGCCGTGGCCGTCGACCGACGAACTGCCGACCGCGGGTGACCCCTCATTGCTCACCGACATCGCCGCTGCGCTCGTGGAAATCCGTGGCGCCAAGTCGCATGCCAAGGTCTCGATGAAGACGGTCGCCGACCGCGCCGAGTTCACCGGTGCGGCCGACCAACTCTCCCGCCTGCAAGCCATCGAACCCGACCTCAGGTCCGTCGGCCGGCTCACCGGTGACGTGGTCTGGACGACCGGTGACGGCCCGTTGGCGGTATCGCTGGAGCTCGTCGTCGCGGGCTGAGAGCGTCCCCTGCACGTTTGCCCACGGTTCTGCACGATCGCTCACCCGCACTCAGTCAGGTTGAACCAACGGGCAACCGATTCCCTGGTGCGAATCCGGCGCCCGATCCTAGGGTGATGGCAGGACAACCAAAAGGTGTCCTCACACCCTCGTGAGGAGGACGGATGAGAACACTCGACGTCGACGTGGTCGTCATCGGCGGGGGGTCCACCGGGGTCGGGGTCGTTCGTGACGTCGCGATGCGCGGTTACCGAACCGCGCTCGTCGACCGTGTTGATCTCGCCCAAGGCACCAGCGGCAGGTTCCACGGGCTGCTGCATTCGGGGGGCCGATACGTCGTCAGTGATCCGCAGTCGGCTACCGAGTGCGCTGAGGAGAACACGATCCTGACCCGGATCCAAGCCAGCGCGATCGAGACGACCGGCGGTTTGTTCGTCTGCGGGCCGGACGACGATGTCGCGTACGGCGAGCGTTTCCTGACCGGGGCCGTGGCCGCCGGCGTCCCCGCCCAAGAGATCACCGTCGCCCAGGCGCTGGCCCGCGAGCCGCGCCTCAACCCTGGGATCACCAGGGCCGTCGAAGTCAAGGACGGCTCCGTGGACGGCTGGCAGTTGGTGTGGACCGCGGCCAAGTCGGCCCAGGAATACGGCGCGCAGATCCTGACGTACCACCGCGTCACGAAGGTCGAGCGGTCCGGTGACCGGGTCAGCGCAGTCATGTGCAACGACGCCAAGTCCGGCGAGGACGTCCGCATCGGCTGCTCGTTCGTGATCAACTGCGGAGGGGCCTGGGCGGGCCAGATCGCCGCCATGGCCGACTGCCACGACGTCGAGGTCGTGCCCGGTCGGGGCATCATGATCGCGATGAACCACCGGCTGGTGAACACCGTGCTGAACCGGCTGATCTACCCGGCCGACGGCGACATTCTCGTGCCGGTGCACACCGTCTGCATCATCGGGACGACCGACGTCAAGGCGCCGGATCCTGACCACCTGCCGATTCCGCGCGACGAGGTGCAGGAGATGATGGATCACGGCGAAGTGCTCGTGCCGGGGTTCCGCCAGGCTCGGGCCATTCATGCCTGGTCAGGCGCTCGCCCCCTCGTGAAGGATTCACGCGTCTCGGCCAGCGATACCCGTCACATGAGTCGGGGCATGAGCGTGCTGGACCACTCCGAACGGGACGGGCTGGCTGGGATGCTGACGATCTCCGGCGGCAAGCTGACCACGTACCGCCTCATGGCTGAGCACGTCGTCGACGCGATGGAAGACCAACTGGGCACCAAGCATCCGTGCAAGACGGCCGAAGAGGCCTGCCCCGGTTCCGAAAGCGGGAAGACGTACCACATCACCCACCGCCTCGAAGACCGTGAGGCCGACCGGATGCACGACCAGATCATCTGCGAGTGCGAGCTGATGAGCCGCCGGATGTTCACCGACGTGTTGGCCCAGAACCCGACCGCGTCGCTGGACGACCTGCGCCGGCAACTTCGGCTCGGCATGGGTCCGTGTCAGGGTGGCTTCTGCTCGATGCGCGCGACCGGAATCGCCCACGAGGTCGACCACATCGATATCGAGCGGGCGACGGGACTGCTGCGGCTGTTCCTCAAGAACCGGTGGATCGGTCTGTGGCCGATTCTGTACGGCGACCAGGTGCGTCAGACCGCGCTCGACAACTGGATCTTCTCGGGAACGCTCGACGTCGAGCATCTTCCCGAGGGCGCGGAGGTGGTGTGATGTTCGACACCGTCGTCATCGGAGCAGGCCTGTCGGGCCTGGTCGCGGCGATCAAGCTGGCCAGGGAGGGACAGCGGGTCGCCCTGCTCACGAAGGGCCTCGGCGGACTGCAGCTGTCGCAGGGCTCGATCGACCTGCTGGGGTACAACCCCGATCGGGTCGATCGACCGCTCGACGCCATCGGGCCCTATGCCACCGCCCATCCCGATCACCCGTACGCCGTCATCGGCGCCGACGCGGTAGCGCGCGGAGTGTCGTACCTGAAGGACCTGCTCGACGACCTCCTGGTCGGGGATCCGAGCCAGAACATGGTCCTGCCGACGGCGGTCGGGGCGCTGCGCCCGACGTCGATCGCGCCGCGCAGCATGGCCGGCGGTGCCGTCACCGACGGGATCCGCTACCTCATCGCGGGATTCCGCCAACTCAAGGACTTCTACCCGGGCCTGTGTGCGGCGAACCTGGCGCGCCAGCGCGGCCCTCACGGCGAGGAGATTTCCGCCCGACCCGTGTTGCTCGACTTCCCGGCTCGCGACGGCATGGCCGATTCGAGCGCGTTGGCCTACGCGCGGGCTCTCGACGACCCTGAGGTGCGTGCGAAACTCGCCGTCGCCTTGAGGGCGGTCCTTCAGGAGGGGGAGGTCGTCGGCCTGCCTGCGGTGCTCGGGATCAAGGACCCCGGTGTGCACCGGCACCTCGAATCGGCGCTCATGGAGACCGTGTTCGAGATCCCGCTGCCGCCCCCCTCGGTACCCGGCATGCGCATCAACGAGGCGTTGACCCAACGTGCCAAACGAGCCGGGGTGCGCATCATCCTGGGCAGTCCGGTCGTCACCTTCGCTCATCGCGACGGCCGCCTGACGTCGGTCAGCATCGACGCCGCCGGAGGTCATCGGGTGTTCAAAGCGAACAGCTTCGTCTACGCACCCGGTGGTTTCGAGTCCGGGACCATCTCGATGGATTCGTACGGCACCCTCACCGAGCGGGTCTTCCACCTGCCGCTGCGCAACCTCGGGCCCGGCCTCGTCGACGGCGATTCCTGGTCGGACCAGGAGTTGTTCCGCGTCGGCGTCGGTGTCGACCAGTCGATGAGGGTTCTGGACGCCGGCGGGCGCCCGGTGTACGCGAACCTGTTCGCCGCCGGTGGGCTGATCGCCGGTGCTCTGAGGTGGAGCGAGAAGTCGGGTGAGGGCATCGCCCTCGGCAGTGCCGTACGCGCGTGCGAATCGATCCTGGAAGGGGCGAAGTGATGCCCGAGAGCCACGAACACAACCTGCTCGCCAGGGCCAGCCTCGACCACTGCGTCAAGTGCACGGTGTGCGAGACCCAGTGCCCGGTCGCGGCAGTGACACCGAAGTTCTCCGGGCCCAAGTACGTCGGCCCACAAGCCGAGCGCTTCCGCAACGGCGAGTCGGTCGACAAGTCGCTCGATTACTGCTCGTCGTGCGGCATCTGCACGTTGGTCTGCCCGCAAGGGGTCAAGATCGCCGAGCTCAACTCCGTCGCCCGCGCTGCGATGAAAGCCGACCACATGCCGTTGCGCGACCGGCTGATCAGCCGCACGACCCTCATGGGCAAGGCGATGACACCCGTCGCGCCGATCGCGAACGCCGTGCTGGACCTCAAGCCCGCTCGGTTCCTCATCGAGAAGGTCGTCGGGATCCATCGTAACGCGGCGATGCCCACCGCCCACACCCAGACGTTGGTCGGGTGGTTGCGGAGCCGTACCAAGCCGACCACCACGCCCACCCGCGGAAAGATCGTGTTCTTCCACGGATGCGCTCAGATGTACTTCGAGGTCGAGACCGGCATCAAAACGATCGAGGTGCTCGAGGCTCTCGGGTACGAGGTGATCGTGCCCAAGCAAGGCTGCTGCGGCTTGCCCCTCCAGTCGAACGGCCTGTTCGACACCGCCCGCTCGTGGGTGCGCAAGCTGGTCTCCGACCTCAACCAGGCCCCTCAGGATGTGCCGATCGTGTCCTGCTCGACGTCGTGCGGCGGCATGCTGAAACACGAAGCCAAGGAGATCCTCGGCCTCCACGACCCGTCGTTGCTCGAGGTAGGTGGCCGGATGCGCGACATCTGCGAGTTCCTGCTCGACCTGTCCGACCGGGGCGAGCTCGACACCAGCGGGTGGCTGCCGCACGACATCGTGCTCCCCTACCACGCGCCATGCCAGCTGCGAGGGCAGGGCATCGGCACACCCGCGGTGCAGTTGATGGAGCTGATCCCGGGCGTCGAGGTGGTGGAGTCCGGCGCCTACTGCTGCGGGATCGCGGGCACGTACGGCCTCAAGAAGGAGAAGTACGACATCGCGATGGCCGTGGGCAAACCCGTCTTCGACAAGGTCCTCGCGACCAATCGAGAGTTGGCGACGTGTGACTCGGAGACCTGCCGCTGGCAGATCGAGCAGGCCACCGACGTGCCGACCGTGCACCCGATCGCCCTCGTTCACCAGGCCATGGGTTTGTCCTGAGCGAAACGGCGCCAGCGACGACCGATCAGGTTTCGGGCCTCAGCAGGGCGAGTACGGCTGACACCCGCCGATGCACGTCGTCTCTGAGTCCGAGTTTGGCGAAGATGCGCTGGGTGTGTTTCTCGACGGCGCCTTCGGTGACGACCAGGCGGGAGGCGATCCCGGCGTTGGTGTGTCCCTGGGCCATGAGTTCGAGCACCTCACGCTCGCGCGGGGTCAGAGTCGTGATCGGATCGCCGGCCCGCCGTCTGCCGAGCCACTGCGCGACGACCTCGGGGTCGAGCACGATCCCGCCGCCGGCGACCCGGTCGATCGCGTCGAGGAATCCGTCGATGTCGCTCACCCGGTCTTTGAGCAGGTAGCCGATCGACCCTTCTCCGGAGGTGAGCAGATCGTCGGCGTACGACCCCACCACGTATTGGCTGAGCAGGAGAACTGGCGCCCCCGGCCAGGTCTGGCGAAGCCGTACCGTCGCCTGTAATCCCTCGTCAGTGTGCGACGGCGGCATCCTGATGTCGGCGATGACCAGGTCCGGTCGCAACCGCAGGGCCTCGGCGACGAGCGCTTTCCCGTCACCGACCTGACCGACCACCTCGTGGCCGGCATCGCCCAAGATGAGGCACAAGCCTTCCCGGAGCAGGACCGAGTCGTCGGCGACGAGGATGCGCATGGGTTCACGATCCCAAGGGAATTGCGGCCTCGACCAGGGTTGGTCCACCCACCGGAGAATCGAGCGCCAGCCGCCCGTCCACCGCGCGGAGGCGCTGCTCCAATCCGGACAGGCCGTGACCCTTTGCCAGGCTGGCTCGGCCAACGCCGTTGTCGACGACCGCCACGAACAACCAGCCGTGCTCAACCCAGAGCCGCACGGACGCGGCCGTGGCCTGCGCATGCTTGGCCATGTTCGTGAGCGCCTCGGAGACCGTGAAGTAGGCCGCTGTGGAGACATGGTCGGGCAGGTCGCCGGGTACGTCGGCCTGGACAGAGACGGGTACGGCACACCGGCCAGCGGCTTCTTCGACCGCCGCCGCGAGCCCGCGATCGACGAGCACCGGCGGCGCGATGCCGCGCGACAGTTGGCGGAGTTCGTTGAGCGTGTCCTGGGTCTGTTGCATGGCATCGGCCAGGATCTGCTGCGCACTTTCGGGGTCTGTGGCAGCCTGCCGGCGTGCTCTGGCCAGGTCCATGTTGAGCCGTACCAGCCGCTGCTGAGGCCCGTCGTGGATGTCACGTTCGAGCCGACGCAGGGCGTCGTTCTCGGCCTTCCGGCCCGCGTCGCGGGATTCCACGAGCGACGCGACCTCGGCGGCGTGCTGCGACCGGGACGACAGCAGCGCTGTCGAAACCGACGACTGGAAGCCCGCCAAGGCGCGCGTGACGGGCCCGAGCGACGCGGTGAACAACAATCCTCCGACGATGTACACGAGGCTTTCGGCGACCGCCTTGACCGGACCGTTCGGGAGGAAGCCCATGCCGCTGTAGTTGTCCCCGAGCAGGGCCGGCAGCAGCCACACCGTGATCGGGCCGAGCACGGTGGACACCGCGGCCGCCCACCAGGTCACGGTGAGCGACCACGTCACCGTCGAAACGACGAACCCGACCAAGGTCCACAGCGCGTCGAGCCAGCACTGGGGATCGCGCAGCGGGCTCAGCATCCGGCCGATCGCCGTCCGCCCACGTGTGGGGAGGTACGTCGCAGGCGCCGGTTTGCCCACCCAGGATCGGATCAGCGTGCGCTCGGCGGTCGCGGCCAGCCTGGCCACGAACAGCCCGGCCACCAGGATCGGCAGCCCGACCCAGATCACCGCAGTCCCCACGCCGGTGGCCACCAGCGACACGACGACCGTGAACGCGATCATCGTCAGCGGCCAGGAAGCCAACAGGTAGGCGCTGTCCTTGCGGATGCGTTCCCAACGGCCAGTGGGCGGGGCCGAGGCCGGCGGGTCGTTCTCGGTCGGCCGGACGGACAGCGTCGGCCAAGACGCCGGGAGATCGGCGGCCAGGCCGCCGGGTTCGGCTGACCCTCGCTGGGCGGGATCGGTGGGCCTGCCGTACCCAGTAGGCGCCGGGACGTACCCCTGGTCGCCGGTGTCGTACGCGTTCATCGTTCGCATGTCCTCGAGCCTCGCGGTTGCCGCCCGGCCACGGTATCCCGCTGACTGGCCAATCGTGGTCGGGCTAGCCCCACAGACGATCGAGTCCAAGTGAGGATCTTTGCCAGGTTGGCGACCAGACCCATGGTCGGGAGATCCGGTCCTCTCGTACATTGGGCGGCACACCGTGCCGGATACGAAGGGTGAGACGCACATGGGTCTGATGGACAAGCTCCGCGGAGAACTCGTCGACATCATCGAGTGGATCGACGACTCACGCACCACACTGGCCTGGCGGTTCCCGCGCTACCAGAACGAGATCAAGAACGGCGCCAAGCTCGTCGTCCGCGAAGGGCAGGTTGCCATCCTCGTGCACAACGGGCAGATGGCCGACGCGTTCCAGCCGGGTCTCTACGAGCTGCGGACCGAGAACATGCCGATCATGACCACGCTGCAAGGGTGGCAGTACGGCTTCAACAGCCCGTTCAAGAGCGAGGTCTACTTCGTCAATACCAAGCCGATCACGGATTTCAGGTGGGGTACGGCCAACCCCGTCACCGTGCGGGACCCCGACTTCACGATGGTGCAGGTACGGGCGAACGGCCTGTGCGTCGTACGAGTTGCCGATCCTCACATCTTTTTGCGGCAGGTGATCGGCACCGACTCGGAGTTGGCGATCGACGAGATCGCCGAGCTGCTGCGCCGGGTCATCACGCTGGCGTTCAGCGATCTGGTGTTGGAGACGAAACTCGGCGTGATCGACCTGCAGGGACGCCAGGTCGAGCTGTCGGACAAGCTCCGCGCCTTCGTCGCGCAGCGGGTCGACGACGAGTACGGCTTGGCCGTCGATTCGATCACGATGAACATCTCCCTGCCCGACGAGATCACCCAGGCGATGACGCGCGGCGTGGCTCGCGGAGTCGAGGAAGGAAGCTGGGCGAAGAACGTCGGCGACATGCAGCGCTACCAGCAGGCGAAGGCCGCCGATGCGATGACGATCGCCGCCGGGAACCCCGGCGGAGGCGGCCTGGCCGGCACGATGATGGGCGCAGGCATGGGCATGGCGATGGCGGGCCAGATGGCCAGCCAGTGGGGCCAGGGAACTCAGGCGCAGTCCGGTCCCCCGCCGCTGCCGGCGGCTCAGACGTTCCACGTGGATCGTGGAGGGCAGGCGAGTGGCCCGTACGGACTTGCCGAGATCCAAGCCCAGGTGCAGCAGGGTCAGATCCAGGCGACCACCTTGGTCTGGACCGCCGGCATGGCGGCCTGGACCATGGCCGGCCAGGTGCCGGCGTTGTCCGGTCTGTTCCAGGCCCCACCCCCTCTGCCGACGCACCCCTGAGGGTTCTCGTGACCATGGGACAGCCACCCGGCCGACCCCCTTCGCCGCCGGGTGGCGGTGGTGGGCCGTACCCACCGGCGGGGGGCCAGCCGTACCTGCCGGCAGGTGCGTTTTCGCCACCCCTACCCACCCCGACCGCCATGCAGGCACCACCGCCGATGCCAGAGCCGCCACGGCTGCCCGACCCCGGCGCGATGCCCGACCCGGCCGCGTTGCAGGTCACGGAGTCGACTCGCACCTACCCATGCCCTCAGTGCGGGGCCAACCTGGGCTACGACCCCAGCGTCAATGCGTTGAAGTGCGCGTCCTGTGGTCATACCCAGTCGGTGATGGTCGATCAGACACCGATCGCGAACCACGACATGAACGAGGCCGCGGCGTTCACCGCCGCTCTGGCCGCAGCCCCTCAGACGAGCCTCACTCGAGAGATCGTGTGCCAGAACTGCGGCGGGCACACCAGGTTCGACGGCACGTGGACCGCAACCCGATGCCCGTACTGCAACACCCCGATTCAGCGTGACGACCTCAAACTCGCCCCCGGCAGACTCCCGGTCGACGGCATTCTGCCGTTGCGGATCCCCGAGGCCGAGGGACGACGAGGGGTCGAGGAGTGGATCGACAGCCGGTGGTTCGCGCCCAACGCATTCAAGAAGTACCGGGAACTCGGAAGCTTCAGCAGCGTCTATCTCACCTACTTCGCCTACGACGCCGACACGACCACCAACTACACCGGCCAGCGAGGCGACAACTACACCGAGTGGGTCGAACGCGACGGGCGCCGGGTGGCCGAGACCCGGACGAATTGGAGTTACGCCAGCGGTACGGTCACGAACCAGTTCGTCGACCTGCCCGCCATCGCGAACCGTGGCTTCGACCCCGCGAAGGTGATGGCGTTGGAGCCCTGGCCGGTCGAGGAGGCAGTGCCGTACACCCAAGCGTTCGTGGCCGGCCACCTGAGCCGCACGTACGACGTGGGCGTGGCCGAAACCTTCGAATCGGAGGTCAAGAGCAGGATCGACGCCGAGATCGACCGGACGATACGCTCCGACATCGGCGGCGATCAGCAACGCGTGTCGTCGGCGGATACGACCTATCAGCGACTCGACTACACCCAACTCCTGATGCCGACCTGGCTGTTGACGGTGACGTACAAGAGCCAACCGTTCCAGGTGTTGATCAACGGGATCACCGGCGAGGTCCAAGGCGATCGGCCCTACAGCGCCGTGAAGATCTTCTTGCTGGTCATGGTGATCACGATCATCGTGGTGGCCTTGGTCGTCTACTTCGGCGGGCGATAGGCAGCCAGCGTCGACGGCCGCGGTGCCAAGGTGGCGCATCGGCTGCCGACCTGAGATTTCTCACCTACGTTGTGAGTGACAACCCGCTGAAGGAGGAACCCATGACCGACCGCCCGGTGCGCTTCGCTGTGATCGGACTCGACCACGCCCACATCTTCGGCATCATCAGTGGTCTGCTCGAGGCCGGCGCAGAACTGGTCGGCCTCGCATCCGACGATCCCGAGGCATCGGTCTGCAAGACCGTACGGCAGATGCAGCCCGACGTGCCGTGGTACGACGACGCTCAGCAGTTGATCGACGACCCGACCATCGACCTGATCGCAACCGACGCCCAGCCGATCCGCCGGGGCGAGATCGCCATCGCAGCATTGAAGGCTGGCAAGGACGTCGTGACCGACAAGCCCGGCGTCGTGAACACCGACCAGTTGGAGGAAATCAAGCGCCTGTGCGCCGAGCAGGGGCGCTTCTGGGTCGTCGTGTTCAGCGAGCGCTTCGGTGTGAAGTCGGCGATCAAGGCCGGCGAACTGGTGCATTCCGGACGCATTGGCCGGGTCGTGCAGACGCTCGGGCTCGGGCCTCATCGGGAACGGGACGCGGCTCACCTGTCCGGAGGTACGGGAAGGCCGGACTGGTTCTACGACATCTCGACCTACGGCGGGATCCTCAACGACATCGCCAGCCACCAGATCGACCAATTCCTCTGGTTGACGGGGTCGACCAGCGGTGACGTGGTGAGTTCGACGGCGGCGAACTTCAACCACCCTGACCAGCCCACATTCCAGGACTTCGGCGAGATCGTGCTCGTCTCAGACCGGGCGAAGGGATACATCCGGGTCGACTGGTTCACCCCGCAGGGGCTGCCCGCCTGGGGGGACGGGAGGCTCGTCATCATCGGCACCGAGGGCTACATCGAGTTGCGCAAGTACGTCGACATCGAGGGCCGGCCGGGCAAGGACCACCTGTTCGTCGCCGACAACAACGGTACGGAGTACATCGACTGCTCCGACACCGAGCTGCTGCTCCATCGAAACATCGTCTTCGACGTGCTCAACCGCACGAACACCGCCGTGCCGCAGGAACACACCTTCGAGGTCAGCCGCTTGGGCCTGCTGGCTCAGGAAAAGGCCAACGTGTTGAAGATGTACGACGCGTAGGTGTCTCTGGGCGGGTCGGATCAGGACACGGCTCGGCCCGAAGGTGGGACAGAACGCCCCCTCAACCAGCGACACGCCGTCGAAGTCGGCGTGTCGGGGTGTTGAGGTGGCGTTCTGTCCCGGTGCCGGGAGACGTACCCCGAACTGTGGGAGTCACCTCGCGACGCGGACCGCTCAGGAGCGAGCATGACGGCGAGCGCGCGGCAGAGGCAGGGCCGGTGGGCGGCTCGCCGGAGTGGCGTCGAGGAGGCGCAAGGCTTCGGCGACCGCGAGGTCGAGTTGCGGGTCGCGGGCGTCTTCGTCGGCCCAGTCGCCGGGAGACATCACGTAGACGATGTCGGGGTCGACACCGTGGTTCTCCACGTCCCAGCCGTGCTCGTCGAAGTGGAACGAATACCGCGGCTGCGTGACCGAGGTGCCATCGACCAGGTCGAATCTGCCGTCGATTCCGATCACGCCGCCCCAAGAACGCTGGCCGACCACCGGACCGAGCTTCAACTCCTGGGCGGCCGCACACACGATGTCTCCGTCGGAGCCTGCGAACTGGTTGGTCACGAAGACCACTGGACCACGCCGGCCGCGATAGGGGTACGGCTCGGGGCTGCCGTGCCGTACGACATCCCAACCGATCACCCGGCGACTCAGGCGCTCGATTACCAACTGGGAGGTGTGCCCGCCGCCGTTGTAGCGCATGTCCGCGATGACACCGTCGTGACCCATGGCCACATCGAGGCCCCGGTGCAGTTGGGCCCAACCGTTGGCGACCATGTCGGGCACGTGCACGTACCCGAGCCGACCGCCTGACTTCTTGTCGACGTAGGCAGCGCGTCGCGCGACCCAATCGGAGTACCGCAAGGGGGTCTCGTTCGCCGTCGGGATGACGGCCACGCGCCGCTCGGAGTCGCCGCGCCGCAGGGTCAGCTCCACCACCGTGTCGGCCGCGCCGCGCAACAGCGGCGCGATGCCACGCTCCGCGACCCTCTGCCCGTCGACCGCGACGATGACGTCACCGGCCTGGGCGTCGACACCGGCGGCCCGCAGGGGCGACCGAGCGTCGGGATCCGAGACGTCCCCGGGCAGGATCCGCGCGATCCTGGCTCCTCCGTCGACAGGCACCAGATCGGCACCGAGCAGGCCCTGGCGAGGCGTGTCGGCGGCCGGAGGTGTGACGTACGCGTGCGAGCTGTTGAGCTCGCCGACCGTCTCCCACAGGACGTCGACGAGGTCGTCGCGGGTCCGGACGCGGTCGACGACCGGCCGGTACCGGTCGAGGATCGTCGACCAGTCGGTTCCATCCATGTCCTCGCGCCAGTAGAAGTCGCGCATCAAGCGGCCGTTCTCGGCAAACATCTGGCGCCACATCGGGCGAGGGTCGACCGTACGGCGAAGCCTCCCGAGGTCGACGGTGACCCGAGCCGGGTCTTCCTTGTCGACCTTGGCGGTCGCGGGTACGACGACGACCTCGTCCTTGCTCCGCAGCACCAGGCGCTCGCCGTCGCCGGAAACTGCGTACGAGTCTGCCGAGCCGAGTTCCGTGATCGACCTGGTCTCGAAGCTGAACCGCTCGATGGCATCTCGCTCAGGCTCACCTTCGACCCCGGCCCGGCTCGCACCGAGTTCTCCGGGTGCGGACACCGATCGCCGCCATACCACCCCGTTCTTGACCGCGGTCACTTGGGCAAACTCCCCTGACGCAACCGGGAACGGCACGAGCCGGTCTTCGAAGCCGTCGCCATCGATGTCCACGGTCACGACCGGCTTCTTCTTGGCAGCGGCGTCGGCCGGCTCGCTGTCGACGTCGGCCTGGACCTCGCTGATCGGCCATCCGTCGGCAGCTGCTCCGAACGGCGCGGGGGCGGTCGCCGACAACGGAACCAGGTACGGACGAACGGTCCCGGAGAAGAACAAGTCGAAGTCGTGTTGGTCGTACCGGGGATCGAACGTGCGAGCGCTCAACAACACGAGGTGGGCCCCGTCCTGAGTGAACGACGGCGACGTGTCCCGGAACTTGCCCGACGTGAGAGCCTCCGACGACCCCCGCCGGGCATGGAGGTCGGCGCAGAACAGTCGGGTGGTCGAGCCGTACTCGGTGGGGCTGACCCACACGACGTATCGGCCGTCGGGCGAGAACGCCAAATCGGTGGCCTCTCCGTGGGGCGACGTGCCGAGTTCGCGCATCCGACCGTCGGCCACCCTGACTTTGCAGATCCGGCCGTCACCGGTGACCGCCACGAGGTTCTCGCCGTCCGGTGACGCAGCGAGACTCGTGACTCGCCCGAGTCGACCGCGGGCGATCCGGCGGCGCTCGCCCGTACCGTCGAGCCTCGCGATCTCGAGGGCGTCCTCCCCGGTCGCGTCGGTGACGTAGGCCCCCAGCCCGGTCTTCCCCAGCACGCGCGGCAGGCGACCCCGAACAGCGGGGTCGGCCGATAGGGCCCGCGCCGGTCCGGCGCGGTGGGTCAGGGTGTAGACGGCCCCGTGCCATTCGACGAGGGATGCATCTCCACCGTGATCAGGCCAGATGTCGACGAGCCGATCAGTCGGCTTGATCGTCAGCGGCCGGACCGGAGCCGACAGCGACACGTCGATCTCGCTAGGTTCGGCGCGCAGCGACCCCATGAGGTAGATCCGCCCGCGAGCGTGGTAGACGATGCGGTGGCCGTCGCTGGTCGGGTTGCGAACGAATCCTTCTGCCGGCCCGTGCTTGGTGTGCTGTCGCAGGTCGCCCCCGGTGATGTCGACCGACCACAGCTGGGCCTGCCGATCGGTGTGCTCGGGGAATGTGGCGCCGAGGTCAGAGGTGAACACCAGCCTCTCCCCCACCCACGCGGGGCCGTAGACGCCGGCCGTCTCGTCGGGCAAGGCCCTCGTCCAGTCGCCGTGGGCGGCTTTGATCCAGAGCTGGGGAGCCGTACCCCCTCGGTAGCGTTTCCACATGGCCAGGTCGCGCCAGTACGGGGTGGTGACGGCCGTCGCGCCGTCCGACTTGACCGCTGCGGACATGGCAACGCCGTACGGCAGGAGCTCGACTTGGCCACCGAGGTCGAGGCTGTGCAGCATCATCCGCACGCGGAACGGTTGTCCGTACGTCGACGCCACCAGCACGTGGGTGTCGTCGAGCCAGCCTTCCACGTACGTGTGCTGAACCCCCCAGGCGCTCAGTTGGGTGACTTCGCCCGTCTCGCGGTCCAGCACGAACACTTCCGGCCGCCCCTGGACGAGACGGGTGTAGGCGATGCGCGTGCCGTCCGGCGAGAATCTCGGCTGCCTCACCGGCTGATGCTCGCTCGTCAGTCGCGACGCTCGCCCTCCTGCGACATCGACCAGCCAGAGATCGTCGTCTGCGACGAACACCAGGTCGTCGCCGGAAAGGTGGGGGTAGCGCAGATAGGACATGGACCGGACCCTAGCAATCAGCCGGGGACACATTCGCGGTCGATTCCCGCACCGATGGGTGCGCGGGCGGGTACGGAGGGCCGCTGCCTGGGCGTGGGTACGGCGAGGAAGCCAGTCAGGTGGGGGTTTCGTTCGAAACGTGGTACGCCGGGAGCCGGCTCAGGCGGTCTTCTCGCGGCGGCTGTTGAGATCGGAGCGAGGCACCAGGGTCGGTTCGATGCCGTCGCGGATGACCTCGCCGGTGACGCGAACCTGGGCGATGTGATCTTGGCTCGGCACGTCGAACATCACGTTGAGCAGTGCTTCTTCGATGATCGCGCGCAGTCCACGAGCACCGGTGCCGCGGGCGAGAGCGAGTTCGGCGATCGCCTCGATCGCGTCGTCGGTGAGCTCGAGATCGACGCCGTCGAGTTCGAACAGCTTGCGGAATTGCCGTACCAAGGCGTTCTTCGGTTCGAGCAGGATCCGGATCAGCGCTTCTCGATCGAGCGGCGACACCGTGGCGATCATGGGCAGCCGACCGATGAACTCGGGGATCAGGCCGAACTTGTGCAGGTCCTCCGGACGGACCTCGGCGAAGGGATCCTCGTCCTTGCGGCGGGCGATCTCGTCGTTGGTGAACCCGAGCGGGCGTTTCCCGATGCGCGTGCTGATGATGTGCTCCAGGCCCGCGAAGGCACCGCCGACGATGAACAGCACGTTCGTCGTGTCGATCTGGATGAAGTCCTGGTGGGGGTGCTTGCGGCCACCTTGCGGGGGTACGGAGGCGGTCGTGCCCTCGAGGATCTTCAACAGAGCCTGCTGCACCCCTTCCCCGGAAACGTCCCGGGTGATCGACGGGTTGTCTGACTTGCGCGCCACCTTGTCGATCTCGTCGATGTAGATGATGCCGGTCTCGGCCTTCTTCACGTCGAAGTCGGCTGCCTGGATCAGTTTCAGCAGAATGTTCTCGACATCTTCGCCGACGTAGCCGGCCTCGGTCAGCGCGGTCGCGTCGGCCATGGCGAACGGGACGTTGAGGAGCTTGGCCAGGGTCTGAGCCAGGTACGTCTTGCCACAGCCCGTGGGACCGATCAGCAAGATGTTGGACTTACCGAGCTCGACCGGATCTTCCTCGGTGGCCCGCCGCGGCGGCTTGCTGGCCCGTGCGTGCACGCGCTTGTAATGGTTGTAGACCGCGACGGCGAGGGTCTTCTTGGCCCGGTCTTGACCGATGACGTACTGGTCGAGGAAGGCACGGATGTCGACCGGCTTGGGCAGGTCGTCGAGGAGGCCGACGTCGGAGCCCTCGGAGAACTCCTCTTCGATGATCTCGTTGCACAACTCGATGCACTCGTCGCAGATGTAGATGGCAGGGCCTGCGATGAGCTTCTTCACCTGCTTTTGGCTCTTGCCGCAGAACGAGCACTTCAGAAGGTCACTCGTCTCGCCGATGCGAGCCATCCGCGTCCTCCTCTGCTGGTGGCGCCCTGCGGGTGCCGAGGTGCCTTCACACTAACCGGTGTGCTGCCGCGGTGCTATGGAGAAACTCCGCGGCAGCACCAGTCGCCTCAGGTCTGTTTCAGTGACGTCAGAATCTCGTCGACGATGCCGTACTCGACCGCCTCGGCGGCCGTCAGGTACTTGTCGCGCTCGATGTCCTTCGAAATCTTCTCGACCGTCTGCCCTGTGTCGTCGGCGAGCATCTGCTCCATGAGGGCGCGGATGCGCAGAATCTCCCTGGCCTGGATCTCCAGGTCGGAGGATTGGCCGTACCCACCCTCGGTCGCCGGCTGATGGATGAGGATCCGGCTGTTCGGGAGAGCCAACCGTTTGCCCTTCGTGCCGGCCGCGAGCAGGACCGCCGCGGCCGACGCAGCCTGACCGAGGCACACGGTCTGGATGTCGGGCTTGATGAAGCGCATCGTGTCGTAGATCGCAGTCAGGGCTGTGAACGACCCGCCGGGCGAGTTGATGTAGATGCTGATCTGACGCTCGGCATCCATCGACTGCAGGCACAGCAGCTGAGCCATGACCGCGTTCGCGATGTCGTCGGAGATCGGGGTGCCGAGGAAGATGATGCGGTCCTCGAACAGCTTGGTGTAGGGGTCGACGCGCCTCATGCCGTAGCTGGTGCGCTCTTCCCACTGCGGGATGTAGTAGTCGGCTCGGGGCCCGGCAGGGGCCACGCCGTGGGGAAGCAGAGACAGGTCCATGTCGGTCCTCACTGGTTCGGGGCGTCGGTCGTGATCTGGGAGGCGCGCTCGAACACGTGGTCGATGAAGCCGTACGCCTTCGCCTCCTCGGCCGTGAACCACCGGTCGCGGTCGGAGTCGGACTCGATCTGCTCGACGGTCTGACCGGTGTGCTTGGCGATCAACGCCGACATCGTCTTCTTGATGTGCAGCGACTGCTCCGCCTGGATGCGAATGTCTGAAGCGGTGCCACCCAGACCGCCCGATGGCTGGTGCATCATGATCCGGCTGTGAGGGAGCGCGAAGCGCTTGCCCTTGGTGCCGGCCGACAACAGGAACTGGCCCATCGATGCGGCCAGGCCCATCGCGACGGTGGCCACGTCGTTGCTGATCCACTGCATGGTGTCGAAGATCGCCATACCGGAGTCGACGGAACCGCCGGGCGAGTTGATGTAGAGGTAGATGTCCTTGTGGGGATCCTCCGCGTTGAGCAGCAGCATCTGGGCACAGATCGCGTTGGCGTTCTCGTCCTTGACTTCCGAGCCCAGGAAGATGATCCGGTTGGCGAGGAGCGCCTGATAGACGGAGTCGGACATCCCGATCCCGCCCGTGGGCAGGCCTGCCATCCGAGGCAGTTGATGTTCGTAGTTGGTCACGAAGCGAACCTACCGGGTTCGACCGACAGTTCCACGGGGTGCGGGCCTCTGTTCGCTGACGGCGCACCGACGCGGGTCAGCGCGAAGCCCCGGCCCACCGCGGACCGAGGCTCGTGCCGTACGACTCAGGCGTCGGTCGACTTCTTGGACTTCTTGGCAGGCTTGGCCGGCTCCTCGTCCACGACGGCTTCCTCGGTCATCGGCTCGTCATCGATCTCGCCGCCGAACTCCTCGTCCGGCTCGCCGTCGGATTCGTCGTCCAACTCGCCCTCGAGCTCGTCGTCGTATTCGTCCTCCAACTCGGCCTCGAACTCGTCGTCGAGCGCAACGCCGTCGGCGCCCAGCGTGGTCAGGTCGAGCACGTTGCCGTCGGCGTCGGTGATCGTGGCGGCGGCGACGATGAGGCCCAGGGCCTTGCCGCGGCGGATCTCACCCATCCACTCGGGCAGATGGTTGTGCTCCTGCATGTGCTGCAGTTCCTGCTCGGGGCTCGTGCCGCTCTCGGCGGCCTTGCGGAACAGCAGGTTGGTGATGTCGGACTGTTCGACGCCGATCTGCCGGTCGTCGGCGATCTTGTCGAGCAGAATCTGGGCACGCAGAGCCTTCTCACTGGCCGTATCGACGCCGGCCCAGAATTCCTCGGGGGTCTTGGCGGTTTCGCTCTCGTTGCCGTCGAGGTACGACTCGATCGTCAGCCCGGCGCGGGTGAGTTGGGAGTTGATCTGCTCCTTGCGGGCTTCCTTTTCCTTGGCCAGCACGTCGGCCGGGAGTTCGAAGGAGGTCAGTTCCAGGAGCCCTTCGAGCACCTTGTCACGGCCGTTCGATGCCTGCTCGAGCCGTGCACTGCGCTCGGCAGCCCCGGCCAAGTCGGCGCGCATCTCGTCGACCGTGTCGAACTCGCTGACCAACTGGGCGAACTCGTCGTCGAGCTCGGGGAGTTGCTGCTCGGCCACCTTGGTCACGGTCACCTTGATGTCGGTTTCCTGGCCACGCAGCGGACCGCCGAGCAACGTCGAAGTGAAGGTCGAGGACTCCCCCGCCTTCAAGCCCGTCACCGCCTCGTCGAGGCCGTCGAGCATGCCGCCCGATCCGATGACGTAGGTCACACCCGTCGCCGTGGCCTCCGGCAGGGCAACGCCGTCCTTCGACCCTTCGAGGTCGAGGGTGACGAGGTCACCGTCGGCGGCTTCACGGTCAACCTCGGTCGACGTGGCGAACCGCTGCCGCAGGATCCCGATGCGCTCGTCGACCAGGCCGTCCGCGACCTCGACGTTGTCGACGGTCACGCTGACCTGGGAGAAGTCCGGAACGTCGAACTCGGGCCTGACGTCGACCTCGGCCACGAACTCGACCAGGTCACCGTCCTCGAGCTTGGTCAGCTCGATCTCCGGCTGAGCGAGTGGTGTCAGGTTGTTGTCGGTGATGGCCCTGCCGTACGCCTCGGGAATCGTCTCGTTGATCGCGTCTTGGAGTACGGCTCCCCGGCCGAACCGCTGGTTGATCACGGCCGCCGGAACCTTGCCCTTGCGGAAGCCGGGGATCGTGACCTGCGACGCGATCTGCTGGTACGCCTTGTCGATCGCCGGCTGCAGATCGGCGAACGGGATCTCGACGGTGAGCTTCACGCGGGTGGGGCTGAGCTGCTCGACAGTGCTGGGCACAGGGATTCTCCTGACAAGGTCTGTTCGTGGTTCACGCGGACGGCGCTACTCGCACGGCAGCGCAGACGCATCGCATGCTATCGCTCGACGCTCGAACGGGCGAAAGTCAGCCGGGCGTGGGAGCACTGGCGAGCTCCGTCGGGCTCGTGCCGCCGACCGCCGGACGGCGAACCGACACCACTCCAATGGGGCAGGGCTGCACTCGCGACGACTGCTCGAAGCGCCTCCACGGCCACGTGCGCGTCGTCGAGGCCATCCCTTGACGGCCGGCCCCTCGCGTCGCGTGGTCGAGGCCACCAGGATCAGCGTCGCGGCCGCCTGCGGCGGTGCGGGCGGCTTGGGGTGACATAGCCCCGGCCATCGCCGTCGATGAGCCGGAAGCGGGTTGAGATGAGCGATCCGCGTGCCGCTGTCGGACACCTCGCGAGCTTCACGAACGCGGTAGCCCTCGTCCCGCGGTCGCTGGCCCAGACCCATCCCGTCCTTTCGGTGACCTGGAAGCCGGTTCACCAGAAGTCGACGGCATACCCTCCTCGGCGAAGCCCGGGTGCGCTCTCGACGATGGCGGGTCCATGACCGATGCGCTTCAGCCAGTAGGCCAGCGTGGGACCGGCGATTCCCGCGCCGACGAACAAGATCTTCACCTCGACCACCTCCCGGAGCCGAGGGCGAACTCCTGATCTCCTGCGGGGCTCGGTCACGACTCGGCGCAGAGCCGCCTGAAGTGATCGGTGAGACGGTGGTCGCCGAAGCGCTCGCCGATCGCGTCGTGGGTCAGCCCATCGGCGAAGAACGCAGCCAGCTCGCGAGGACGTTCACCGAGCCGTGCTGCCGACCACACGATCACGCGGAAAGCCGCGCGAGGTACGGTCATCGTGTGAGGCTTGCTCCCCACCGCGTGGAAGGCGAGTGCGGCGATCTCGGGATAGCTGAGGACGTCGGGCCCGCCGACGTCCCACGAGCCGCTTTGACCAGTCATCCGGTCGGCGCAGAATCGTGCGAGGTCTGCCCCGTGGATCGGGGCGATGCGGATGCCGGCATCCGGCGGGAGAAGCGCCAGGCCCCGCCGAGCCATGGTGAGAAACTCACTGACGTCGGAGAAATACCCGGAGGGGTTGATGATCTGGTGCGCGACACTGGAGCGTTCCAGCGCCGCGGCGAACGCCGCCTTGGACCGGAGGATGAGGGAGGTGCCGGCATCCGCGTGCATCACGTTGACGTACAGGAACGACGCGACCTCCGCCCGCTCCGCCTCCTCGAGCAGGCGCAGGTTCGCAAGATAGTCGACATCCCACGGGCTGGCCTTCTGCCGAGTGACGCCGAGGGCCGAGACGACCCGATCGACACCGTCGCACAAGCCGCGCACGAACCCCGGATCGGTGATCTCGCCTTCGATGAACTCGACGTCGACGCCGGTGATCGCCGGCGAACCGAAGGGGCCCGGCTGCTGTGCCCTGGTGCGTGACCTGACGATCGCGCGCACCGCGTGGCCACGGTGCGCGAGTTCCAGGACTAGGTGCCGACCGAGGTACCCGGTCGCCCCAGCGACAAGGACGTTCTCCATCAGTCGGCGTGTTCAGGATGTCGGTCGGGGAAGCACGCGCGGATCGAATCCGACCTGCAGCAGCAGCCCGAGTTGATCGGCCACGCCCCAGTGCTCGACCATCTTTCCGTCTTCGAAACGCCCGACATCGATCACGTCGACCTCGACATGCTGATTTGTCGGGCCGAATCCCATCACGGACCCCGTGTTGGTGCCCCGTGCCTTGTTGCGTGTCCAGACCGTGTCGCCGGACACGACGAGATCTTCCACGGTAAGTGAGAAGTCGCTCATCCAGCGGTGCAGAATGCGGCTGACGCCCTTGGCGCCGTCGATTCCGGGGGCGTTGCCTCGCTGGTGCTCGATGACATCGCCAGCGATGAAGGCGTCGAGAACCGACTCGTCACCGGCCCCGATGCCCTCCTCGACGATCTTGCGGAACCGATCCGCGATCTCGAAGTCGTCCACGATCTTCTCCTTTCGTAGAGCTGGTCTCTACTAATTAGAGTGCTACTCTACTGACGTGCCTGTCAAGACCCCCGGACCCGAAGCGCAGAGCCCCCGCCCGACCTTGCGTGAAGAGCGAGCTGCGCTCACCCGCTCGCGCATCTCGGCCGCCGCACGCCATCTCTTCTTCCGTGACGGCTACGCCGCGACGAGCCTCACAGCCGTGGCGCACGAGGCGGGGGTCGCGGTGCAGACGATCTACGCCGTGTTCGGCAGCAAGTCCGCGATACTCGCAGAGCTCCGCTGGTTGGTCGTCACTCAGCCCGAGGCCGATGTCGCCCGCCTCGAGGCCATGCAGGCGCGCACCGCGGAGGAACGGCTGGAGAGGTTCGCACATTCGATCCGCTGCCGGTGGGAACTGGCCGGTGACATCGTCCAGATCGATCAGGATGCCGCTCGGGTCGATGCGTCGCTCAAGGAGCTGGTGCACCAGGCCGAGGCGCGACGCCAGGCGGGAATCGCCGCATTCGCGCGGGCCCTCGCGGACGTTCTCGTCACAGGCGTCGACGAGGCGCGGGCGTCCGCGGCCATCGACGCCCTGACCATGTACAACGTCTATCGGCAACTTGTCCACGTCCACTCCTGGACACCCGAGGAGTACGAGGACTGGTTGCGGTCTCAGCTGGCAGCCGTCGTCGAGTGAACCGTGGCGTCGGGTCCGTAGAACAGCGGCCAGTAGGCGGCCCACCGGCCTCGTCATCTGGCGCCTTCACAACCCAGGGCGTCTTCGACTGGCCGGATGCCACCAGCGAATCCTGACACCAGCGCGAGACCCGAGGTACCGCCTGCGACGGGGAGGGGGTCGTACTCATGAAGGCGCGACCGCTTCTGCCACATGCAGGATGTTGCTCTGTTCCTGGAACGCGGTGGGTCCGGTCACCAGCGACCCGGGCGTTGACGGCCTGTAGCCGCTCGCCTGCCCTCGGGCGAGCCTGCTGCCGCGGAGGGCCTGCGTCGTTGTGTCTGGGCATGGCTAGGCTTCAGCTGTGGTCGGAGGTTCGGGTGACTCTGCGGCGGTGATCGTCGCGGCTGTGGTTCTCGTGCTGGTGGGGATCGTGCTGGTTGCACTCGGCGAACGAGGTCGTTCCGCCCGGCTGAGGCGCAACAGGCTCGCCGGCGTACGGACGAGAATGACCCTGAGTTCGGATGCGGCCTGGAACGCCGCGCAGCGAGCGTCGGCCAGCTTCACCATCGTCGCCGGCTGCGGTGCAGCCTTCGGCGGACTGGTACTGGCACTCGCCGCGATCCTGGGCGAGAACCCGGCTGGACTGGCGTCTACGATCGCGCTCGCCACGGCCGCGTGGGCATCCGGCTGGGCGATCGTCGGTGGGGTCGCCGGACAACGCGCGGCCGAGAAGACCACCCGCGCGAACTAGTCCAGCGATCCAGCGTTCCGCGGGACACTGGGTTCATCCCCGGACATCCACCCAACAGGCCATCCGGACATGCCGCGGTGTGCGAGGGTAGCCTTCAACTTCGGTCCCCCCGAGATCGATCGCCCTCTTCTGCCGCGGTGCGCGAGGGCAGCCTTCGGCTTCGGTGCCCGAGCACGACCGCCCTCAAGCGTGCCACTGGGAGCGGTCGATCGTGCAGTATGCAGACGACGGGCCAGGGGTCTGCCGGTCATCTTGTCAACGGCGGCTGAAAAGTGACCAGGTTTCGACGGTTGAATCGTGACCAGTCCTGTCGGGTTGTTCATGGTTGTTGGTCTTCGGTGGTCGCTGGTGGGACGCGGCCGAGATCGCGGTCTTTGAGCCGGTAGGAGTCGCCGCGCAGGTTGAGGACCTCGGCGTGGTGGACGAGCCGGTCGATCATCGCGGCGGCAACGACGTCGTCGCCGAAGACCTCTCCCCACCGTCCGAAGGGTTTGTTGGAGGTCACGATGAGCGAGGCTCGTTCGTATCGGGAGGAGACGAGCTGGAAGAACAGGTTCGCCGCCTCGGGTTCGAAGGGGATGTATCCGACCTCGTCGATGACCTGCAGGGTGCCGGCGTGGTGAGCGGTGGCGAGTCGGTCGACCCACTCGGAGGCGGTCGCGAACAGGACCCGGTGCCCGGCCTGGCAGGCACGGATCGCGATGCCGGTGGCCAGATGGGTCTTGCCGG
>WBZS01000798.1_pt1 | contig 32044 bp, 27 predicted proteins | sample 5204201 | NCBI WGS metagenome assembly WBZS01 (sample SAMN12344357, study PRJNA552823) | activated sludge metagenome | biome: Activated sludge suspended growth; feature: Nitrification reactor; material: Wastewater; isolation source: activated sludge from nitrification reactor of wastewater... | reverse complement strand
TGCGGCAATAGCGGGCGGTGCGCGTCGGGTACCGCAGCCGAAGGCTACCCTCGCGCACCCTGCGGCAATAGCGGGCGGTGCGCGTCGGGTACCGCAGCCGAAGGCTACCCTCGCGCACCCTGCGGCAATAGCGGGCGGTGCGCGTCGGGTACCGCAGCCGAAGGCTACCCTCGCGCACCCTGCGGCAATAGCGGGCGGTGCGCGTCGGGTACCGCAGCCGAAGGCTACCCTCGCGCACCCTGCGGCAATAGCGGGCGGTGCGCGTCGGGTACCGCAGCCGAAGGCTACCCTCGCGCACCCTGCGGCATGAGAGTGAGTTGGCAACTCCCCGGCTCTGTGGTCCAGTTCGCGTCGTTCGGGGTCAGGCCTCGCGGCTCGCTGTCATGCCTGGCTTCTCCTTCCCGTTCCAGCGGTGCCGACAATCAGAGGACCCGTCGTTGTAGCGTTGTCCTGTGACGGACGGTGGCAGCGACGAGGATCCCTTCCAGTTTCGCGGTTCAGATACGAACCGGTTTCTAGAGGCATTCCGCGGCCTTGTGCTTGAGGAGCCAAACGGGGCGTCGACGTTTCTTAACCAACTAGTCGAGACAATTCTCAAGGAGTTTGACGCAACATCTGTGGATGTATGGGTTTCTCCCTTCCTGTTTGGATACATTCGCGCGGTCGAGGAAGACGAAGAGGGCGGCGAATGCGGAACAGATGTGTTGGTCGAGTATCCGAGCGAGGCCGAGGAGGTTTTTGCGTCGCTCGGTATAAGGCTGCGGCACCAGGCAACCGATGCCGATCGCCTCGGCCTGGAACTCCTTACGTCTAGATTTCGCCAAGCTATGCAAGTGCTGGACGCGAACGCCGTTAGGTCGGGGTTGGCCCGCTGGATCAGTTCCAGCGCGGAAGAATCCAGCCAACGCGAGGAGTGGTCAGACTACCTTTTCGCTGAAGTCGGCTCCCTCCGGAGCGCATTGGCGGCGGAGGCCGTGCAGGTCGCAAGCGTTCTCGACGATGAGATCGCCGTCGAGTTCATAAGCGCGCGAGAGTCTCCCGATTCGTTGGCCGGCGCTGAACACCCTGAACGATGGGATTTGCACCCGCAACTCCCGGAGATCCTGCTCGGGGGGCAGACGAGGTACGTAACCGCCGCTATTGATCCATCTCTTGGTGCCCATACACTCGTATTGCCCTACCTCTTCGATGCGCGTGCTGCAGTGCTCATTGCCGTCCATCTGGGGCGCCCGTTGCCCGCAATCCAGTCCAAATACACCTTGCCGAACGCAGGTCTTCTTCCGCAAGCATTTCGCGAGATATACCGAAGGAGATGGAACAGATTGATTGTCGACCCTCTATACAGTGCACGCAATGATCCGGTCATCCGTGGACAGTGCTTCGTATTGATGCCCTTCGGCGAAGTGTGGTCGGATCGGATTTGGAACAGGGTCCTGCGGCCACTCCTTGTGGATCTCGGCTTGCAGGCGGTTCGGGCTGACGACCTGTACGGTGCCGATGTCATGGAAGACATCTGGCGTATGATTCTGACCAGTGAATTTGTGCTGGCGGATATCACACGACGGAATCCGAACGTGCTATACGAACTCGGTCTCGCGCACGCCATTGGAAAGAGCGTCGTGTTGCTCACACAGGACCCGTCAGACATCCCCTTTGACTTGAACCGCTACCGTCACGTCATTTACTCGGACGATCTCGATGGATATGACAGGCTCCGAAGAGGCATCTCGGGTTCTATCACGGAGCTCAACAAGGGCGCTGGACGTCACGTTCTATAGCGGCTCGGGATGGCCTGTGCGACGGATCGCGCCCAGGCGGTCGAAAGCGGGTCCGATCAGCGCTTCGCAGGTGGTGGCATGCGAGGCGGCGGACAGCGCCAATCGAGGGTTCGCGCTTGTCGGCAACTGCCAGTGCCCCGCAGCTCGCCGCTCAGAGTGAGTCAGTTGATGTGGACACTCCACTAGTCTAGGGCTGCGCGCTCGCCTTGATACTTGAACGATGCCACGATTCTCGGCATGATCGCGTGGACGGGCCTCGGCAAGCTCAGCCAACATCCGCAGATCCGGTCGTATCGAGCGATTGGCGATCTACTCGCCCTTGGCGAGCGCGATGACGGAGAGCTGCGCGGCGATCCGCTTGTCCGAGCCCTGGGCAGCGTGCTGGTAGGCGAGCGCTGCCGAGACGGTCGAGTGGCCCAAGCGCTGCATCAGCTCGGCCAGCGTGGCGCCTGACGCGGCCGCCAAGGTTGCTCCGGTGTGCCGGAGGTCGTGGAACCGCAGGTCGGGCCGTCCAGCAGCCTCCCTGGCCTTCCTGAAGTACGCCTGATGGAAGGTGGGCGCCCGATACTGCTCGCCGTGCGTGGTGGGGAACAGCAGGCCGTCCTCGCCCCACTGGGCGTGCTTCCGAAGGTGCTCCCTGATCGCCTCCCCGATGTGGGGCGGGAACGCGACCACCCGAACGCTGTCGGCCTTCGGCGCGGCGACGATCTTCTGTCCGTCGACCCACTGAACCTCGATCCGCCGGGGTGATGGGTGTGCCGTGATGGCGAATGCTCCTGCGACAAGGAAGAATAGGACTTGCGACAGTTCAATTCGACCCGTTGACAGGAGCACTCGTAGTGCGAGTCTGCCACAGCCTTGACCCGGTATTCGACGACCCGAACCTGATCACTCTCGGTGGGTTGCCGGCGGTGATGACGCTGGCCGAACGAGTTGGCCTGCACGATCTGGTCGACGAGCACGTGACGGTGCCCGGCACCGCCGGCGCGAACGCCTCGGTCAAGGTGCCGGCGATCATCGCGGGCATGATCGCCGGCGCGGACTCGATCAGCGATCTGGACGTGCTCCGCCATGGCGGGATGGGACGGGTGTTCACCGGGCTGCGGGCAGCGACCACGCTGGGCACCCACCTACGCGGCTACCGGTTCGGGCACGTCCGACAGTTGGATGCGGTCGCTGCCCGCCTGCTGGTGAGGTTGGCGCAAGCCTCACCGATCCTGGCCGGCGCCGAACAGGTCGTCTACGTGGATGTCGACGACACCATCCGGGAAACCCACGGCTACCGCAAACAGGGCGCCGCCTACGGCTACTCCCGGGTGAAGGGGTTGAACGCCCAGTTGGCGATCGTGTCGACCCCGCTGGCGGCGCCGGTGATCGCCGCCACCCGGCTACGGAAGGGCAACATCGATTCCGGACACGGCGCCGCCCGGCTGATCGGCGACACGCTGGCCACCCTGCGGCGGGCCACCACCCCCGGCCTGGTCATCGTGCGCGCGGACAGCGCCTACTTCCGTCACGACGTGATCGCGGCCGCGACCGCTGGCGGGGCCCGGTTCTCGGTCACCGCCCGGCTGAACAAGGCCGTGGTCAGGGCCATCGCCGGCATCGACGAGGGCTCGTGGACCACGATCCGGTACCGCGACGCGATCTACGACGAGGTCGAGCAACGCTGGATCTCCCAGGCCGAGGTGGCCGAGGTGCCGTTCACGGCGTTCACCTCTTACCCCCAGACCGAGCAGGTCACTGCCCGCCTGATCGTCCGCCGCGTCAAACGCCTCAACCCGCACACGGCGAAAACCCAGGGTGAACTACTGCCCGGCTACCGGTACCACCCCGTCTTCACCAACACGACCCTGCCGATGATCGACGCCGAAGCCGCGCACCGTGACCACGCCATCATCGAAGCCGTCATCGCCGACCTCAAGGACGGCCCGATCGCCCACGCACCATCAGGGAAGTTCACCGCGAACGCCGCCTGGCTCGCCCTCGCCTCGATCGCGTTCAACCTGACCCGAGCCGCCGCCAGACTCGGGTCCGAAACCCTCGGCAAGGCCCGCACCGCGACCGTGCGCCGCACCCTGATCCAGGTGGCCGGAAGGATCGCGAACCAGGCCCGCCGCTGGCGACTCCACCTCCCTACCCGCTGGCCCTGGCAGATGGAACTCGACGCGATCTACACCGCTGCGCTCGGCCCGCCCGCCCTCACCGCGAGTTGACCACCCGCCCCCGCGGGCACAACCAGGAACCAGCAGTGGAAAAGCCGGGCACACCGGCGGATTCGCCACGCCCTCACCCAGCACCGCCGTTCGACCGCCATCCGGAATGCCGAAACCGTCACCAACGAAGGCACGTCGGCGGATCGAGGCTGAACCGCACGACTCACGCGAATCACACCGTTCTTGAGGTCGACGTCGCCCCTACGCAGCTCGGCAACCTCACCGAACCTCAAAGCACACCAAGCCGCCAGCTCGATCATCAGGCGCAGCCGCTCGGGCATCGCTGCCACCAGCAGTGCCAGCTCGTCGAGTGTGGCCGGCTCCCCGATGTGCCGGGCCGGCTTACGCATCCTCTCGCGGCAGGGGTTCCGGTCCAGCAGCTCGTCCTGGACGGCCGTGGCGAAGATCGTCTTCAGCAAGGCGTAGGCATGCTCATTGAGCCGCGACGTTCTCGGGTTCAGCTTCCCGATCCACGCCCGCACCGTCGCAGGCGTGACGTCCTTCAGCCGCATCTCCCCCAGCGTGGGGTAGATCAGCCGGTCGAGGTAGCGCTGGTACTCGCTCACCGTCTTCGGCTTTAGCCCGCGCACCGCGGTCCGTTCCGGCAGCCAGGTCGACGTATACGTCCGCAAGGTCTGGGTGTCGTCGTGGAGCTGCTTCGCCCGGCGTTGCGCCGGCGGCATCCACTCGTCCCACTCGATCAGCCGGCGCTCCAGGGCGAGCCAGCCCTCCGCGTCCGCCTTGGCCGTGAAGGTGCCCGGCGCGTTGTGTCGAGCCATATCGGGCCCGACGTAGCTCGCCTGGTACATCTTCGAGGGCAACCTGCGGATCGTCCCGAAGGACCGCTTCGACTGTGCCATGGGGCCTCACCCCGCCCGATCTACCGGCGTGTCGTGCATCTTGCGTGCATTATGAGGGCCCATTTCTGCCCTCATCTGCCTACTTCTGACCACTCGCTCGACCTGCTCAGGACAAGCATAATCCCTAGTCAGGGAGGCGGGAAATGGGATGCGTAGATCTCGGGGAGATCTGGTGGGCCTAACTGGACTTGAAATTGACCATTGACCCAAACGGCCCCATTGGCCGACCCGTGACACTTCGGGCCAATCAGGCATCTACTAGGTTTTTCACTGCTCTTCGGCCTAGAATCAGGCAGGTGACGAAGAAGGCGCGCGGCGCCGAATCGGGCCGCGAAGATACACTGAAGATACACAGAATCGGGGAAGAAGGATCGAGCCCGAGCTCCGAGAAACGCCGCCACGGGCCAGCCAAGGGCACGCGCTTTCGTTCGTTCGGATCGGTTCTCAAGACCGGCAATCGATTCGCCGCGCGCTACACCGGGCCCGATAGGAAACATCATACCGCCGGCATGACCTTCAGCACCGAAGTCCGCGCTCAGACATGGCTAGGCCAAGAACTGGGGCTCATCGAGCGCGGCGAGTGGACGCCGCCGGCCGTGCGCCGCAAGCTCGCCGAGGCCCAAGCGATCACCTTCAACGAGTTTGCCCGGGAATGGATCGACAAGCGACTGGTCCGCGGGCGGCCCCCTGAAGGACCGCTCCAAGGAGCACTACCTCGACATCCACGAGCGCTGGTTCGCACCGTTCCACGACCTGCCCCTGACCTCGATCACCACCACCGACGTGGAGCGCTGGTTCCACTCCCGCCCGGACGCGCCCACCATGCGCACCCACGCCTACTCGCTGCTCAAGGCGATCTTCCGCACGGCCGTGGCACGCAAGCTGGTCAAGGAGTCCCCCGTCATCGTCGAAGGGGCCACCTCCCGCGCAATCCCCAAGGAGATCAACCTCCTCACCGTCGCCCAAGTCCAGGAACTCGCCGACGCCATGCGCCCCCAGCACCGCCTGATGGTGCTCCTCGCCGCCTGGTGCAGCCTCCGCTTCGGAGAACTCACCGGCCTCCGCCGCCGCGACATCGACCTCAGCGAGGACCTCACCGAGGGCACCATCACCGTCGAACAGGCTGCGGTCACCGTCGCCGGCGAACGCCTGATCACCACCCCCAAGTCCCTCGCCGGGCACCGGACGATCTACCTCCCGCCCCACCTCATCGAGGACGTTCGGCAGCACCTCGCCACCTACACAGGAAGCGACCCAGACGCGCTGGTGTTTCCTGGTACCGACGGACGGCCGCTCACCCCGGGACAGGTCTACGGCCACGCCCCCCGCTTCGACCGAAGGGGAAGGCAGAAGCACCCCGGCAACGGCTTCTACAAGGCGCGCCACCAGATCGGACGCCCCGACTTCCGCTTCCACGACCTCCGCCACTTCGCCGCCACCATGGCCGCCATCAGCGGCGCCACCACCAAAGAACTCATGCAATTCGCCGGCCACAGCGACATCCACGTCGCCATGCGCTACCAAGAGGCCGTCAACGACCGGAAGAAGGACCTCGCCAAGCGCATGACGTCCATAGCATTCGCGGGCAAGCTCCTCGCGGCGGACGGTGTGTCTGCAGAAGCGAGCGTTGAGGTCACCTGCCGACAGCCGCGTCGCCAGGCGCCACCAAGAGCTGAGCGACTCCCGCAGTCGACGGCTTTCCACTGAAGCCCAACGTCCTCGAGAACGAAAGCGAGGCCGTATGCAGTGCTCGGACATTCTCTGACGGGGGCGACGCTTGAGGCAGCGCGCGCTGGACGTTACAGTTACAGCAGTTGAGTAATGTTGGCGCGGATGGAGGGCAGATGGAGAAGTCAGTGCACGACGCGCACGCGGCGCTTCGGGCCGCGCTGGACCGATCTTCCGACCTGGTATCAGTGAGCCTTGTGATCCCTCGATCCATCGCGGAGAAGCTGCTGAGGCTGCTCGAAGCGGAGGAGGGTTCCGGAGCGGTCGTCGTCCCTGTCAGGGAGGTCTACACGACCACCGAGTCCGCGTCGATGCTTGGCGTGTCACGCGCCTCGCTGATGAAGCTCATCGATTCCGGGAAAATCGCAGCGATCAAGGTCGGAACGCACCATCGCGTGCCCGCGGAAGAACTCCTCGCCTACCAGCGAGCGCGCCAGGTCAGCCGTGCGAGGGCGACGGCGATCCTGAACGAGATCACTGCCCCGACCGGCCAGTTCCGGAGCAACGTGACCTTCGGTGCCGAGTGGTCCCCGTCCAACCCAACAACCCCAGAAGGGATCGAGCCACAGTGATCACCGTCCAAGAATCGACTTTCGTCCTTCCGGAGGAGTTCGTCTCCCCCACGAGTCGACTGTTCATCGACACCAACGTGTTCATGGATACGGACGAGACGCGGGAAGGTGGGCTCAAGCAGCTCTTCAGTCGCTGCCTCGATGCCATTCGCACGACAGGAGAGCGCATCGTGATCCCGACCAAGGTCGTTGAGGAACTCGAGAAGAAGAGTCTGGTCGACGGAGCCGAGCTCACCGATGCGATCGGGAAGGCGAGGAACGCGCTGGTCTTTATCGAGTCCGCCCACAAGGCCGGCCTTGTCCGCGCAGACCTAGTGGCCCGTGTTTGAAGTTGTTTGACGGTTGGCTTTCTTGAGGATGTCGTCGGCGGTCTTGGTCCACACGAAGGGGTGGCAGCGGTCGTTCCAGCCGTTGACGAAGGCGCGGATCTTGGCGTTGAGGTCTTGGACCGAGCCGAAGGTGCCGCGGTGGATGGCTTGGCGTTCGATGATCCCGAACCACACCTCGACCAGGTTCAGCCAGGAGCCGGATGTCGGCGTGAAGTGCACCTGGATGCGCGGGTTCGCGGCGAGCCAGTCGCGGACCTCGACGCGCTTGTGGGCGGCGTAGTTGTCCATCACCAGGTGCAACTCCACCTCGGGGTAGGCGCGGGCGACCTGCTTGAGGAACGCGAGGAACTCCTGGTGCCGGTGCCGGGGTTTGCAGGCTCCGGTCACCTTGCCGGTAGCGATCTCCAGGGCGGCGAAAAGGTGGTGGTGCCGTGCCGGCGGTAGTCGTGGGTGCGGCGCTCGGGCAGTCCGGGCTGCATGGGGAGCATCTTCTGGGTGCGGTCCAAAGCCTGGATCTGGCTCTTCTCATCGACGCAGAGCACGATGGCGTCCTCGGGCGGCGCCAGATAGAGCCCGACGACGTCGGTGACCTTGGCCACGAGTTCGGGGTCGGTGGAGAACTTGAATGTCTCCGACCGCCATGGTTGCACCCCGTACTCCCGCCACGCTGAGCCTGAGGCCACCGTCGCGTTCCCGATCCCCAGATGGTTGCCCAGCAGCCGCGAGGACCAGTGCGTCACCCCGTACTTCTTCGGCGGCGGCTTCAACGTGGTCGCCACGATCTTGCGGTGGTCGATGACCCGCGGCCGGCCACTACGCTCCAGGTCACCCAGGCCCTTCAGGCCGTGCTCGGCGTACCGGTTGCGCCACTGCAACACGGTCACCTTCGACACCCCGACCCGGGCGGCGATCCGCTCATTGGCCTCCCCGTCCGCAGCAGCCAGCACGATCCGGGCCCGCTGAGCCAGACCCGCTCGCACACTCGTCGAACGGGTGATCCGAGCGAGTTCTTCTCGATCACCTTCACGCAAAGCCAATGCGGGGGCAGGACGATTCGCCATGCCCCATCATCCCAAGAGCCGAACCGTTCAGGAACTAACGACACGCTCCACTAGGGGGACAAAGTGCAGCCCATCGATGTAGCTGGATCAACTATTCGTCATGAGGGCCGGCCGATAAGGCAGCGAGTACTCGCGTGCGCGGCCGCCCTCCTCGTTGTCATGGCCAGTGCGGTCGGGGGACCAGCGGCTGCGTCCGCGAGCCCCTCGCCGCTGACTTTCAGCGCGCAAGCGCTGTCTGGGGGTGTCGGCTCTGTTGCGCGGCAAGTGGACGGAGAGTGGATTGTGGGCTATGGGCCTGGACCCAGCTACGGGTCGGCGGGCAGTCCGGGTAACGTCGCCGTGGCATGGGACACAACCGAGTCGCCACTGATTCGTCGGGATGTGTCGACTCGCTCCTATGGCGACTCCGCGGTCGCTGTGGACGGCGGCGTCGCCGTGCTCACGTTGTACCGTCCCCCCCTGAATTTCGTCTCGACGCTCTACGACCTCAATGCCGGTTCACAGACGGTGATCATGGATCAGAAGGTCAAGAACTGCACCCCCCGTGAGCTGGACGGTGATTGGCTGGTGGGGCAGTGCCTGGGTGTGGAACCTCAAGTCTTCTGGGGCTTCAGCTACAATCGCGCAACCGCCTCGTTGACCACGCTTCAGTACCCATCGGAGATGTCGGGTGAGGCCGTTGCCGTCGGGGGCCAGCTTGCAGTCGGCTACTCCATGATGCCGGACGGGACGAACGTGCCGTGGGTGGCCGATCTGGGTGGCTCGACGGCGAGTCCGATTGCACTTCCGGTCCCCGAAGGTGCGACGGCGGCGCAGCCGGTGGATATCGACGGAGCCCTGGCGGTGGGACGGGCCTACCTTGCAGGGGTCTCCCACGTTCTGGTTTGGAATTTGTCGGATCTGTCAAATATTACCGTGAAAGACATTGGGGCGGGCTTCGTTCGCTCCGCGTCTCCGCAGCCCACTCACGTTATCGAAGGGACCGTGGTAGTTGGATCCGTCGACTCTTGGCCGACGCGCGCGACTGCCTGGGATGTGGCTGATCTTGACAACCCCAAAGTGATCGACCTGCATGCGGGATCGCCTTACTTCGGCTCCAGCGCGACGGCCATCAGCGGAACGCTCATCGTCGGTAGCTACACGGATGGGCAGTCTCAATACGGTGCGTTCGCATACGATCTTGATCCCGCTTCCCAGGCTTGGACTGATCTGGGGCCCGCCGAGATGAACGCTTGGGCGACGGGAATCGACGGCCGCAACATCGTGGGGAACGTGTGCAGCGCTTCAGTCGCGACTTGCGGGGCGACGTGGTGGTCGGTCGACCCGGTGGGCAGCACACCCACCACCACCACGCTTGCCAGCAGCCAAACTGACTCGGTGCTCGGTGCACCGGTAACACTGACTGCGTCAGTCTCCGACGAGGCGGCACCGGGCACCATCGCCTTCTACGACGGATTCTTCAACCGGATTGGAGAATGTCAACTCGCCCAAGGTCGCTGCTCGCTCACGACCAGTCCCACGATCGGCAGCCACTCGATCACGGCGAGCTACCGCGGTCAGTCAGGGTATGCGAGCAGCGTCTCGGCTGCTGTGAGCGTGAACGTCACCCGGGGTACGACCTCGGTGCTCTACACCGGCGATCTCTACGTGCCTGCAACTGCCACCACCGTCACACTGGCAGCCCAACTCAGCGGATCGGACCCATGCCTCGTCGGTCGTAAGGTCACGTTCGAAAACTACAACACCGACGGGGTCGAGACTGGGACGACCGGCTTGTACACGGCGACCATCTCTGCCTCACTGCTGAGCAGTCCGACCCCTATGACGGTGACAGTGGCCGAGACTTTGTCCTGCGCTCCCGCCTCCGACACCACTGCTGGCCCACCGCCCCCGGCCCGGCAGGGACGTGGCCGAGCGCCTCGGCCGCCACGGCTCAGTGCTGGAGCGGCGGGTGCAGGTCGGACATCGCGAACCGCTGCCGGCGCATCACCGCCAGCACGTCACCCACGAGCGCGCCGAGGCCGATCAGCACCAGCACCACCACGTCGAGGGTGAAGTGCTCCCACAGCCCGCCGGAAATCGCGATGCGGTAGGCGTCGATCGTGTAGGAGATCGGCATGAACGGGTGGATCGCCGCGAAGAACGGCGGCAGCACCGCCGTCGGGTAGGTGCCGCCCGTGGACGACAGCTGCAGCACCAGCCACACGAGCAGCAGCGCCGAGCCGGGCAGCCCGAGCGCCATGCGCATGAGGTGCGCGATGCCCGAGAAGGCCAGCGCGGCCAGCACCGTGAGGGCGACGGTCGCGACCGGGTGCACGGGCGCCAGTCCCATCCCCAGCCAGGTGATCGCGAGCATCAGCAGCGCGCCCGCCACGGCGACGCTGCCGAACGGCACCCACGCCGCGACGGCCAGCCGCAGCGGGTAGAGGCGGCCGGCCAGGAGGCGTCCCGAGATGGGCCGCATCACCAGGAAGCCGGAGATGCCGAACACCCACATGGCGATCGAGAAGAACATCGGCGCCAGGCCGCGGCCGTAGAAGGTGGCGGGGTTAGCCACGTCCATGCGCACGTCGACCGGCGACGACAGGACCAGGGCGGCCGCGTCCGCCTGGTCGGCCGTCAGCGCGGGGATCTGCTTCACCCCGGACGCCAGCCCGTCGTGCAGCTGGGCGGCGCCGTCCTTGAGCTGGCCGAGCCCGGTGCCCAGCTCCTGCGACCCCGCGACGAGCTTGGTGAGCCCGGCGTCCAGGCGCTGGGCGCCGTCGGTCAGCTGGTCGAGCCCCGACTTCAGCGCGGACGCCCCGTCGGCGATCTGGCCGACGGCGCCGGTCACCTGCCCCACGCCGGTCGACAGCTTCGCGGCCCCGGCGTCCGCCTGGCCGATGCCCTCGTGCAGCTGGTCCGCCCCGGACGCCACCTGGTGGGCGCCGTCGTTGAGCTTGACGAGCTTGTCGCGGGCGTCCTGGGCCTTGTTCTCGGCGACGAAGCCCTGCACCTTGGCGTTGACGGTGGCCGAGTCGGACGCCACCTGTGCGGCCGTCGTCTCGATCGTCGTGGCGCGGTCGCCGGCCTTGTCGAGGGCCGCCCGGGCGTCGGTGAACTCCTTGGTGGTGGCCAGCTGCGGGTTGGCCGCGGCCAGGGCGTCCAGGCTGGCCGAGGCGGCGCCGATGCCGGCCGACACCTTCGGCGCGGTCTGGTTGACGGCCCCGTTGAGCTGCTGGACGCGGTCGTTGATCGCCTGCACGTCGGTCGCCACGGTCTGCTGCACGGCCACGACCTTGTCGAGCACTGGCAGGACGGTGTCGTTGAGTTGCTGGGTGCCGTCCGCCACCTGGTGCGCGCCGCCGGCGAGCGTGGCCGAGCCGGTGTTGAGCTGGTCGAGCCCGGACCTCAGCTGGTCGGCCCCCGCCTGCAGCTGCGGCATCTTCCCGTTCAACTCCGACGCCCCCGCCGCCAGCTTGCCGGCGCCGGCGTCGGCCTGCTTGAGGCCGTCGACGAGGCTGGCGGCCCCCTCTTGGGCGCTGACCAGTCCGGCGGTGAGCTGCCCGGACCCGTCCTGGGCCTTCGCGGCGCCGGCGGCGAGCGCCGTCGCGCCGTCGGCGGCCTGCTGCATGCCGCTGCGGATCTTGGCCAGGTTGCTGAAGACGGCCTTGAAGTACGCGTCGACGGCGGCCTTGTCGACCGCGTTCTCGATCTTGGTCTGGGCGGAGCCGGTCACCGAGCCGATGACGAAGCCGTTGGCGTCGTTGCGGCGCAGGGTGATGTGCGCCTGGCGCGGGTCGGTGTTGCTGGCGCTGACCAGGTCCGACGAGAGCGTCGACGGGATCTCCATGACCAGGTAGTAGCGGCCCGTGGTCAGGCCGTCCGCGGCGTCCTCGCCGGAGGTGCGCCGCCAGTCGAAGGTGTGCTGGTCGACCAGCTCGGTCGTGATGTCGCGGCCCGCGCTGATCGTCTGGCCGTCGAACTCGACCGGCACGTCGGCGTCCACGATCGCGACGGGGAGGTTTTTGAGGTTCCCGTAGGGATCCCAGTTGGCGTACAGGTAGACCGCGCCGTAGATCACCGGCACGAGCAGCGCGAACAGCAGCGCCGCCACCGGGAGGACGCCGCGGAAGCGCCGCAGCTCGAAGTGGGACAGCATCAGGCCTCCTTGGCCAGCAGTCGGGGGTGGAGGTGGCCGAACGAGAGCTGCAGCCCGTCGCTGGTCTCGGGGGGAGCCAGGTGGACGACGGACGCCCCCGCCGGCACCTCGGACGACTCGAGCGCGCTCACCACGAAGTAGTGGCCGGCGTCGCCCAGCAGGCCCATGACCGCGTAGACGTGCCGGAGCTGCTCGGTGGTGAGGGCGTCGTCGACGTCGTCGAGGACGATGTGGTGGGCCGGCCGCTGGCAGGCCAGCAGGGCGGCCAGGAGCGTCCGGTCGAGGGCCGACAGCTCGTCCACCCGCGCCCGGCGTTCGAACCGGACGCCGCAGGTGCCGGTCAGCGCCTCGAAGGTGGCGCGCCCGTGCCGGACGCTCACCCCCTCCGCGAGCGCGTGCTCGTCGACCGCCTCGGCGACGGTCAGGCCCGGCTCCAGCTCGACGAGGTCGGTGATGCGGGCGACGGCCGTCCGGTGCCGCAGGTGCCGCGGCTGCCGGATCCCGTCCAGGTCGCCGACCGTCAGCGATCCGGTGAGCCCGCGCATGCGTCCGGCCAGGGCCAGCAGGAACGCCGAGCGCCCGCTGCCCTGGACGCCCAGCACGGCCCCGTGCGTCCGGGGGGGAAGCACCCAGTCGATCGGACCAAACACCCGGCCCTGCAGCGTGCGCAGTTCCAGCCCGGACGCCTGCAGCGCCACGCCAGCCTGCGTCACGTCGCGCGCGGAGTGCCGAGGGGCGGCCTCAGTCGGGCCGATGCGTCCGGACGCCTCGTGCTGCGGCTCGTGCGCCTCCGCGTCGCGGGATGCCGCGGGCCGCGGCTCGGGGTCCGGGTCCTGCCCGTCGGTGGCGCCGGGCTCCGGCTCGTCCGCCGCGACCGGTGCGCCGCCCAACCCGGCGCCCTCGGCCTCGGCGGCGTGCGCCGGGTGCGCCGCCCCGGCGGCCTCCTCGCGCGTCGCTTCATCCCCCTGTGGCTCATCCCCCTGGGGCGTCGCCTGGCCGGCGCGCACCTTGGGCGCCACCTCCCCGGCGTGCGCCGGGTGCGCCGCCACGGCGGGCCCGGCCGTCGCCTCGGCGGCCGGGTGCTCGGGCGCGAGGGCCGCGTGCTCGGGGTCGTGTCCCATGATTCCTCCCGCTGGTCGGCGGCCATTTGCGTTCATCATGCATTAGGATACCATTGGTATTGAGTTCCACCGGTATCGAGAGGTCATGATGAGCGTCGCAGCCCGCCGCCGCACCCGCGCCCTGCGCTCGGACGTGCGGGCCGACCTGATCGCCGAGGCGATCGCGGCGTTCGAGCGTCACGGCTACGCCGGCACGTCGCTGGACGCCGTCGCCTCCGCGGCGGGCTACACCAAGGGCGCGATCTACTCGAACTTCGGCGGCAAGCCGGAGCTCTTCGGCGAGGCCTGCAGCCAGCGGCTGGCGGCCATCAGCGCCGAGCTCCTGGCTCGCGTGGAGCCCGTCCTGGACGCCGGGGGCGACCGGGCAGCCCTGATCGGCCCGCTGGCCGAGGCCGTCACGTCGGCCACGCTCGACACGCCGCTGCGCTGGCAGATCCTCCTCAACGAGTTCCGCGCGGTCGCGCTGCGCGACGGGGCGGTCGACCACGTCTACAAAGAGCTGTCCCGGCGCCGGGTCGACGGGCTGGTCGCCCTGCTGGCCACCAACGCCTACTTCGCCCGCCTGCGCCCCGACGACCTCCACCGCGCCGCGCTCGTGCTGCTGACGCTCGTCAACGCGCTCGCCCTGGAGCACGCGGCCGCGCCGCGCACGGTCGAGCGGTCGACCGTCGAGGCGATCGTCGCCTCGTTCTTCGGGGTCGTCCTGCCCTGAGTTCTCACCGCGGCCAGACCGGCCGCGGATCGTCCGAAAGAAGGTTTGTTCATGTACTACAGCAACGGCAACTACGAGGCGTTCGCCCGCCCGCGCAAGCCCGAGCGGGCCGACCGCGTCACGGCGTACATCGTGGGCGCCGGCCTCGCCGGCCTCGCGACGGCCGCCTTCCTCGTGCGCGACGGCCAGGTGCCCGGTGACCGCATCACGGTGCTCGAGGCGTCCGGCCTGACCGGCGGCGCGCTCGACGGCATCGCCGACCCGTCCAAGGGCTTCAAGGCCCGAGGCGGACGCGAGATGGAGGACCACTTCGAGTGCCTCTGGGACCTGTTCCGGTCGATCCCCTCGCTGGAGGTGCCGGACGCGTCCGTCCTCGACGAGTTCTACTGGCTCAACAAGGACGACCCGAACTTCTCGCTCATGCGCTCGACGACCGACCGCGGCAAGGACGGCCACGCCGACGGCAAGTTCCGCCTGACCAAGAAGGCGCAGAAGGACCTCACGAAGCTGTTCCTGACCCGCGACGAGGACCTCTACGACAAGCGCATCGACGAGGTGCTGGGCCGCGACTTCCTCGACTCCACCTTCTGGATGTACTGGCGCACCATGTTCGCCTTCGAGGAGTGGCACTCGGCGCTGGAGATGAAGCTCTACCTGCAGCGCTTCGTCCACCACATCGGCGGGCTGCCCGACTTCAGCGCGCTGAAGTTCACCAAGTACAACCAGTACGAGTCGCTGGCCCTGCCGCTGCAGAAGTGGCTGACGGACGCCGGCGTCCGGTTCGTCTACGACACCGAGGTCACCAACGTGACCTTCGCGCACGCCGGCGCCAAGAAGACCGCCACCCGCATCGACTGGCGCCAGGGGGGCGAGGCCGGCGGCGTCGACCTCGGCCCGGACGACCTCGTGTTCGTCACGATCGGCTCGCTCGTCGCCAACTCCTCGTGGGGCGACCACCACACCGCCCCGGTCTACGACCCGGAGCTGCGCGAGGGCAACCCGTGGACGCTGTGGCGCACGATCGCCCGGCAGGATCCGAGCTTCGGACGCCCCGACGTGTTCTGCGGCTCCCCCGCCGAGTCGACCTGGGAGTCGGCGACGCTCACCACGCTGGACGACCAGGTGCTGCCCTACATCGAGCGCATCTGCCAGCGCGACCCGCTGTCGGGACGCGTCGTCACCGGCGGCATCGTCACCGTGCAGGACTCGTCGTGGCTGATGAGCTGGACGATCAACCGCCAGCCGCACTTCGCCGCCCAGCCGGCCGGCACGGCCGCGGTGTGGATCTACGGCCTCTTCCCGGACGCCACCGGCGACTACGTGAAGAAGAAGATGCGCGACTGCACCGGCGAGGAGATCGCCGCCGAGTGGCTCTACCACCTCGGCGTCCCGCTCGACCGCATCGAGACGCTGGCGCGCGACGCCGTCGTCTGCCTGCCGTGCATGATGCCGTACGTCACGTCGTTCTTCATGCCCCGCAAGGCCGGCGACCGGCCGGACGTCGTGCCCGCCGGGGTCACGAACGCCGCGTTCATCGGCCAGTTCGCCGAGACCGTCCGCGACTGCATCTTCACCACCGAGTACAGCGTCCGGACGGCGATGGAGGCGGTCTACACCCTGCTGGACGTCGAGCGCGGCGTCCCCGAGGTGTTCGCCTCCGCCTACGACGTGCGGTCGCTGATCAAGGCGGCCGTCCGCTCGCGCGACGGCGAGAAGCTGCCGATCCCGAAGCTGGTGCAGCGCAAGCTCGACAAGACCGTCGTCGGCGAGCTGCTGCACCGCTACGAGGCGGTGTGACGACGATGGCCGAGAGCCCCGCGGCCGGGCCGGTGCCCGAGACGATGCTCGCCGAGCGCTTCTACGCGGCCACGCGGGAGGTCAAGCTCGAGCAGGTCCCGGTGCCCCGGCCGGGCCCGGGCCAGGTGCTGATCAAGGTGGCCTATTGCGGCATCTGCCACTCGGACCTCTCGCTCCTCGACGGGACGTTCCCGGCTCCCCTGCCGGTCGTGACCCAGGGTCACGAGGTCGCCGGGACGATCGTGGGCCTCGGCCCGGGCGTCCAGCAGTGGGCGATCGGCGACCGGGTCATCCCGTCCGCCGGACGCCCCTGCCTGAAGTGCCGCACCTGCCTCCGTGGCAACTTCGCGGACTGCCTGGCGCTCGAACTGATGGCGTTCGCCTTCGACGGTGGGTGGGCCGAGTACCTCGTCGCCGGGGCACTCGGCTGCACCCGCGTCCCGGACAACGTTCCGCTCGACCAGGCCGCCATCCTCGCGGACGCCGTCTCGACCCCGTTCGCGGCGGTCGTCCGCACCGCGGGCGTCCACCTGGGGAACGCGGTCGGCGTGTGGGGCGTCGGCGGCGTGGGCAGCCACCTGGTGCAGCTGGCGAAGCTCGCGGGCGGCGTCCCGATCGTGGCGGTCGACGTCAACGACGCGGCCCTGGAGCGGGCGCGCCGGCTGGGCGCCGACTACTGCTTCCGCGCCGACGACCCCGACCTCCTCGGCAAGATCGACGCCGCCACCGGCGGCCGGAAGCTGGACGTGGCGTTCGACGCCGTCGGCATCACGTCCGCCACCCGGCAGACCGTCGCGGCACTCGACACCAACGGCCAGGTGGTGACGGTCGGCATGAGCAGCCAGTCCATCGACGCCGGCCCGTTCGTCGAGTTCGCCCTGCGCCGCAAGCAGCTCAAGGGGCACCTGGGCTATCAGGTCCAGGACATCGCCATGCTGGCGGAGCTGGTGTCCTACGGACGCCTGGACCTGTCCGAGTCGATCTCCGAGGTGGTGCCGCTGAGCGAGATCCACCGCGGCATCGACATGCTGACCCACAAGGTCGGCAACCCGATCCGGATCCTCGTGCGTCCCTGAGCCTGTCCCCCCGGGCCGGGACGCCGGGACACCGGTGGGAAGGACCCGCAGCCCGTCGCGGCTGCGGGTCCTTCGCTTGGTCCGGGCTCCTACACCAGGCTCATGAAGAGCTTCTCGAGCTCGCCCTCGTCCGGGCCGCCCGGGTTCTCCCCCGTCACGCACGCGCGGAGGTTGACGGCCACGACCTTGAACGCGGCCCGATAGATCGCCTTCGACACGGCGGACAGCTGCGTCACGATGTCGCGGCAGTCGCGCCCGTCCTCGACCATCGAAATGACCGCTGCCAGCTGACCCTGGGCACGCCGGAGCCGGTTCAGGACCGCCTTGACCTCGGCGGGATCGGGATTCTGCATGGCCCCCTCCTTGCTATCTACCCATGATGGACTCACCGGCGCGCCCAGGTGCGGTATCCGCCGTCCAGGTTGCGCACGTGTTTGCCGTGCTGCGCCAGAATCCGCTGGGCCAGGTAGCCGCGCAGGCCCACCTGGCAGTGGACGATCGCGTCGTCGGCCACCTCGTCGAGCCGATCGCGCAGCTCGTCCACGGGGATGTTGACCGCCCCCGGGATCTGCCCGCGCGCGTACTCCCCGGCCGTCCGCACGTCGATCAGCTGCACCCCGGACGCCACGGCGTCCCCGACCTCGTGCCACTGCACCGTCTCGGTGAGCCCGTCGCGCAGGTTCTCGGCGATCATGCCGAGCATGTTGACCGGGTCCTTGGCCGAGCCGAACTGCGGCGCGTACGTCAGCTCGAGGTCGGCCAGCTCGGACGCCGTCAGCCCGCCCCGCATCGCGGTGGCGATCACGTCGATCCGCTTGTCGACGCCGGCCTCGCCCACGCCCTGCGCACCGAGGATGGCGTCGGTCTCGGCGTCCACGACGAGCTTGAGGCTCATGCCCTTCGCGCCGGGGTAGTAGCCCGCGTGGTCGGCGGGGTGGGTGTGGATCGCCCGGATCGCCCGCCCCTCCGCGCGCGCCCGCTTCTCGTTCCAGCCGGTCGTGGCGGCCTGCAGGCCGAAGAGGCCCACGATCGCCGTGCCCTGCACCGCGCCGAAGGCCACGTCCCGGCCCGCGATCACGTCGGCCACCAGGCGGCCCTGCCGGTTCGCGGGACCCGCCAGGGGCGTCAACGCGGGCCCCCCGCCCACCAACTCGCGCTTGGCGACCGCGTCCCCGACGGCGTACACCGCGGGATCCGACGTGCGCTGGCGCTCGTCGACGACGATGCCGCCGCGCCCATCGACCTCCAGGCCGGCGGCCCGGGCCAGCTGGGAGTCCGGCCGCACACCGATGGACGCCACCACGAGTTCCGCGGGCAGCGTCCGGCCGTCGCTGAGGTCGGCCTCGTGCGCGCGGACTGCGGTCACCGAGACCCCCACCTCGATCCGGACGCCGTGGTCCTCGAGCCGCAGCGCCACGAGCGCCGCCAGCTCCGGATCGAGCGGCGCGAGCACCTGGTCGGCGAGCTCGACGACCGTGACCGCCCAGCCCCGGTGGGTGAGGTTCTCGGCCACCTCCAACCCGATGAAGCCGCCGCCCATGACGACGGCGGTCCGGTCGCGCGGCTCGTCGCCGTCCGCCTCGACCGCGCCGAGACGAGCGTCCATGCGGTCGACGTCCTCGATGTTGCGCAGCTGAAGCGCTGGTTGTCGTGAGCAATAAGCATGTACTCCTCCATGCCGATGAGCTCAGGCTGCACCTCCAGAAGACCGGACCTGACGGTGGCCCCGCCTTTGGACAGGTCGAGACAATGGTCCTCGGAGCCGCCGAGTGCCGACTCATTGCACCTCATCCTGATCCTGCGGTGGATGTGGCCGTGCTCGTGATCGGTCAGGCGCTAAGGCGTTGGGTGCAGCAGTTCGGACAACCTGCCCTCCGATCTGTCGGAGTGGAGCAGCTGTTCGACCCGGGCCGCGACAGGGTGGAGGCAGTCGACGAGGTGACCTTCGTCGGGTATCCGAACGGCTTGTTCGACTCCAAGTCAGGGACCCCCATTGCCCGACGGGGAGTGACAGCCACGCCCATCACCCTTGATTACGAGGGAAGACCTGGATATTGCGCTTGGTCAGAGCCACTGTTCCGCTGGTGGGTGAGCCAGTGTTCCGGTGACCGGTGGGCCACTTCGACGGGGTTGGGTGAGCCGTGGCGACGTCAGGGGCGGGCCTTGATGGCCCGTCCCTGACGCTTGGTCACTCCAGGTGGGTGAAGTGCTTGCGCATAGAGTCGTCACAGTCGAGGACGGTGGCGTGCGCGTTGGTGGTGATCCGGTCGACGATCGCGTCGGCGAGGATCTTCTCCTCCATCCGGTCGTGCCACTGCCCGGGTGGCAGTTGGGTGCAGTAGATCGTGGAGGCGGTCTTGTGGCGCCGGTCGATCAGGGTGTGGAGCTGCTGGACCTGTGGCCGGGTCGGTGGCGTGAGGAACCAGTCGTCGATGATCAACAACTCGACCTTGACCAGGGCGTCGAGGCAGCGTTTCTTGTCGCCGGTGCGTTCGGCGATCGTGATCCGATCGAACAGTTCCCCGGCCGACAGGTAGAGCACCTTGCGGTACTGCTGGCAGGCCTTGTTCCCCAGAGCGCACGCGACGTAGGTCTTCCCGGCCCCGGTGGGTCCTTGCAGGATGACGTCTTGGCGTTTGACCAGGTAAGAGCCGACAGCCAGCCGAGCGATCAGTTCGCTGTCGACGCTGCGGCCGGGCATGGCCTTGAGGTCGGCCAGATCGGCTCCGGGTTGCGCCAGGCCTGCTTGCCGGCGGAGCGGTGCAGCTTGCTGTCGCGCCGTCTCTCGTATTCCCAGTCGACGGCCTGTTTGACCAGCTCGGGGCCGGTCATGGTGGCCGCGGTGGGGGTGTCGGCGAGGTTCTCGAAGTACTCGGCCATCCCGGACAGGCGCATCATCTTGAGCCGGGTGAGGGTTTCGATGTCGATCATGCTCGGCTCCCGTAGTAGTCGGCGCCGCGCACGAACCCGGCGTCGCCCAGCGATGGCGCGGGGGGTGGTGCGGCGGGTGTCCAGCCGGCCCACAGCTTCTTGATCAGCGTGTACGACGGGGCGGGGGTGGCTGCCAACGCTCGACTGCAGGTGTCCTCGAGGCGGGCGATGCCGCCGGGCTTCTTGGCCAGCGACATCACCCCCAGACACGACCGGTAGGACTGCTCGACGATCTTCCGCGATGCCAGGATCGCCCGGATCGCGGCCACCGTGTGGGGGCCGATGGTCGCGGCCCACTGCTCGAACCGTTCCGGGGTCCAGTCCACCAGCCGGCTGCGGTGCGCGGCCGGCATGTGCGCGGGCACGGTGGAATACCGGGCGACCACGCCGGTGAACCGCGGATGCGACGCGACCCGCTCCAGGCCGTCGAACACCTCGACCGTGGCCGAGGTGACCCGGACATCCACCGATTGCCCGATCAGCCTGAACGGCACGGAGTAGAAGTTGCGGTCGACCTGGACGTGGTAGTTCGGTCCGGCCTTGGCCTTGCGGAGGTCGGCGAGTTCGAACCGGACCGGCGGCAGCGGCATCAGCAGCGGCTTCTCGTCGCGTTCGAACACGACCAGTCGAGAGTCCTCCCGCTTCTGGAACGGTCGAGCGTTGATGACGGCGACCTCGTCGAAGATGGCCTCGTTCAACTCGGCCAACCCAACGAACTGCCGGTTACGCAACACCGCGGCAACCTGGCCCGCGACGAACCGGACACTGCCCTCGACCACCGGCTTATCGCGGGGACGCTTCACCCGGGCCGGGATGACCGCCGTGCCGTAATGCTCCGCCAACCGCGCATACGCGGGGTTCAACGCCGGCTCGTACCGGTCTGAACGGGACACCCCGGTACGCAGGTTGTCCGGCACGAGGAGCCGGCCGGCACCTCCGAAGTGCTCGAACGCGTGCACGTGCGCGTCGATCCACGACCCGAGCGTCATGTCGGGAAAGGCCTCCACATAGCAGTAGGCGGAGTACGACCACGCCGCCACGAACACCCACGCCTCCCTCACCTCGCCGGTCAGCGGGTCGGCGAAGACCATCGGATCGCCGGCCCAGTCGACCTCGACCGACTCGCCCGGGCTGCGTTGGATCCGCATCGACGCCCCCGTCGACTTCACCCACCGGCGGTACTGTTCGTTGAAGAACGAGTACTGGTACGGAACCTCGCCCGTAGCGCGGCACTTGGCCACGTACTCGTTCCACAACACCAGCAGGGTCACCGACGGCCGTCCCAGCTCCCGGTGCACATCCTCGAAATCTGGTGCGGCCCGGTCCGAGTCCGGCTTGGCCGGCTCCGGCAACAACAGATTGCGGACCTCGTCAGCCCCGAGGTCCGCAACCTGCCCGAACCCGACACCGGCCGAGTCCGCCGCAGTGAACACCGCCGCCACCGTGTTACGCGAACACCCCAACGCGTCAGCGATCCCGCGCTGGCTCACACCCTCAGCACGCAGCCGCAGGATCTGTTTGTAGTCGACCATGAAGGACGACTCCTCTCGTCAACGCCCATGCCCCAGCGGCACAGACGCCGACGAACGTTCCACACAGGCACACCAGCACCGGCGCCACGGCTCACCCCGGACCGTCACGGTGGCCCACCGATCACCGGAACACTGGCTCACCCACCAACGGAACAGTGGCTCTCACCCAGCGCAATATGCAAGACCGGCGTTTCTCGTGGACGCCCCTGTGTTCGGCGGCTCCAGCGGATCCCCCGTCTATTCGATCCAGGGCGGCATGCGTCCGAACCTCGAAGGCGCGCTTGTGCTGGGCGAACCTGAACGAGCTGCGCTCCTCGGAGTGCTGGCCGCTGTGCACGTGAGACAAGTGAGCGGGGTCGTGCAGGCGCTCCCCGCGGCTCAGATCGTCGGCGAGTTCAGCATCCAGCAAGAACTGGACCTCGGAATCGTGTTTCGCTCGTCCACGATCGAGGAATGCTGTCAGATGGTCAGAACCTCGGCAATGTGAAGACTGGGGCCCGCTGCCTCGATGTACTCGGAACTCGCGACTGGGCAGATGGCTCACTTGATGACGACGCGACGGGCACCCAGTTCTGGAGATACACAGAGGCGTCGGGAAGACCCTGGCTCCCGTATGTTCCGATTGGCTGCGTGCGCCCCATCATCTGTTCTCCCACGCTCCCCGCACCCGGCGCGCTCATCGACAGTAGCGGATGCTCCTGTTCCTCGCGGAAAGCCCCGGGTCGGTAGCGTCACACGGGAGTACTACGTCCACAGACGGTGGGCCTCACCATCTCAGCGAGATCGAGACCCACGGGTCGCCAGAGACGACCCACCTCTGTCTCTCAGGGCTAGCGCAGCGCCCGTGGCACGCGCGAAGATGACTTGACCGGCTTCCATCCAGATCATCAGGGCGGGGTTGAACCCCAGGGGCCATGAGGAGTGGAAAATGACGCTTACACCTGGCGAGTATGCGGACCTCATGCAGAAGCTGGCTACCGCCAGCAAGACGCTAGCCGAGGCAGAGCAGCAGCGTGCCGATTCGGAGAAGGCCCGGGCTGACGCCGACAAAGTCCGAGCGGACACCGAAAAGGTGCGAGCGGACACGCAAGAGAGTGGGCTGCTCGCGCAGAACCGCCTTGACGTTGCGACCGCTGATCTGGAGACCAAAACCATCGCCAATAAGAAGGCGCGTTCGGATGCGGAAGCTGCCCGCATCGACAAGCTGATCGAGCAGTTCTCTAGCGCCGTCCCTGACCTCAGCTCTCTCGGCAAGAGCACCGTGACATTCGGCGAGGGCAAGGCGCTACGCCAAGGCGAGGCCAATGCGTTGGCCTTGGGCCGGGTGGCGGAGAAGATCGCGCAGGCAGTCATGACTGCACTCCCCGCAGGGGAGAATCGGACCGTTTTCGTCACTTCCGAGCTTCGAATTGTCGCCGCGTTGGCTGGCTACTGGCAGCTCAAAGAAGAGGCGGCCCTACTCAAGAACAAGCTCCAAGAGGCTTCGACCGCCGCCGATACGGCTCTTGAGGGCGTTGCCGAGCGTGTCGACGAAGCCGTCGTCCCGGAGGCTGGTGTTGTGGCCGCGGTGGTTGCCGGCAAAGCCATCGCCCAAGTCGCGTCGCTATTCGAACTGGAGGTTGCGGTGACCAGCAGCACCGCTGACATCCCGGCCGCTGCTGTTCAGGCCGCAGTCATCCAACAGCTGCTCCAAACTCCTGACGAGGGGACGGCTGCGATCACCATCCAACACCAGTGGGCACGAATCCCAGATGCTCAGTCGCCGCTGCGGACGGTCGTGAAAGAACTCATAGATAAGGACATCACCGCCGCCCAGGTCGATGCTCGGCTCCAGGCCCGAGTTCTGTCGCTTGGCGATCCAGCCGCCACGCTCGCCGAGGCCAACAAGGTCGCTGCCGACAAGACGAAGACGGAGGCAGAGCAGGCGAAAGCCAAGGCAACTGCAGAGGAGGCCAAGAAGGCGCTCGAAACACTGGCCAGCGTGAAGACGGCCAAAGACAACTTGGGCGCCGTGGTGGCCAAGGCGAAGGCGTTCGCCGAACGGATCAGTACCGTCTCCGCCCAGACCGGGGAGAGCCCGCTGACCGCGGCCTTCTCCATCGAGCCAATCGCGGCTGGCCAGAATGCTCCCTTTGTGCTCGTCGTCGGTGGGGCGAAGGCGGAGACGTACCAGATGATCGTCAAGCGTCGTGTCTTCGCGCCAAGGCTGCAGGTGAGCACCGCCCTCGAGGTGGACTGCTTCCTCCTGAACGGCATCAACGTCATCGCGGCCAGCCACGCCACTGCCTCCGCTTCATACGAGGGCCGGATCACCCGTTCGGGGGCCTCGTGGACCAAGGCGGCGGACCTGACCGGGCCGACATAACTGAGGAACAGCCCCGCGGCGATCACCGCCCGGTCGAGTCCGCGTTGCTCGACCAGGCGACGGATGGCGGCGCAGCGGCGGGGATGTTCCCGACACTTGGCATGGAGTGTCGGCCATGCGGTAGGTCAACCAAACCGGCCGTGTCGCTAGCCACGTCGGCCCGGGAACAGGTCGACCGCCCGGGAACAGACTCCAGTCCGCGCATCCTTTTCATGCCACCGGGAGATGAAGCTCAGCCCCGCAGCGTTGCGGATGTCCGGCAAAGGGTCCGCCTCATGGATCGGAGCAACATCCCGGATATGGCGGACGGCATTGCTGATCCAGCGCCGTTCAGGAGAGTAGTCTCGCCAGCGGTATTGGTGACGCCTGCCAAGAGCAGCAGACTTCGGGAACAGACTCCAGTCCGCGCATCCTTTTCATGCCACCGGGAGATGAAGCTCAGCCCCGCAGCGTTGCGGATGTCCGGCAAAGGGTCCGCCTCATGGATCGGAGCAACATCCCGGATATGGCGGACGGCATTGCTGATCCAGCGCCGTTCAGGAGAGTAGTCTCGCCAGCGGTATTGGTGACGCCTGCCAAGAGCAGCAGACTTCGGGAGGGTGGGCGTGCGGCTAGAGGGTGCGATCACGCACTGGAATGACGGGCGGGGCTTCGGGTTCATCACTCCGGCACCGGCGGATCCGAAGTCTTTGTGCATGTGAGCGAGCTGCCGCCAGGGGTCCGACCTGCTGTGGGAACGGCTGTCACCTTCATGTCGGCTCGGGACGACAGGCAACGGCTCCGTGCCATGAATGTGCACTGCGTGGTGTCCGCGGAACGTCGCAGCGCATGGGCGAACCCCGGGGTCCCCCTGGGCCATGGTCGTGTCCGTCGCCTTCTTTTCCTTGGTCGGCGTCTGGGCCGCTTTCCGCGTGTTGCCCGCGGTCGCAGTCGCGGTCTCGGTACTCATGAGCCTGACTGCGTTCGCCCTGTACCGCGCGGACAAGTCGGCCGCTATTCAGGGGGCGCGAAGGACTCCGGAGAGAATCCTCCAGGCTGTGTCTCTGTTCGGGGGCTGGCCCCGGGGCTCTGATCGCCCACGTATATTCCGCCATAACCCGCGCAAGCAACCGTTCCAGACGCACTTCTGGCTCACCGTCGTCGCGAACTGCTCAGTGTTGACTTGGATGGCCATCGGTCAGCCCATCCCGTTCTGACTCGGGACGGGTGCCGCCTGTCCCCACCACTGCAGGACCATTGCCAAGCCCGGCAACCGGCTACTGCCTCCACGCTGTGCGCGGTAGGACCGGGCGTGCGCTCGGTTCCACCCCAGCCGACAGGATGCTCTCGCACACAGTGCGGCACTTAGGGCGGTCGCGCTCGGGGGACCACCAGCTACCCTCGCATACGTTGGCGAAGTCAGAAACCCGAGTAAGCGGGTCCCTTATCGCCCGAAGGTGCTGGTCATTTCGTTGACTAATTGAGAAACCTCTCATCGGAGGCGAAGACGCCTTCGATCCTCTGGCCCCGATGGGTGAGTGCCACAACGATCCTCCTCGAGGGGAGCGCAAGTTCCACCTCCCAGTGTCCGGGTGGTAGATGCGTGACCCTGACCGGCTCCAACCCACTCTCGCTCAAGGTGGCGTCTATGGCCAAAGCGATTTCCACTGCAGCACTCATGGCGATCTCGGGAGTAATCTCCTCGCGAGGTCGCCAGTTCCTTACCCCGCGCATTAGCTTGCTTGCCGCATAGCCCAGTATGACCCACGCCAAATTGCTCGCCTGGTCCAGTCCCACTGTCGTGAAGAAGTCGAGTACGTCGCTCGGCCCCGGCGAAACTACCGTTGCCGTTCGGGTCTTGAGCGCGTAGCGCGCCGCTCCTTCAGCCGCGGCATGACCGTCCGCCGTTGTCGAACTCCCCCAAGATCTCCGCGCACAGAGTGCCTGTCTCAGCGTTTGCACTTGCGCCGATCCTCCTGCCACGAGGAGTGCTTCGACGTCCAAGAATGTGGGGGCGAGCGCAAGCGTGCCTTCCACGATTTCACACGCCCGGTCAACATAAGCGCCATCCGCCACCGCATGCCAAGCTTCCCCCGGGAGCCTGAGCTCTCCATCGAGACAGACAACTTCTATGGCCTTGACCTTGTCACCCTCAACCTCCAAGCGCAGGATCGAGCACTCAAATGCAGCAGAGTCCAAGAGGCAAACCAGCACCCCTTGCGAGTGGATAACAGGCGGCTCGAATGATAGGAACACTGCCGACGACGTGGAGATAAAACCGGCCACATCAAGCCCGGCGCGCTCTCCGGCCCTCTCGATTATTCTTCTCTGGTCCAATCCGAAGTAGCCGGGGATTGCGACCATTGGCTTCTTGACCCCAAGCCCTGACTCCTGCCGCATCCGCTCACATAAATCAGCCAGAATCTGCGCAATACGTTCCTCAGGTGAGGCTTGATCGCCCAGCCATACAGACTCCTCGTCGTTCGTGGTGGGCGCTTCCTCCGACATGCTCATCCCACGACCTAGACGGTAGGCAGACACCACCCGCCCCTCCATGTCCACACTGACGATTGCGGAATGGCCGACGCCTAATTCAATTCCAAAGACCGCCTCCACTTGCTTCCCACTTCCATCCGTGCGAGCCCGTTTCGTATCCCGGTCCCTCAGCGTCTAAGCGCTCCAGAGGTTCGCCCGTGTTCCGAGCTAGCAAGAAATGAGTCGTGGCAGGCTACGTGAGTTGAGTTGTCGTGCACCGACAACCTGGTTGGAATGCTACCCCGTGATCAACGTCAGCTCTGCGCTCGTACTCAAATCGGCATGGCCGCGAGGTCACGACCATCGACGTCGGCGCCCGACTTTGGGCATGAGAGTGATGTCACGACCTCGTCGAGACGGGCGGAGGACGTGTCGCCGCGCAGGCCGTGACCGTGCCTGGGGGATGGCCCCGGACCGACTTCTGCAGGATGCTCCACCTTCCTCGCTCTAGCGGCTGATGCCGACGTCGACGGCGGGGGCAGGGCCCATTGCGGGCGTAGGTGCCGGCGGGTCGGTGATGCGCTCGGCGGCGGCGGGGTGGAGTTTGGTTCGGATGGTGAGGTCGAGGGCGTCGACGGCGTCGTCGGTGGTGGTGGGCTGGTGTGATCCGCACTGGGTTTCGTTCCTAGTGGTTTCCGTGGCTGGCGGTGGCCAGACGGGGTGTTTCGTTGGCAGCGTAGTGGGCGTTCTCGACCTCGATCGGGGTTCGCATGCCGAGCTCGCCGTGGAGTCGGGCGTTGTTCCACCACCAGACGTACTCGAGGGTGGCGAGTTCGACCTGTTCGACGGTCCGCCACGGGCCACGACGGCGGATCAGTTCGGTCTTGTAGAGGCCGTTGACGGCCTCGGCCAGGGCGTTGTCATAGGAGTCGCCCACGGTCCCGGTCGACGGGGTAGCGCCAAGTTCAGCGATCCGGTCGGTGTAGACCATGGCCAGGTAGTTCGAACCGTGGTCGGCATGGTGGACCAGCCCGTCGAGGCGACCGCCAGCATGCCAAGCCGCCATGTTGAGCGCCTGGAGCGGCAGGATGTCGGCCTTCAGGGTCGCGGCCACGTTCCAACCCACGATGCGGCGGCTGTACACGTCGATGACGAACGCGACATAGGCGAACCCCGACCAGGTCGCCACATAGGTCACGTCGGCCACCCACAGCCGCCGTGGCCCGTCGGCGACGAAGCGTCGCTGCACCAGGTCAGCCGGCTTGAGCAGGGCGGCATCGGGCCTGGTGGTGAACACTTTCCGGGATCGTTGCACGCCGCGCACTCCCGCGACACGCATCAGCCTCGTGGTCTGGTCGCGGCCCACCTCCCACCCCTGGCGACGTAGCAGGGCATGCATCTTGCGGGCCCCGTAGACGCCGTAGTTCTCGGCATGGAGCCGGGCCACCTCGCCGACCAGCAGGTCGTCACGCAACGCGCGAGCCGAGCGTGGGCGGCTCCTGGCAGCCCGGTAGCCGCGGCTGGTGAGGAACCCACACTCTGTGGCACTCAGGGTGCGACAGATGGCCTCGACCCCGAAACGATCCGCGAACATCTCGATGAACCGGATCATCTCGTCGTGGGGCGGTCGAGCTCCGCTGCGAAAAACGCCGACGCCGCCTTCAGGATCTCGTTGGCGCGCCGCAGCTCGACGTTCTCACGCTTCAACCGCTTGATCTCGGCCAACTCGTCGCTGGTCACACCCGGACGGGTCCCGGCATCGATCTCGGCACGTCGACGCCACTTCCGCAACGTCTCCGGGCCGACACCCAACTTCGAACCGACATGCCGGATCGCGGCGTACTCGGTGTCATGCTCGGGGATCGCCTCCTCCAGCATCCTGAGCGCGCGCTGCCGGAAGTCCGGCGAGAACTGACGGGGCATGGTCCATCCTCCCAAGAGAAGCGGAACCAAACCCAGTGCGGATCAGTGTTGTGGTGGGGGCCGTCGGTGTCGATGCGCCAGTCCAGGACGGCGGCAGGGTCGAGGGCGTCGGTGAGGTCGCGGGCGGTGACCGCTTCGGTGAGCTGGGTGAGGGGGTCGTTGCCGTTCGCGGCGGACAAGACGAGGTGGGCGCGCAGGGTCGGCCAGGCGGGGGCGTCGGTCAGTCCGGGCAGCAGAGCCTCGGCGGTGGCGTCGAGTTGGTGGAGCAGGTCGGGGCCGGTGGTCTGTTCGGCGGCGAAGCCGATGGCGTCGCTGTAGCGGGCGACGGCGTCGGCGAGCCGGGTGGCCGGGTGGGCCAGTTCAGCGGCGGTGCTGGTGGCAGACACCGGGGTGTCGTCGCGGGCGAGGATGGCCTGGAGGAGGTCGGTGGCCGTCGGCGGCAGCACGGCCTCTGGGCGGATCAGGGTGTGGGGGTCGCCGTCGCCGACGACGTCGAGGTGGACATGGTTGGCCCGCCGTCCGCGGGTGAGCATCGTGTACAGCTGCTGGCGGGTTTCGGTGCCGGACAGCAGGCCGTGCATGGTGTCGGCGGTGACGCCTTGGGCACCGTGGATGGTGCAGGCGTAGCCGAGTTCGACGGCGTCACACACGTAGTCGGCGGGGAGCCGTACGACGCCGTGGTGGGTGTGGTGGCGGAGGCGGAGGGAGCCGTCGGGGTTGATCTGGGTGATGGTCCACCGGTCGCCGTTCTTGACCCAGTCGCCGGCGGTGACGCGTAGCCGCCGGTCGTTGCTGCGGGTGATGACGACGTCGCCGATGCTGGCGGTGTTGCCGTCGGCCAGGTTGATCCTGGGCCCGTCCGTGGTGGGGTGGAGGTGGGCTTGGGCGCGGGCGTTGAGGTCCGCCACCAGGGTGCGGGTCGGGGCCAGCATGAGGGCGTCCAGGCCGGTGCTGCGGTCGGCGATCCAAGCGGCGAAGACGGCTTCCACGCAGCCGGTTTGGTCGCCGACGTGGACGCGGCGCTGGTCGAGGTAGAACCCCAAGGCGGCGGTGTCGCCGTCGCGTAGGGCCAGGCTGGCCGCGCCTTCGGCCGGGTCGGTGAACCGGACGAGTTCGTTGAGGTGGAGGGCGCCGTGGCGGTGGGCGATATCGCGCAGGACGCCGCCGGCGCCTATCGCGGCCAGCTGCTGGTCGTCGCCGATGAGGCGGACGCTGGCGCCCCGGTCGAGGGCGAAGGTGACGATCTGGTCCAGCGACAACGTGTCGGCCATCCCGGCCTCGTCGATGATGATCAGGCTGGTCGGGCCGATCTGGGCGGCCCAGCCGGGCAACGGCCGGCCGCTGACGAGGGCGCAGGTGAGGATCGCCATGGTGTCGGTGTGGGTGTCGATCTGGGCGCCGAGTTGCGCGGCGGCCGCCGCCGAGGGGGCCAGGCCGATCACCGTGCCGCCGCTGTTGCGCCACGCGTCGGACACCGCCCGCATGGCGGTGGTCTTCCCGGACCCCGCCGGCGCGATCGCGAGCTGCAACCGTGCCCCGGAGGTGGCCAGCTGGCGCACCAAAGCGACCTGGCCGGTGTTGAGCGGGACACCGTTGGCTTCGGTCTCAAGCAGGGCCGTGTCGACCGCCACCGTGCCGGCGGTGAACCCGCCGAGGCGGGCGGCGGCGTCGATGAGCCGATGTTCGGCGGCCAGCACTCGCCTCGAGGTGTGCCAGGTCGACCGGGCCACGCGGTAGACCGACTCGCCGTCTGCCCGACGCAGCGCCGACGGTTCCACGATGGGGTCGGCGGGTGCTTCGAGGGCCACCGAGGCGTGCTGCAGGGCGGTGTGGGTGAGGCGGGCCACCGTCTCCTCGACCCGGCGGGTGGGCACCTGCGCGGCCCGGACGACCCGGAGCGCTTCAGCGCGAACATGCCATTCCTGCCAGCGGGCCCGCGAGGCTTCCAGGGTGGCGATGATGGCCTGGGACTGCTGCTGCACCCAGCGGGCGTTCACCGTGTCCGGACGGCGGCTGCGCCGCGGCGCCAACGCGGCGGCCACCATCGCCTCGATGCCGCCAACCCCTAACACCGTCTCGGCTTCGGCCCGCCACGCGGCCCGCTGATCGGCCAGACGCCGCGGCGCATGCTTGCCCTGCCGGGTCTCTAGGGTGGCCTGCTGGGCCAGCACCCGCGCCTCGATGATCGTCGGAGGCCGGCCGTGGTCGGCCTGGAACGCGGCCGCAAGCTGGCCTTGACGGTGCTCGATGCTGAGCCGGCGCGCTGACCAGCGGCGGTTCAGTTCCGGGTCCACGCCGACGATCTCACGGACCGGGCGTTTACCGGCCTCGGTGCTGGGGCGTTCAGCGAACCGGACCCCGAGGGCGTCGCGGAGGTGGCGTTCCAGGCTGGTGTTGTACAGCTCCGAGGTGGTCACGATGGCCCGGTAGAGCAGCCGTCCGTCGATCGACAGCCACCGCCCCTGAAGGGTTTGGACCTTATTCGCGACCGCGACGTGGGTGTGCAGGTCGGGGTCGCCGGCGCGGGTGTCGCGGTGGGTGAACGCGGTAGCGACCAGGCCACGCACGTCGACCTGCCGGACGCCGTTGGTGCCGGTGCGGCTGAACAGGGCGTGGGTCTCGACGAACCTCAGCGCGTCGCTGACCGCGGCACGGTGCGCCAGCTCGATCTTGGCGGCCACGTCGGGCTCGGCCAACGCCCACAGGGTCGACACGCTTTTGACGGGGCTGAACGTGAGGTCGAAACCGGCCACCGCGGTGGTCTGCGGACGCGACAGGGTGGCGATGTGACCGGCCAGTTCACGGGCGTCCAACGGGTCGCGGCCCTTCTCGGCGCGGAACATGGTCCGGCCGATCTGGGTGCGGATGGCGGCGCGGACCTCCACCGGCACCGGCGTCCCGGCGGGCACCCCCCGGTTCTGGTTGTAGGCGTCGCAGGCCTCGGCGACCGCGATCCGGAACGGCGGGATGTCGTGCTCGTACACCCTGAACGGTTGGCCCAGGCGGGTCGCTTCGCGGATCTGCCCGATCGACGCCTCCAGCGGCAAGGCGGCACCGCGGGGCCCCGCGAGCGGGTGATGACCGGAGCCGAACAGAGCCTGCATCTGCTCGGCGGTGACCGGGTCGCCGGCGTTGAGGCCCTCGATGCCGGCCATTCCGGATCCCAGCCACACCCCAGGGGTTTCGCCCCGTTCGGAGTAGTAGGACGCCAGGCCGGTGTGACCCTTCTCGGTCGAGTCCTGGGCCGCGACCTGGCGCGTCAGGTAGTCATACCCGGTCCCCGCCGTGATCTTGTGCAGCCCCATCACGGACAGACCTAACCCTGAATCCACCGGCGGGGTAGCGGCGCGTTAATCGAGGAAGTGCCCTTTGGTAAGGGAGAATGGGACTTGTCTAAGGTTCCGTGGCTCCCGCCAGAAGGGCACTTCGCAGATGCAACTTTCTCACA
>WBZS01000797.1_pt1 | contig 32081 bp, 27 predicted proteins | sample 5204201 | NCBI WGS metagenome assembly WBZS01 (sample SAMN12344357, study PRJNA552823) | activated sludge metagenome | biome: Activated sludge suspended growth; feature: Nitrification reactor; material: Wastewater; isolation source: activated sludge from nitrification reactor of wastewater... | reverse complement strand
CATGCTCGAGGACATCGCCGTCCTGACCGGCGGCACCGTCATCAGCGAGGATGTCGGCATCAAGCTCGAGAACGTCACGCTCGACATGCTCGGCAAGGCCAAGAAGGTGTCGGTGGACAAGGAGAACACCACCATCGTCGACGGGACCGGCAAGAAGAAGGACATCGAGGGTCGCATCGCCCAGATCAAGGCGCAGATCGAGGAGACGACCTCGGACTACGACCGCGAGAAGCTGCAGGAGCGCCTGGCCAAGCTCGCCGGCGGCGTGGCCGTCATCAAGGTCGGCGGCGCCACGGAAGTCGAGGTCAAGGAGCGCAAGGATCGCGTCGACGACGCGCTGCATGCGACCCGCGCGGCCGTCGAGGAAGGCATCGTGCCCGGCGGCGGCGTTGCCCTGCTGCGCGCCATCAAGGTGCTCGATGCGCTGAAGAGCGAGAACGAGGATCAGAAGGTCGGCATCACCATCGTGCGCAAGGCGCTGCAGGCTCCGGCCCGCCAGATCTTCACCAACTCCGGTGAGGACGGCTCGGTGATCTGCGGCAAGATCCTCGAGAACAGCAAGTACGCCTACGGCTACAACGCCCAGACGCACGCCTACGGCGACCTCATCGCCGAGGGCGTCGTTGATCCGGCCAAGGTCGTGCGCTGCGCCCTTCAGGACGCGGCCTCCGTCTCGGGCCTGCTCATCACCACCGAGGCCATGATCGCCGACAAGCCGAAGAAGGACGGCCCCGCCATGCCGATGGGCGGCGGCGGCATGGGCGGTATGGGCGGCATGGACTTCTAAGCACCACCGGTGGCCGCCCATGCTCTGTGCTGGTGAAGTCGTGCAGGCTCGACTTCACGTGGCGGTATGGGCGGCGGTATGGAGGCATGGACTTCTAAGCCGAACCACTAACCCGACGGCACGACATCGGACCGCCGCGGAGGGCAACCTCCGCGGCGGTTCTGCGTTGGCGTGGTTGCGGCGCCCAGCGTGGGACAGCCCCGGCGCACCATCGGCGGCCGGTTTGCGGCCCGGGTGGACTTTCCACGCCCTTCGCTTGGATCAGCTCCTGGTCGCCGGAAGGTCGGGACACGCGCGAGCCGGGCCGAGCGCGTCGGGGCAGGCGGGTTCGGGGACCGCGCAGCCCTCGGCGCAGCAGCGGCCGGGCTGCTTGGAGACGCGCAGGTTCGCCGCCGCCAGCAGGCCGCGATCGAGGAGGCGCGAGACGAGGTCCTTGCGCTCCGGCACCGGGTAGTTGCGCCAGATTTCGCGCTTCATGGCTTCCGGCGAGCCGCCACCGTGCAGCGAGATGACGGAATACCAGCCACCCTGATGCGAGGCGGTGAGATCCTCGATGAGGCGCGCCACGTCGAGCCGCCGCGCCGCCGGGATGTCGTCGCGCCCGCGCAGCACCTCGGCGAGGGAGGCCGCCGTCTCCGGATTGTGATCCTCGTCGGGGCCCGGCAGCGCCACGATCATGCCGCCCGACAGTGTGTGCGCGAGGCGGTGCATGTCGTAGATCTTCGTCGCCAGCAGCAGCTTGCCGATGTTGGAGAACACCGGGTCCGGCATGATGACGCCTGAGCCGTCGTGCACGCCGTAGACGGAGGCGGCGACGCCGCACGCGAAGAAGCCCTCGGTGATGCTGATCAGCTCCACCATGGTCTCGCGCACGTGGGGGTGGCGTTCCGGATCGAGGCCGTTCGCTTCCGTGACCAGCGCGCCGGCGCCGATCAGCAGATCGCCGAAGCCCGCCCGCGCGCCGATGCAGGAATGGCGGTGGTGGGTGGCATAGGACGTCGTCGCGGTGCCGGCCTCGACGTGCTCGCCGGCGAGAAACACGCGATCCCACGGCACGAACACGTCGTCGAGCAAGACGACGCCGGTCGATTGCCCGTAGGTGCCGGAAAACTTCGCCGCCGCCTCGCCGGGGCGGCCGGCCGCGCGCGCGATGATGGTGACGCCCGGCGCGTCGACGGGAATGGCGCAGCAGACGGCGAAATCGCGTTCTTCCCGCCCCATGGTCCGCGACGGCATGACGAGGAATTCGTGCACGTAGGGCGCGCCCGTCACGATCGCCTTGGTGCCGCGAAGAACGATGCCGTCGGCGCGGCGCTCCGTGATGTGCACGTAGACATCGCGGTTGGTCTGCTTGCCGGGGCGCCGCGAGCGGTCGCCCTTGGCATCCGTCATGGCGATGCCGAGCGTCAGGTCTTCCTCCTGCACGCGATGCAGGTAATCGAGCAAGCGCACATGGTACTCGCCTCCATGCTCGGCGTCGGCGCGCTTCGTCGCCTGATAGAGGGCGGCGAGCGCGTCGTGGGCGAGGTAGCGCTGGGCGCAGCCGGAGATGCGGCAGACGAGGCGCACCGCTTCAAGCTTGTGGAGCAGGTCCTGCGCCGTCTCGTCGACGTGCAGCATGCGGTTGACGGTGCGGCCCGAGGTGGCTTGCACGGCTGTCATCAGCGTGGCGTGATCGGGCTCGGCTGCGAGATCGTAGGTGATGCCGATGGCGTTGATGCCGGGGGCGAAACGCGGCTCGTCGGCGACGGAGGCGATGCGTTCGCCGTCGATGAACACGCGCGGGCGGTACCGGCGCAGGCTGTCGCGGAATTCGGCGGTCGATCGCAGCATGACGTGGCTCCGAGAGTTGGTCTGCGCAAAATCTAACAACGTTAGAAAAAGCGATCAATAGAATTGCATGGCATGTGCCGGGCCGCTAGGATCGATGCCGCAACGGTTTGGCGGCGCGCCTGGATGGAACATCGGGGTATCCGCGGCCTATGGGCATCCGGAGCATCTGCGATCCGGTTCAGTTCGGTTCAGTTCGGTTCGGTTCGGTTCGGTTCAGTTCAGTTCAGTTCAGTTCAGTTCAGTTCAGTTCAGTTCAGTTCAGTTCAGGAGGCAGCGGGCGATCATGCGATCGGACGGTCGGGGTGCGAAAATGCCGGCGGATGACGATCGGCGCCGCGCCGGCAGGCGCGGTGCCGTCAATGATGCGCGGCGTGGCCTCATCCTGGACGCGGCGCGCGTCGTGTTCGAGGAAGAGGGCCTGGAAGGGGCTGGCATGCGCGCCATCGCCGCCCGCGCGGGATATACGGCGGCGGCGCTCTATTTTCATTTTCCGAGCAAGGAGGCGGTCTATGCCGCCGTGCTCGAAGCTTCGCTCGATCGCCTGGTGGCCGAGGTCGGGGCGGCGGTGGGGCCGCTGCGTGCGCCGGCGCGGCGTCTCGTCGGCGCGGCGCTGGCATTCTACGATTTCTACGCCGCCAATCCGCGCGATCTCGATCTCGGCTTCTACCTGTTCCGGGGCGGCATGCGGCAACGCGGCTTGTCGCGCGACATGGATGCTCGCCTCAACGCCCGCCTGCTCGATGCGCTCGCCCCGATCGGGGCAGCGGCGCGGGACTTGGGCGCCTCCGATCAGGCTGCGCGCGCTGCCACGGCGTCCCTGTTCGCGCATGCCTCGGGGCTGCTGCTGCTCGCGCATACCGGCCGCATGCGCCTGTTCGGATGCGATGCGCGGCGTGACATGCAACACTATGCCGAGGCGACGGCGGCGAGCTTGAGGTAGGCGCCGCGCGCGCAAAGTCAGGAAGGAGAAGCCGCATGAGCTTCGCGGTACCGGAAAGCGTTCTGTTGCTGGTCGATCTGCAAGGCCGCCTGATGCCGGCCATCCACGACGGGCAGGCCGTGGTGGCGAACGCGCTGCGCCTGGCACGCGCCGCGCGGTTGCTCGAGGTGCCGGCGCTGGCGACGGAGCAGAACCCGGCCGGCCTCGGCCCCAACGTTGCCGATGTGGCGGCGCTCGCCGAGCGGACGCTGGCCAAGCGCCACTTCGATGCCACGCGGGAAGCGGATTTCGCGGCCTTCATGCCGGCGGGGCGCCGCTTCGCCGTCGTGGCGGGATGCGAGGCGCATGTGTGCGTGCTGCAGACGGTGCTCGGCCTGTTGGCCAAAGGCTATGCTGTACGGCTCGTGGCCGATGCCATCGGCTCGCGGCGGGACGTCTCGCGGCAGGCGGCGGTCGCGCGCGCATCCGCCAGGGGAGCCGAGATCGTCACCACCGAAATGGTCATCTTCGAGTGGCTGCAGAGTTGCGACCACCCGCGCTTCCGCGACGTGCTGGCGTTGGTCAAGTAGGCGCGCGACGGCGCACCCGCAGCAGGTCGAGCAACGCTCTCTGCATGGGCAGCTCGAACAGACGGAAGCACAGGTGCGAGGCGATCAGGATCGCCGCCAGCAGCAGTGGCTTGCCGAGGCCGAGCACGCGGTCGCCGAACAGCGCCGTCGCCGACCAGTGGACCGGGATGTGCAGCAGGTAGACCGAGTACGAAATCGCGCCGAGCCACACCAGTGGGCGCGACGACAGAACCGGGACATCGCCCGCCGCCGCGACGGCCAGCACCGCCACGAACACGGCGATAGCGAACACGAGGCCCGACAGCCACCACCAGGATTGGAGGACGAACAGCGCCAGCAGAAGCGCGACAGCCGGCAGCGCGAAGGGGGCGAGGCGCGCGCACATGTGCGGCGCGTGGCGCGTGGCGAGATAGGCGACCACACCGAGCGCGAAGCCGGCCACGCCGCGCATGAGCCCGGAGTTGAATACGACCGCATGATTGAGCGCCGGCGTCATGCCGCTGGCGGTCTCGAAGGCGCAGAGCGCGAGGCCGCTCACCAGCAAGGCCGCCGCCAGCTTCGGCGTCTCGCGGCGAACGATCCACCAGAACAGCAGCGACACCGCCATCTCGACCGAGATCGACCAGCTCGGGAAATTGTAGCCCCAGCGGTTGGGCGGCAGGCCGAGGTTCTGTGTCAGCGTCAGGTTCTGCACGATGAGCGGCCATTCGATGAGGCCGCTCAGCAGCAGGCACCACGTCATGGTGAGGAGATGCAACGGGTAGAGCCGCGCCACGCGGCTCACCACCAGGGCGGCGAAGCTGCGCCGCTCGAGGTAATAGGCGCGCGACAGCACGAAGCCGGAAATGGCGAAGAACACGTCGACGGCGAGGCCGAAACGCACTTCCATGCCGAGCTTGGCCGCGCCGGTGTTGAGGCCGAGATGGCCGACGCAGACGAGCAGCGCCAGGATGCCGCGCAAGCCCTCGAGCCCCGTCAGCTTGTCGCGCCGCTCCGGTTCGCTCACCTGATGTCGCCGCTCATCGAAGGATGCATCGATCAGACGGGCAGCACCGAGCGGATCTGCTCGTCGTAGTGCTTGATCATCTCCAGCGCGCGCGACTTCATGGCCGGAAGTTGGGCCGGGCTGTCCGGCGGGTTGAAGGCATCCACCGCCGAGCGGGCATCGTTCATGATGCGGGTGGCGTAGGCATAAGGGTTCATCTGCGTCTTGCAGATGGCCTGCAGCAGCTGGGTGAGCAGGATGGCTGTGGCAAGGCTTTCGCCCTGCAGCTTGGCGTTCTCGCGAACGAGGGCTTCGATCCTGGCCGCGTCGGTCTGGGGCTGGGCGTCGGTCATCGGGGGGCTCCGCTGGCGGCTTCAGGAGCGGCGGGCCGGGTCGGCACGCTGCGTCATGGGCTGTTTCAATAACCGCAGCGCGGCGGCCACGCAATCGGGGTGCGGCGAACGAGCTGCCCGTATGCTAAACCGCCCCATCAGCAGCCACGGAGGACACCATGAACCATTCGCTGCCGAGCCTGGAGCCCGGCCTGACGCCGAAGCCGATCGATCCCGGCGTGCGCATCGGGCACGTGCATCTGAAGGTCGCCGACCTCGAGCGCGCGCTGGCGTTCTACTGCGGGGTGCTCGGCTTCGAGCTGAAGCAGCGCTACGGCCGGCAGGCGGCGTTCGTCTCGGCCGGCGGCTATCATCACCACATCGGCCTCAATACCTGGCAGAGCAAGGGCGGCAAGCCGCCGGCGCCGGGCACGACGGGCCTGTTCCACATGGCCATCCTGTATCCGACGCGCGCAGCGCTGGCCGATGCGCTGCGCCGGCTCGTCGCCGCAGACGTGGCCCTGCAGGGCGCCGCTGATCACGGCGTCAGCGAGGCGATCTACCTCGCCGACCCGGACGGCAACGGGCTCGAGCTCTACCGCGACCGCGACGAGACGGACTGGCCGCGCACGGCGGACGGATGCGTCGACATGGACACCCGTCCGCTCGATCTCGATGCCCTGCTGGCCGAGACGGCCTGATCCCGCTGGCCTGGGCGGGCCGGTCTCAGTCGTCCTCGCCGGTATCGGCGGCGTCGAGTGCCACGACGTCGGCGGCCTTGGCCGGCAGGAAGGCCTTGTCGCCATGCTGCTTGACGAGGGCGGGCAGGCGCTGGTCGATGAGACGCGACAGCTTGGCCTTGAAGGCGTCAAAGCTCGACGGAACGATAAAGCCGACGGCGGTTTTCCAGGCGTCCGGGCTCGTGTAGCCGGCGAATTCCTTGGCCTCGCCCTTGAGGAAGGCGTTGAGCGCGGTCAGCTTGTCGATCATCGGGCGGTCGTAGCGCGACACCCAGCGATTGTAGATCTCATAGTCCTCCCAATCGTCGAGCGTGGCGCCGCCGTTGTCGCGCGCGACCAGCTTCAGGCGGCCGTTCTTGTCGCCGGACGCTTCCAGGTTCTCCCAGAAGCGGTCCCACTGGCCGAGCAATTGGTCGATGACGAAGATGTTCGACAGCTGGCGGGCGATCTCCACCTGCCGCTCCATCGGAGCCGCGGGGAAGCCCGGCTGACCGCCCTTGACGCCGTCGAGCGGCATCATCTTGTCGGTCGGCATCGGACCGTTGGCGCGCAGCACCGCGGAGATGCCGGTATTGAGGTTGAACTGGCCTTGAGTGCCGAGGCTGCGGGCGGCGTACATCTTGGTCTTGGGCTTGATGCGGTAGATGCCGAGGATCGTCGTCGGATCGGCCTTCAGCTGCTTGAGAACGAGCTTGCGGTTGGCGATGCGGTCGTCCTCGGTCTCCGGCGTCTTCATCACCATGTCGGTGAAGCGGGCCATCGCCTTGGGCCCGAGCTTGTAGTAGTCGACCGGATAGTAGTTGCGGCTGACGCCGAGAAAGCGGGCGAGGCGATAGCTGACCACCTCGGCCTCTGGAATAGACGAATTGTTGGTCGGCACGAAGCTGGCATTCGGCTTCTCGCCGCCCCTGCCGATGAAGAAGCCGACGGAGGTGCCGTCCGAGGTCGGCAGCTTGTAGACGAGGGTGAGTGCGGGATCGTCGAGATCGACGCCCTTCATCATGGCGTCGAAGTCGAGGTCGCGCTTGATGCCGGGGACGGACTGTGCGAGCGCGGCGGTGCTCGCTGCGACCAGCAGCAGGCAGCCGGCGGCCGCGCGTACGGCGGCGCCCGCTGTGGTCCTTGCGGTGGTGCCCGCGCTGGCGCGGAGTGTCGAAATCGGAATCACTTGTTCCCTTCCCCTTCTTGACGCCTGTCGTGCGCTTGCCGTCACGTCGCGACCTCGCGCCGCCTGTTCCGTGACGCGCGGCGCGGCCACGGTTCGGCCACGCTTGCGCTGCTTCGGTTCTGGCATAATCCCCGTCCGGAACAAACCGTCTCGCTGTCGAAATCGCGGTTAACGGCATGCTCCTGCGCAACCGTTCGCGGGGCCGACAAGCCCGCGGTGACCGATCAACCAGCAAGGCAATCCTTTCGATGACCGATGACACGCGAGCGCTTCCCCTATCGCGCCGGGCGCTGCTGAAGGGCGCCGCCAGCCTGGCCGCCCTTGCGGTCGCCATGCCGGGCGGTGCGGCGCCGGCGCGGGCCGAGACCGCTGCTGCACGCCGTTCGACGCTGGCGGCGTTCGATCCCTACGCGCAGGCCCAGGCGCGCGGCCCCTCCTCGCAGCCGACGCCTGCAACCGGCGCGACCCCCTCCGTGCCCGGCGAGCCATACCTGCGACCCATGGCGCCCGGCTGGTCGGTGATCTCGCTCATCACGGCCGGCAATACGGCCCGTTCGGGCTACCGCATGGCCGGCATCCCGGATGGGCTCGGCGCCTTCAGCAACGGCGACGGCACCCTCACGGTGCTCATGAACCACGAGCTGACGGCCGGCAAGAGCGTGACGCGCGGCCACGGCGGGCGCGGCGCCTTCGTGTCGCGCTGGATCATCGACATCGCCTCGCTCGAGGTGGTGGACGGCCGCGACATGGTCGACCGGCCCGCCAATTGGCACCTGTGGTCAGGGCGGGCGTGGACGACGGCCGAGCGGGTGTTGGCCAGCGCGCCGCGTGAGCCGGCCGCCGCCGCCAAGGTGGCCGTGCCATCGGCGCCCCAACCCGCCAAGATGCGCGCCAAGATCGCCGGCACGCCGGCCGCGGTCAGGGCCGGCGCAGCACCGCCGCCCGCTCCCGTCTTCGGCGTCGGGGATGTTGATATCGACCGCCTTTGCTCGGCCGATCTGGCGCCCGTCAGTGCCTTCTGGGATGCGCAGACGGGGCGCGGCTACAACGGTCGCATCCTGCTCAACGGCGAGGAAAGCGAGACGCGCCGCTCGCGCGCCTTCGCCTGGATCGATGCCACGCGCGCGGTCCACGAGTTGCCGGCGTTCGAGACCGGCCGCTTCGGCGACCACGCCAACGCGACGCCGGAATGGGAGAACCTGCTCGCCAATCCGCGCTCTGGCGTCAACACCGTCGTGATGGCCAACAGCGATGGCGGTCCGAGCCAGATCTACTGCTACATCGGCCGCAAGCAGCGCTCCGGCAGCCCGATCGAGAAGGCCGGGCTGACCGGCGGCAAGCTCTACAGCCTGAAGGTTGCCGGCGTCGGGCAGGAGAAGCGCGACAGCAACATCGGCATCAGCAAGGCGCAGCTCGGCAAGGGCTCGAGCGCGCCCGTCTCGCTCGTTCCTCACGGCAAGGGCACGGCTTTCCTGCGTCCCGAGGACGGCGCCTGGGACCCGCGTGATCCCGACATCTATTATTTCGCCACCACCGATCGCAACAACCTCGCGGCGTCCCACAGCGTCGCCGAGGGGGCGGACGCGACGCAGGAAGCCCGCACCCGCCTGTGGGCCGTGATCTTCGATGATGTCCGCGACCTCGACACTTCGGGCGAGCCGACGGCGCGTATCCAGATGCTGCTCGACGGCACCGAGGGCGGCGACATGTTCGACAACATCACAGTCGACCGCAACGGCATCATCTACCTGTGCGAGGACAGCGGCGATGCGCGCCACAACGAGAAGATCTGGGCCTACGACACCGAGACCGGCAACCTGACGCCGATCTTCAAATTCGATCCGGCGCTGTTCGGCGATGTCGTCGACAAGGTCTACACGCCGCCGGTGGCGCCGTTCATCGACGACAAGGAGATCTCGGGCATTCTCGACGTGACGGCGCTGTTCGAGACGGCGCCGTGGTTCCGCGACGGCAGCACGGTGCTGCTGGCCAGCGTGCAGCCGCATTTCGGCTACGACGGCGGCCAGGAGATCGGCCGCTACATCTACGAGGGCGGTCAGCTCGTGCTGCTGGTCAAGGCGCCCGTATAGCGCGCGCGACACCGTGACGTTCACGCTTCAATCCGGCATCAGAAGGCCGGCGCTCGCAAGCTGCGTCAGTGTGCTCTGGACGAGCGTCTCAGCCTGGCGCACGCCGCCGCCTGCCTCCGGTGCGGCTTGCGCGGCCACGAGGTCCACGAGGTCGCGCAGCGTCCGGCTGCCGTCGAGCAGCGGCAGCAGCAGGCGCGCGCTGGCGTCGATGGGCGCGGCCGCATGGGCGAGGCTCGTCGCCCAGGGCTGGCCGGCGGCGGCGTCCTGCCGGGCCGGAGCGAAAGCATGCAGCCGTGCGCGGGCGGTTTGGCCTTGGCCCAGCGGCGGTGGCGCGCGCCCGACGACGATCGGCTCGCTGTGTGCCACGGCGCGTCCGCTGCGGATCAGCGCCCAGATGTCGGCGACGCTGCAAGGTTCATCTCCATGGACGAGATCGGCGACCGGCAGCGTGGCCGGAGCGACGGCCGCAAGGCGTGCCAGCGTGCGATCGGAGGCTGGCGGCGGCGCTTGCGCAGCGGGCGCGGGCCTTGCCGGTGCGCGCGTTCCGAGCCGTGTTGCGGCCAGGTGCAGGCCGGCGAGCCGTTGTGCTGCAGCCTCGAGTGCGCTGGCGGCACCGATGCGGCCGCTGCGCACCAGCACGGCACGGCGGAACGGCCGGCCACTGAACAGGTCGAGATAGTGTTGCACGCCGAGGCGCGTGTCTGCTTGCGTGTTCGCGAGCTGGTGGATGCGCGTGGCGGCGGCCGGCAACAGTGTTTCCGGCAGCGTCGTGGCGATGTCGCCCTCGCAGAGATAGGCAAGCCCGTGCCGCGCCACCTCGGCCGCGAAATCGCGAAACGCCACCGGCTCGTTGTGCTCGACCAGGAATTCGCCGAGCAGGTACGAGGCCGGCATGCGCGACAGAGACGCCGCTTCGCGCCGCATCAGCCGACCGTAGGGCGTCGTATCGTTCGAGGTGCGGGCGACGTCGGCCAGCAACGCGCGCAGCGCCGTCGCCCGTTGCATCGGCGGGGCCGCGGCGTCGTCCTCGGCGCGGCAGATGTGGCGCACCGCCTGGCGCAGGTGCCACCCGGGCAGCACGTTGAAGCTGATGGCGCAGAGGCCGTCCGGCGCCAGGTGTTTGCCGCACAGCGTCAGCATGGCCGCGCGCGCCGTAGCCGGAACCCAGCTGTAGACGCCGTGGCAGACGATGATGTCGAAGCGCAGGTCGTCCGGCAGGCCGAGCGTGGCGATGTCGGCCCGCATCAGGCGCACGTTGTCGAGGCCCAGGGCCGCAATGCGGGCGTGGCCGATGGCGATGTGGCGGTCCGACAGGTCGATGCCGAGGCTGCGCGAGCGCGGCCGGCGCGCCGCCAGCGGAATGATGTTGCCACCGGACGCGCATCCAAGCTCCAGGACGCGGGCGGAGGCGGCGGCCGGTGCAGCGAGGCCGTGCAGCGTCGCCAGGGCCGCGAGGCGCGACGGATCGGTGTAGGCGATCGGCAGCGAGATGTAGGGCAGTGGGCTGGGGGGCGTCGCGGCGTGCGGGCCGTCCTCGTGTTGCTTGTCGCTCATGGTCGGGCTCCGGGGCGGACGCCGTAACTTGGGAGGACTTTTCCGCCCAAAAGTAGGCCGCGAAGCTTGGCGTTCGCTAGGCGGTAGGGCTGCCTGCTGGCACACTCGCGCCAAGTCGCCTGGGCGATTCGCGAGCTTGCCGGAGGACGGACAGCATGGCGTGGTGCACGACCTTGCGGGGGATGATGGTGACGATGGCTGCCGGCCTGCCGGCTGCCTTCGTGACGTTGTCTGCGCAGCCGGCAAACGCCGAGCCGCCGTATCGCCGCCCGCCCGACATGTACATCGTGCCGCCCGCGCCGCAAGGCGTCGGCTGCTACTGGTATCGCGGACGCGAATTCTGTGGCCGCTACTGCTACTGGGAAGTCAACGGCAAGCGGTATTGCCGCGAGCGCGAGCGCGAAGCGCATTCCCAGGCGCCGGCAGGGGAGGTTGACGTGCTGCCGGATGCCGCGCCGCGCGCGCCCATGAAGCTCGGCGCCGGAGGCATGGCGCCGGAACCGGCTCCGTCGCCGGCCACACGCCATTGGCGCCGCTGACAGCGCGCGGCGCCGCGTGAGCCGGCGCCCGGCCAGAGCCCGCCGTGAGCCGCCGTGCGACGGGTGGGCTTCCTGCGCGGGGAGGCACGGCACGTCGGCCCCCGAGCCGGTCGCGGCGATCCGGGCCGTGCCGGGTTGCTACGGGCCGAGGTAGAGCGCCGCCTGCATGCGATTGCGCACCTGGATTTTCTGCATGATGAAGGTCATGTAGCGCTTCACCGTCTTCTCGCTGAGCGTGAGCTGGACAGCGATGTCGCGGTTGGTCATGCCGCGTGCGACGAGGCGCAGGATCTCGGTTTCGCGGCCTGTCAGCTGCGAGGCGTGGCTCCCGCGACCCTGTATTTCGTGCGTCACCGTCACCTTGGCCTGCGCCTTGATCACCATGGGCACAAGCAGCGTGGCGGCCAGTGAGGGCGCCACGTAGGAGCCGCCGCCCTGCACCTGCTCGATGCAGCGCACCAGCTCCTGCCCGGTGGTATTGCGCGGGATGCAGGCGCGCGCGCCGGCGCGCAGGAACTGCGGCACATGCTCGGCGACGTTGGGCGAGGTGAGGCAGACGATGGTGGCACGCGCCGCTTTGGTGACGATCTCTCGAATGGAGCGCAACGCCAGCTCGGCGCTGGCCACGCCGAGGAACACGAGCAGCGAGCCGTCCCAGCTTATGGGGCGCGATGCGTCCCATTTGGCGCAGCTGGCGACGACCTTGAGGTGGTGGACCGGAGCAATGGCCGCGATCACGCCATCACGGAAGAGCGGAAATTCGTCGATAACGACAACGCGAGACACCATCGCAGGTGCAACCTTCAATACAACATCGCCGGAAAATGCCGGCTCTGACGCCTGAGACCCTGAGCTGACCGGTTGGTTCCAGGTCGAAGCTCGGGGACGGGCTGGCGTCGAACTCAAATGCTGCTGGGAGCGGGCAGGCGCACCAACTCTCTCGCGGCGGACATCGCTGCCGCCGCGGGACCTGCCGATGGCGTGCTGTCGTGAAACCCTCACCCTGCAGCGTTGACGGCACGTCGTTCAGTACATTGACTTTGATCTATGGATGAAAGCATTTTTTAAGATGCGGTTCAACGCTTGTTAAGCTTCGTCTGTGGTCGCCCAATTGCATTATCGTTAACGTCGCGCGATTTGTAGCCAAGTTAATAGTTGTCTCAGTAAATCAAGGCGTTGGCGACGTTGTAGTGACGGCGTCCCTGAGGCGTTCGGGCCACCAGCGGGAAACAATTATGCGCCAGGTCAGGAAATGGCTTGATATTTAATCTGATTGTTGTCAGCGCGCCAGCCGATCCAGCTGCTCCTTATGGTCAGGTGGCGTCGCCCGCTGCGGCCGCGTCGAGAGGTTCAGCTTGTCGCGGTACTCGGCGGCGATGCCATCGATCTGGTGGCTGTTGCGCACCACCTGCGGCGTGATGGCAATGAGCAGCTCGGTGCGGGCGATGGTGTCGGTCTTGTTCTTGAAGGCGTTGCCGACCACGGGAAGCGTGCCGAGCAGCGGAATCTGATCGCGCTCGCGGGTGGCCTTGTCCTGCATCATGCCGGCCAGCAGGATGGTCTCTCCGTCGCGCACGGCGACCATTGTCTTGACGCGCCGCTGCTGAATGGTTGGGCTGTCGATGGTGGAGCTGGTGGTCTTCACCGCGTCGCTGATCTCCTGCTCGATCTCGAGCAGCACGCGACCGTCGTCGCTGACCCGCGGCGTGATACCGAGAATGACGCCCGTCGAGCGGAACGAGACCGAGTTGACGATGGGAGCGCCGGGCGCGCCGACCCCGACGGCGGATTGCGTGGTGATGGGCACCTCGTCGCCGATCTGCAGCACCGCCTTCTTGTTCTCCAGCACCATCAGCGTCGGTGAGGAGACGACATTGACGTCGGTCTGCGAACTCAGCGCATTCAGCACCACCTGCACGTTGGTCATGCTGAGCACGTAGTTGAAGCCCGGGAAGGTGGGCGCGATGGCGCCGAGGGCATCGTTGGTGAAGGAAAACTGGTTGCCGCCCTTCTGCATGAACCAGCGAAGCCCGAACTTCAGCTTGTCGTTGAGCGTCACCTCGGCGATCGTCGCCTCGAGCATGACCTGATTGGCGGCGATGTCGATACTGGTCAGGATCTGGCGCATGCGCTTGTATTCGTTCGCCGTCGCGGTGATGACGAGCGAGTTGTTGACCTCGTCGGCGACGATCGCGATGCCGTTCATGCGGTCGTCAGGCGGCAGGCCGCCGCCGATGGCCGAGCGTGTCGCCTCGCTCGTCGCGATGCCGGCGCTGGCGGCGTCCGCCTCCGGCCCACGCTGCGCGCTGTCGGAGGGGGCGGCCGACGTGAAGCCGGGTTGCGGCGGCGGCTGGATGGCGGGGACCGCGAACGGTGACGCCGCCGTCTGGCCAGCGCCCGTACCTGGGCTGCCGAGGCCCCCCGTGGTCGAGCCGGCCGAGACGGATTGCGTGCCGAGTCCGTCCAGTGTCGGCGCCGTCGCGACGCCGGAGGGGCGCGCCGGCGTGCTGCTCGCGGTGGCGATGGCCCCGGTCGTCACGCGGCCTTCGCGCGCGAGGTAGACCTTCTGCAGCAGCGCGGCGAGCTCGTTCGCCGGCCGGTGCTGCACATGATAGACGTGCACCTGCTTCTCGGTGGCGCGGCTCGCCATGTCGATGCGCTTCAGCCACGTTTCCGCCTTGCGCAGGTATTCGGGCCGCGAGGTGATGGCCAGGATCGACTTCAAGCGCTTGTTGGGCAGGAAGCGGATCAGGCCCTTGCTCGGGCTGTCGCGATCGTTGGCGAAGATGGCGTCCAGCTCCTGGGCGATGGCGTCCACGTCCGCCGTCTCGATGGGCAGGATGGCGAACGACATGCCCTTCATCCAGTCGACGTCGAACATCTGCACCAGCTCGCGCATGGAGCCGAGTTCGGACTGCGTACCGGAGACGAGCAGCAGATTGCGCGCCGCGTCGACGCGCAGGATGCCGGCCTGCGGCGCCGCCGAGCGCAGGATGCGCTCCATCTCGGCGGCGGCAACGAAACGCAGCGGTACGGCTTCCGTGCCGACGCCCGCCTGCTGGCGTACCCGGCCGCCGCGCGGCAGCAGCGGTGCGCCGCCGGCCGAAACCTCGGCGGCCGGAACGATGCGGTACAGGTTGGGCTCGGCGATCAGTGCCGCGCCCTCGCCGCGCAGCACGGCATCGAAGATGGTCACCAGTCCGGCCTTGTCGATGGGCCTGACGGTGCGCAGCGTGATGGAGCCCTTGACCTTGTCGCTGACCATGTAGTTGACGCCTAGCGTCTCGCCGAGCACGAGCTTCGCCGCCTCGGCGATCGAGGCGTTGGCCAGATTGAGCGTGATGCCGTCCGCGCCGGCCGATGCGCTCGCCGCCTTGCCGAACGTCAGGCCCGCACTGCCGGATGCCGTGCTGCCACTGCCTGCCACCTCGGCTGTTGCGGTGTCGGCTGTTGCGGTGCCGGAGGATGCGGCCGTGCCGCCCGCGTCGGTTCCGCGCGCCGCGCCGTCGCTGCTGCTGCTGGTGAACTTGCCACTGCCTTCATAGAGCCGCACGCCCTTGGTGCCGCGACTTGCGGCACTGCTCATCGGCACGCCCTTGTCGGTGGCGGCGCCGTCGGTCCGGTCGGAGGGAAGCGAGCCGGTGATCGGGGCCGGCAGCGAGAGCTGCTCGTAGGGCAGCGCGCACGCCGAAATCATGGACGCGGAAGCGACCATCATTCCGAGCCGAAGCGCCCGAACCGGCCTTTTGTCCCGACGCTCCAAGTGGATGAGCCCCTATCGAAGCCGGCGCCGTCCGCTGCGGGGTGCAGGACTTGGCGAGGCAACTGATGTGCGCAACAGCGCGGCGATCACCCGGCTCTGGCAATATTTCAGAAGCCAAGCGCTCGCCATCTCGCAGCCAAGACCGATTCGATGAGACGAGTCGATTGAACGGGCATCTTGGTCCACCGTTTGCGCGTGCCCTGATGCGGGTCCCTTCCTCCCCAGGGGCGATGGCGCGAGCCGACGCGAAGCGCGCTGCCCCCCTCAGCACGGCGGCAGGTCGGCGACCGCGTCGCCCGACACGCCGGTGTCCTGGTCACTTGGCTGCGTGCCCGGAGCGATGCGCGTCCACGCCATCGGCCGCAGAACGACGCGTGCACCCGAAGCATCCGCGCCCGGCAGCTGGCGCAGTCGCGTGATGCTCGGATCGCGCTGCGCCCGCTCCAGGTCGCTCGCCCGCGCCGCGCCGCGCTGCACCACCACGAGGGCTTGCCGCGCCATGCGCAGGCCCGACGGCAGTGTGACCTCGGCCACGATGGTGAAGGCCCGACCCGTTGCAGGGCTGGCGAACGCCGCCGGCAGGCGATCGGCGCCGTCGGCTTGCCGGGCGAGCGTCGTGGTGTTGCCGCTCGCCTCGCCACCACGAGCCAGGATGTCGACGAGCCCCGCGGGGGCCTGGCGCGCATCGATGCCGCTGCTGGCCGAATGCACGGTGACGAAGGGGGCGAGGCGCGCCGCCAGGCGGTCGTCGATGCCGAGAACGAAGGCGAGTTCCGCGATGCTGGCGAAGGCGGCGTTCTTCGGTCCCCCGCTGCTGCCAGCGGCGCGATAGTCGTCGGCTTCGGCGCCATCGGGCCGGCGCGTGTCGTCGGCGTCGCGGAAGTCGGCGATGGCATCGGCGGCGGCGCGCGCCCGGGCCTCGGGCAGTTCGAGGCCGACGAACAGGGCGCGCAGCAGCTCCGGGCTCGCCTGGTTGAGATCGACCTTGCCGCCTTCGTCGGCGAGTGTCAGCAGCAGCAGCTCGCCGTCCGGCAGTCGGCATGCGACCGCTGCGGCTCCCGGAACGAAGCGCGCAGGCCCGGGACGACCGGCGTCGAGACCTGCGGCGCCTGCCTGACCGCCGCCGCGCATCAGATCGCGCATGACGAGCATCAGGCCGGCGTCGGCCAGCATCTCGGCGCGGTCGGCCGCGACGGCGTTGCGCGAGATGGAGATGTGCGTGCGCGACGAGAGACCGAGCGCCGTGGCGGCCAGCGCGAGCAGGGCCGCGATCCACAGCACGATCACGAGGGCGAAACCGGATTCACCCGTGTCGCGGGTCGAACCGGGGCTCGCGCGGGCGTCGGGATGTGCGAACGATGAGACCATGCGCAGCAAGCCTACCACTCCCCGACAGCGCGAGCGATTGCTGCGACGGCTACCTTGGCGCTGAAACGACTACCTTGGCGTCGGCTCGGCCACCGACGTGCTCGGCTCCGCTGCCCGCGGTGCCGTCGGCTGCGCCGATAGAAATGCCAGCAGGTCGTCGACGTCGGTCTCCGACATGCCGAGGTTCGGCATGCGCACGGCGCGATATTTCTGCGCCAGCGCCAGCGCGGTCTGGTCATTGCCCGCCCGCATCTTGTCGGGCTCGGCGATATAGCGCGCCAGCCAAGCGCGGTCGCGTCGTGCCAACACCCCGGCGAGATCCGGGCCGACGCGGTCGCCCCTGCCGATGGTGTGGCAGGAGGCGCAGGTCTTGGTGAACAGCGCCTGTCCGGGCACGTCGAGCCCGGCCTTTCCCGCATGGCGCGCGGCGACCTGCTGCGTCGTCGTCGCCCCGGATATGGGGGCTTCGCGCGCCGACCACTCATGGTCCATGGCGCGCACGGTGTTGGCGAGCAGCACGAGATCGGAAAAGATCGAATCGCGCGCCCAGTGACGGGTGCGATCGTTGCCGAGCAGGATTTCGCTCTTGTGGTCGTTGATGAGGCGGCTGCGCTCGCCGAGCTTGTAGCGCACCTGGGCGACGTCGATCGGATCGCCGGTGAGGAAGGTCCAGCCTGGGCCGGCGCCGAACGCCTGCGCGTGCTCCTTCAGCAGCTCGGGCGTATCCTTCTCCGGCTGGATGGTGATCGAGACGAAGTGCACGTCGCGGCCCATGGCGGCACCGAGCTGGTCCTGCAGGCGGGCGAGACGCGCCGTCATCAGCGGGCAGATGTCGCGGCAGGTGAGATAGATGAAGCTCACCACGACGAGCTTGCCGCGGATGACGTCGTCATAGAACTTGAGCTCGCGGCCGTCCTGGTCGACGACGCGCACGTTGGGGAAATAGCGCTCATCCCAGTTCGCGCGAGCACCGGTTGGTGACGCCACGATGCCGAGCCAGGCGCACAGCGCAAGCAGCCACGCGCACAACGCGAGGGGGATTGGCCGCAGGGCCGTCGCACCATCGGCGACGCGGCGACGCGACGATCGCAAACTCTGCCGTTGGCCGCGCATAGGCATTTGCGCTCCGTGCCTTGTCCAGATGTCGGTTGAGGTGTGGCACCGGAAGGAGGCCCCTGCCGTGCGAGCGGCAGGGGCGCCGTGGGCCTTCAGAGCACTTCCGAGGGCAGCCATTGCACGCCGGTGGGGGTCGGGTTGGGCGTGTCGGTGACGGTGGCGTGCGGCGTGCCGGCCGCGCTCAGCAGCTGGTAGCGCATCAGCATGGCGAAGTCCTCGTGCACCGTATTGTGGCAATGCGCGACGTAGGCGCCACCGAACTCGCCGAAGCGCACCTGATACTTGACGCGACCATTGGGGCGCAGTCGCCACACGTCCTTGCGCACCAGTCTTTCCGTCGATGGAATCGTCGCCGTGCCGCGATCGATGGTGACGCCTTCCTCGAAGTGCATGTGGATCGGATGATCCCAGTTGGCGCTGACGTTGACGAGCGTCCAGTGCTCGACATCGCCGGGCTGTGGCACCACGGCGGAGACGCGCGTGGCGTTGAGCGAATGCGAGCCCTGGCCGTTGACCTGCACGCCCCAGGGGAAGGCGGCGATGTCGCCGCATTCGGGCACGCACACGCCGTTGACGCGGCTGTCGCCGCCGGAGCGATTGAAGTTGATGACGCGCTCGCGCACCGGCGTGACGATGGGGATCTGCGTCGTCAGCGTCAGCGGCCCCGACGTGGCCCACTCGGGCTTGGAGAGGTCGACGCTCTGGTCCTTGTTGTGCGCGGCCGTGCTCGCCCCGGAGAAGTCGTAGGTGATCGAGGGATCGTCGTGGCTCTGCAGGCTTTTCACCACCTTGAAGCGCAGGATCGGCCCGACGGCCGGATCGGTGGTGACGCCGGCCAGCGCCTGGGCGGTGCTGACGGCGCCTGTCGGCAGGCGGCCATTCGTCTGCAGCAGGAAGTTGGTCAGGTAGACCTGATCGCCGGAGAGGAACTTGGAGAAGTCGATGACGATGTCGTAGCGCTCGGCCGGACCCTGCTCGTCGAGCATGGTGAGGGTGAGCGGCTTGACGACGAGGTTGCCGTCGTTGGCGATGAAGTGGAACGGCACCGGCGTACCGCGCGCGTAACGGGCGGCGCGATCGACGATGACGCCGAGCTTGACGAAGCGCGACATCGAGGCGTTCAGGATGCGGAAGCGATAGCGCCGCGGCAGCACCTCGAGTTCGGGGTAGTAGGCGCCGTTGACGAGCAGCATGTCGCCGAGGAAGCCCTCGGTATCGAAGATGTCGAAGAACAGCTGGCCGTCGGCTGACAGCGCCGGGTTGCTGATCGCCAGGTTGACGTCGAAATCGGTGTTGCCCCACGGCTTGAACGAGCCGCTCGGCAGCCGCAGGTTGATGCCGTCGGCCAGGTCCTCGCGGCCGCGATCCGGGCCGCTGTACATGTTGCACAGCGCGAACATGCCCTTGTGCACGTTCTCGGCGGTGAAGAAGAAGCGGTGGTCGTGGAACCACAGCGTGCCCTGGATTTCGCGGAAATCGCCCGGAACGCGCACGAGGCCGTTGGCGTCGTCGGGGCCGGAGCACTTGTCCTGGTATTTGGGATCGCCTGTGAGCCACATCTGGGGCATGTCGCGCCGCGCCATCGTCGTTCCCCAGTGATAGTCGTAGAACGTGCCGGGGAAGTGGAAGGCGTTGCAGGCGCCGTCGCTCTCGGCGCCGTTGTGGGCGTTGTGGAAATGCGTCGAGCATTCGTTGCGGCCGAAATCGCCGTTGTCGGCGCGCGCCACGGGCAGATCGTTATAGATGCGCGTCACCACCGGCTCGCCGTAGCGCAGCTTTATCAGCGTCGGCACCGCGTTACCCGTGCGCGAGCCGCCGACGGCGCCGGCCATGCCGGGCGTGCGGTCGCCGAAGCACCAGACCTTGTTCGCCTGCTGCTCGGCCATGCCGGCGTGGAACTTCTGTCCCGCCTTGATTTGGCCGATGGAGAGGATGTAGCCGGCCTTGGGGAACAGCGTCGCATTGGTGGTACCGGCGTCAACCTGGTCCCAGCGCTGATGCGCGAAGATCTCGCGGTCCGGGCGGCCCTCGCAGGGGCCGGCATTGGTGACCGGATTGCGGAACGGGTTGCTCGGATTGCTGTTGCCGCCGGCATCGTTGAAGTTCTGGTGATAAGAGAGGCGCTGCGCATTGCGCGCTTCCGCCGATTGCGTGCCGTCAGGGTTGCGCCAGCTCGCGGAACCATCGACCTCACGCTGCAACCGGTGCTTGGTCGGCACGATCGGCCGCGGCAGCTTCTGGCTCCACTTCGTCGCTGCCCCGAGCGGGCTCGGGTTGGTGCCGGTCGGAACCTGCGCGTAGGCGCTCGTCGCGTACGGGCTCAAGCCGTGCTTGAGGGCGAGCGCGCCGGTGGTCGTGAACAGGCCCCAGCGGAACAGGTCGCGCCGCGTGATCTCGCCGATCGACAGCGCCTTGACGATCTCGAGACGGTTGGCGCGCGCGTTCTCGGCCTCGCGAATGCGCCGCTTGGAAGCGTTGAATGGCAGGTACATGGTGCCGGCTCCTTGTGTGTCGTCTCTCGCCTGTCTCGCCGACGTGCGCTTCGACGCTGCACGCGCGCTGCAAATGGATTGCTCGTCCAGCTTCCGTCGCAACGCTCCCGGTTCCGGCTGGCCGTTGCCGCTTGAAATGCCCTGCGGCGGCTGGCCGGAACCCGCGTCGAGCGGAGGGCTCGAGCAATCTCGAGCACTGAGGCGATGCTAGGCGGCGGCGGCGTCAGGGACAGCCAGCCTATGTTGGGGGTATGGAGGCCGGACCATCGGGCGCCAAAGTCCCTGAGGCATAGGACCAAGGTCCGGACTTGTGGCGAGGGACGAGGGACGCCGGCGCGCGCTAACGTGCCGCCTGAGATCACAGGTGCCGACGAGGTCCGTGCGGATGACGCGCCAGGCAGGCTCGATAGGGGTCCTTTGGGGCCCCACGTTTCGCACGGTCTCTCGCATCGTGGGGGGCGGTGCGGTTCTGGCGTTGGCGCTGCTGTTGGCCCACGCGGTGGCGGGCGTGCGCCGTGTCGAGGCCGCCGAAGTGCCGGCGCGCCCGGTTGCCGAGCGGGAGGGGCCGGCGTTCTCGCTCACCGATCAGTATGGTCGGCGGGTCACCGAGGCGACGCTGGCCGACAAGCCGGTGGTGCTGCACTTCGGCTTCACGAGCTGCCCCGCGATCTGTCCAACGACGCTGTTCGAGGTGGCGGCACGCATGCGCGAGCTGGGGCCGCTGGCGGATGAGATCCACTTCGTGTTCGTCACCGCCGATCCCGAACGCGATACGCCGGAAATCCTGAAGAGTTTCGCGGCGAGCTTCGACGAGCGCATCATCGCGCTGTCGGGCGACGTGGCGCAGACGGCGGCCCTGGCGAAAGGCCTCGGTGCGTCGTTCGCCAAGGTGCCGACCCCGGACGGCTACACCATCGATCACTCGGTCAACGGCTTCCTGTTGTCGCGCGGCTGGAAGCTCGGCCGCCAGATGTATCTCGGCGCCGACTCGCGCGCGGATCATGCGCTGGCGGCCCTGTATGGGATGATCGGGCAGAAGCTGCTCAGTGGCAGTCCGCCGCCGCCTGCTGGCAACGCCCGATAGCGGCGCGCGGTTGACCTGTCGCGGCATCCGACAAGGCCGGCGGCGGGCTGTGTTTGGCGCCGGACCTTCACGGCTTGTCGCCAGACCTCGCGGCCGACATGGCCGCCGGCGCGTCGGCGAGCGGCAGGTCCTGCGTCACACCGTCCAGCTTGAAGACGGCCTTGTCGGGCCGGATGTCCGTCAGCGTCCAGCCTTGCACGCGATCGCCGACCGCGAGCCAGGTTCCGTGCGGCTCGCCGGAGGGCCGCACCAGCGCGCGCAAGCCGCGTTTTCCGGCCCGCGCGAGACCGAGCAGCTGCGCTTGCAGCGGAGGCGGCGCCGCGGCGGGCGGCGGCGGTGGCGCGGCCGGCTCGACCGGCACGACGGCGAGCGGCCTCGGCGGCGGCGGTCGCCTGTCGGGAGCGAACAGAGGTCGCGCCGTCGTCGCGGGGAGATCGGCGAGGGTGGCGGCGCGTTTCACATCGCTCGCCAACGGTGCCTCGGCGGGCGTCGGGTGCGTCGCCCCCGGACCCGGGGGAGGAGAGACCGCGGCCGCCGGGGACAGCGGAGCGGTGTCGATCGGCTGCGTCTCGGCCAGCCAGACCAGAGCCGCCGTTGCGACTGTCGCGAGGCCAAGCAACAGCGTGCCGGCATCGAGGCCCGCGCGCGGCGGGGGGGAGCGTGTCAACGGGGGATTGGCCAGCGGGCGCGACATGATGGGCTGGCCTCACGCTTTCGGTTTGGGCGTGGCGCCGGCCACCTCGAGCCGCACTTCGAGGGCGCCGGCGTTCTCGGCGCGCGGGCCGAGCGCACTGGCGGCCGGCGTTACGTGCAGCGCCTCGACGTACAGGTCCGGCACCTGCGCCTCGATATCGACCAGCAGTGCCTGCAGCTGCGGCAGCGTCGCGCCGAGCTGCAACTGGATGCCGATGAGGCGCAGATCGTTACGCTCGCGGGCCGGCACATTGCGCGTGCTGCGCAGCTGGACGCCGGCCTTGGCCGCGAGCGCCGTCAGCAGCGATTGCAGGTTGGCGAGGCGGATGGCGTCGCTGTCGCCGTCGAGGAAATAGCGGGCCGACCGGGCCGCCTTGAGCGATGTGTCCAGGTTCGACAGTTCCGCCTGCCCGCTGCTCAGCGCCGCCAGGCGGCCGAGCATCAGGCGCTCCTGCTCGATGCGTCCGCGCAGGCCCTCGATGTGGGCCCAAACGGGTGCCACGAGCAGCTGCGCCGCGCCGGCCAGCACCGCCAGCAACAGGGCGAGCGCGGCGGCGCGGCTGAGCAGACGGGCGAGGCGGGAGCCGGCGAGGTTCAGCCTCATGGCGCACCTCGCGGGGCGTCGGCGGCTTCGGACGGCAGCGGCGTGGGCATGGCCGCGGGCTGTGCCTTGTGCGCCGCGTCTGGCGGTGGCGGGGGCTGCGCGGCTTCGCGCAGACGCACGCGCAGACTGAAGCGCTCCTTGCCCTCGCCCTGATCGAAGGTGACCGGCGCCGTCAGCGAGGCCTCGGCGAAGGTGCGGCTGCGATCGAGCGTGCGCACCAGATCGGCGGCCGAGGCGGCGTGGCCGCTGATGTCGACCTGCCCGCCTTCGATGCGCAACTCGCTGATCCAGGCGGTATCGGGCAGCAGGGTCGTCAGCTCTTCCAGCATGCGGGCGCGGCCGACATAGTCCCGGCGCGCCTTGCGCACGGCGGCGAAGGTGGCGAGGTCCGCGCGCGCGCGCGCCTGCGCCTCGCGGCCCGATTGCGCGCCGCCCTTGAGGCCTGCGGTGCGGCTCTCCAGCCCGGCAAGCGCCGCCGCGTGCCGATCGCTCGCGATGTAGCCGGCCGTTGCCGCCAGCGCCAGCGGGGCCAGAGCCAGCAGCAGGCGACGGCCGCGCCCAGGGCGCGCCTCGTCGGCGTCGGTACGCGCCGAGGCCAGGAAGTCGACGGGCAGAGCTGCCGTGCCGTCCTCGTTCCAGCAGTCGATGCGCGCCACCTCGAGGCCGGCAGCTTCGGCGTCGGCGACGAGGTCGGCGACGGCCGAGCGCTTGATGATCAGTTGGCGGGCGACGATGCGGTCCGAGGCGCTGCCGGGCCGCGGCTCGATCATATACGCGCTCAGAATGTCGCCGGACGCGAACGGGCTGTTGCGTTCCAGATCTAGCGCCAGCAGGCGCGGAATGTGGGCCGGCGCCGCCATCGGCAGCTCGACGCGGCGCACGAAGCAGGCGGCATAGGGCAAGCGCAGCGCGATGGCGCGATCCCGGTCGGCGCGCGCTGTGCCGGACAGCGCCGCCAGCAGGTCCTGCCGCGTGACCGGGCGGGCCGCGGCGGCGCCGCGTCGCGCGGTGCCGGACCTGTCGATCAGCCGCAACTGGCTGCCCTCGATCGAGATGACGCGCGACGGCAGGCGGCCCGCCGGAGTGCGGCCGGTGCCCGGCAGCACGGCGGCCAGCTCGCGTCCCCACCAGGCGAGGACGCGGCCGACCGGTGAGGCCTGGCTGCCGACGGCCGTTGGCATGCGGAACTCCCGTTCGTGCGCGCGCGGCGCGCAGGCTGGGGCGGCGGAGCCGCAGGAAAAATGACAGTTGCGTTCCGGGTCGCGTCGGCTTCACCTTCAATGCCGGCGGCGATTGCGATGGACGAGGACATCATACACAGTTTGGCGCAGGGGCGCGAAGATCGGGCCGGAGTTCGTTACTGTACTGTGGTCGCGCCGTCCGCCAAACCTTCGGCACACCTCCAAATCTCCTTGCCGGGAGCCCTGATGCTGCACGAGCCCGCGATCACCGCAGCCGTTCCGCGCAGTGCCGCCTTCGTCGAGCGGCTTGGCGCGCTGCTGTCCGCGCGCGGTCTCATCGATGCGCCGGCGCTGGCGCGGGCGCGGCGGGCGCAAGGCCAGTCGGGGGAGCGCTTCGATGTCGTGCTGATGCGGCTCGGGCTGGTTTCGGACACGGCGATGGCGGCCGTTCTTGCCGACCTTTCCGGTCTGCCGCTGGTGGCAGGTGACGCGTTTCCCGCCGCGCCGATCCTCCCCGAGCGTCTGCAGCTGGCGTTCCTGGAGGCGCACCACGTCCTGCCGCTCGACGATGATGGCGAGCGGCTGCGCCTCGCGGTCGCCGATCCGTATGACGACGAGGTGCCGCGCGCGCTCGCCTTTCTGCTCGATCGTGCCGTGCGGTGTGTGGTGGCCGCCGAGGGCGAGATCGATCGCGCCATCGCGCGCCTCTATGGCGAGCCGGCGCGCGGGCGCGACGGGGCGGCGGCGGGTGCGGCCGCCGAAGCGGTTTCGGGCGACGGCGCGGACCAAGCGGTGTCCGGCACAGCATCCGGCACCGCATCCGGCAGCGATGACGTGCGGCGGCTCGCCGACATGGCCAGCGAAGCGCCCGTCATCAAGCAGGTGCGCGATCTCGTCGTGCGCGCGGTCGAGGCGCAGGCGTCCGACATCCACATCGAGCCGCGCGAGGACAGCCTGCTGGTGCGGTATCGCATCGACGGCCTGCTGCACACGGTCGAGACGCTGGCGCCGGCGCTGGCGGCACCGGTCGGCTCGCGCATCAAGATCATGGCGCGGCTCAACATCGCCGAACGCCGCCTGCCGCAGGATGGCCGCATCAAGGAGACGGTGCGCGGGCGCGAAATCGACCTGCGCGTGTCGACCATGCCGACGATGTGGGGTGAAAGCATCGTGCTGCGCATCCTGGACCGCGCCAGCGTCGAACTCGACTTCGTGCGTCTCGGCTTTTCCGGCCCGCCCTACCAGGCCTTCACGCGCATGCTCGACGAGCCGAACGGTATCATCCTGGTCACGGGACCGACCGGCAGCGGCAAGACGACGACGCTCTACACCGCGCTCGGCCGCCTCAACAACGCCGAGCGCAAGATCTTCACGGTAGAGGACCCGATCGAGTATCAGCTGGTCGGCATCAACCAGATCCAGGTGCAGCCGCGCATCGGCATGACCTTTGCGCACGCGCTGCGCTCGATCCTGCGCCAGGACCCGGACATCATCATGGTCGGCGAAATCCGCGACCTGGAGACGGCGCAGATCGCCATCCAGGCGGCGTTGACCGGCCATCTGGTGCTCTCCACCGTGCACACCAACAGCGCCGCCGCAACGGTGACGCGGCTCATCGACATGGGCGTCGAGAAGTATCTGCTGGCGTCCTGCCTCAAGGGCGTGCTGGCGCAGCGTCTGGTGCGCCGGCTTTGCCCGTCGTGCGCCGCCCCGCAGCCGGTTTCAGGCGCCCTGCGCGAGGTCGTGCGTGCCGCCGGGGTGCGCGAGCCGGTGGCAGGGCTGGGCCACGACGAGCCGTGGCTGCCGCGCCGGGCCGTCGGCTGCCCTGCGTGCCGGGGAAAGGGTTTTGCCGGGCGCACCACCGTCTACGAGCTGCTGCCGATGACGGACGCCGTGCGCGAGGCCATGATGGGTGCCGACGCCGATCAGGCCATCACGCGCGCCGCCGTGCGCGACGGCATGCAGACGATGCTGCAGAACGGGCTCGAGAAGGCGATGCGCGGCGAGACGACGCCCGAGGAAGTGATGCGCGTAACCCGGTTCGACGGATGGCTCGATACAGCTACCAGGCCTACGACCAGCACGGACAGCTGATCAGCGGCGTGCTCGAGGCGCCCTCGCGCGCGGCGGCGCTGGAGGCGCTGCGCGGGCAGGGCCGTTTCGCGCTCGAGATCGGCGATGGCGCCATCGCGGCCCCCGATGAGCCGTGGTGGAAGCGCGACCTGACGGCCGGCGCCACGCTGCCGCTGGCCGATCTCGCCACCTTCACGCGCGAAGTGGCGACGCTGGTGAAGGCCGATCTTCCGCTCGACGAGGTGCTGCGCATCGTGGCCCTGCAGCCGCTGATGTCGACGCGCATGCGCTCGTCGACGCGCGCCGTGCTCGACGGCGTGCGCGAAGGCGCCTCGCTTTCGGGCGCGCTGGCTGCGACGGGGCAGTTCCCCGAATACCATTGGCGGGCCGTCGAGGCGGGCGAGAGCGGCGGATCGCTCGGCGGTGTGCTCGACGAACTGGCGGGGCTGATCGAGCGCACGATCGAGACGCGGCGACAGATCACCTCGGCGCTGATGTATCCCGGCATCCTGATGCTGGCGGCGGCGGGCTCGCTCGTCGTCATCATGGGTGTTCTGGTGCCGAGCGTGGCGCCGCTGTTCAAGGATGCCGGCGCACCGCTGCCGGGCTCGCTTGCCGCCATGGTGGCGATGCGCGAGGTGCTGACCGAGTTCTGGCCGCTGGTGCTGGCCGGTGGCGCCGCCGCCGCGGTCGGCCTGCTGGCGGCGATGCGCGAGCCCCGCTTGCGCCTCGTCCGCGACAGGCTGGTGCTGCGGCTGCCGCTGGTCGGTCGCCTGGTGCAGCAGCGCGAGACGGCTCGCCTGGCCCGCACGCTTTCGACCTTGACGCGCAACGGCGTGCCGCTGCTGGACGCGGTGCGGATCTCGGCCGGCGTTCTGCAGAGCAAGGTCTACGCGGACGCGGTCGGTGGCGCGGTGCAGAGCCTTGCGGAAGGGCGGCGGCTGTCGGAGCCGATGCTGGCCTCGGGGCTGTTCAGCGAGCTGGCCATGCGGCTGGTCGCCGTCGGCGAGCAGACAGGGCAGCTCGACACCATGTTGATGCAGGTGGCGGCCATCTACGAGGCGACGCTGCAGCGGCAGCTGTCGCGGCTGATGAGCGTGCTGGCGCCGGTCTTGACGCTGGTCATCGGCGTCGTCGTGGGCGGGCTCATCCTGTCGGTCATCAACGCAATCATGAGCGTCAACGAGCTGGTGCTGAGATGAGGCGAGCGCGGCGGAATGGAGCGAGCCGTACCACGTCGGCTCGACGGGAAGCCGGCTTCACCGTGGTCGAATTGTTGGCAGCGGTCGCCATCATGGCGTTGCTGGCCGTGATCGTTTCGCCGCGCCTGGGGCCGGCGCGGGAGACGGCAGCGCTGAAGGCGACCGTGCTGGCGCTCGATGCGCAGCTGCGCTCGGCGCGGGCGGCAGCGGTGCGCACCAGCACGCCGCAGACGGTGGTCATCGACATGGCTGCGCGCACCTATGCTTCCAGCGTCGCGCCGCGCCCGCGCGCGTTCGGCGGCTGGCTGAACGTCAGCCTCGACGGGCCCGGGGTCGAGATCGAACCGCCTGCCGTCGGCATCATTCGTTTCCAGCCCGACGGCAGTGCCTGCGACGCGACGATCCGCGTGGCATCGGGCGCGCGCGCGGCCGAGGTGCGCATCGACTGGCTGACCGGCGCCTCCCGCATCGTCTGGAGGCTGTGATGAGGCGGTGGCGGCAATCGCGCAGGGTGGCGCGCAGGGTGGCGCGCAGGCTGGCCCGCGGCGGCAGCGACGGCTTCACGCTCATGGAGGTGATCGTGGCGCTCGCCGTGCTGGCGCTGCTCATGGGGGCGCTGTTCGGCGGCCTCGGGCAGAGCTGGCGGGGCATACGCCAGGCCGATCAGCAGAGCCGTGCCATGGCGCTTGCGAAGGCACACCTGGCGATGGTCGGCAGCGATGTGGCGCTCGGTGAAGGGCGTCTCGCTTCAGGGGACGAGGACGGTATCGCCTGGACGCTGAGCGGCGAACGATACCGGACGCAGGACGACGGCGCTGCGGGCGCGGGAGCCGATCCGGCTGCATCCGCGACGACGTCCTCCAATGGGCGCGCCGGGCCGCCGGCCTATTGGCTGGTGTTCGACGCGTCGTGGCCGGATGGCAGGCAGCGGACGCCGCGCACGCTGCGGGTGCGCAGCCTGCGCCTGGGGGAGCCGTGATGGGCTCCCCTCCGCCCCCTCGCTGGTCCGATGCGGCGCGATGGTCGGGCTGGCGAAGGCTTGCGCGCAGGCGTGCGCGACGGCGCGCGGCGGAGGGGGCGGCGGAGGGGGCGGCGGGGCGCGCGGCCGGCTTCACGCTCGTCGAGATTCTCGTATCGCTGGCACTGCTGGCGCTCGTTCTGGCGGCGATGCCCACGGCGCTCAGGCTGGCGGCGCAGGCCTGGGGGACGTCGGAACGCCTGCAGCAGGGCTCGGCGCGCGAGGTCGCGACGTCGTTCCTGTCGGCGCGCATCGCCGAGGCGATGCCGCTCATGCAGCGGGACGCGACAGGCGCGAACCGCATCGCCTTTCGCGGCGCGGCCCAGACGCTGGCCTTCGTCGCCGCCGCCCGCGACGGTCCGTCCGGCGCGGGATTGTTTGCCTACGAGCTCTCGTTGCGCGGCGACGACGGCCAGGACGCTCTGTGGCTGAGCTGGCGGAGATTGCCGCCACCGGCGTCGCCATCGTCATCCGCGAGCACCCCTGCCGACTGGCGCGAGGAGGCCGCGGCCGGGCGCGTGCTGGTCCGCGATGTCAGCGCTTTCTCGCTGCGCTATTTCGGGTCCGAGAACGGTGTCAGGCAGTGGTCGGAGGCGTGGTCGCGCGCCGATATCCTGCCCGAAGTGATCGAGCTGAGACTTGCGACGCGGGCAGAACGGACGCCTGCTCCGCTTGTGCACATCGTGCTGCGCCTGCGCGATCTTCCCTGAAGGTCCTGAGACCTAGGTCCAATCAAAAATGCATTCAGGTTACCCCTGGTGGCCTGTGCGAGAGCACGTTGCGAAGGGGGCTCGACTCTTGTTTGCTGGCCATTGGGTGCTAATATGAAAAACAGCTGATCCGTGGACCGGGCTAGTCGATTTTTTGCCGAAGTCCGGTCCCGCTCGGCGAATTTTTGTCAAGGGGCATCTGCTTTTGGCCCGTCCGATCGAGGTTGCCAAGGTGGCCCAGGCTGGAGCGAAAATGCCGGCCGAACGGCGCAACGGTGCTACGTCTTCCGCAGGTACAGAACGTGCCGGCATCGGCGCCGTTGGTGCCGTGGCGGCCGAGACCTCGACGCAGGTCTTCCAACCGGGGCTGTTGCCGCGCCTGGGGCTCGAGGCGCCGCTCGCCAACCTCGGCGCACGCTGGCGCAACCTGTCGCTGGTGGCCCAGTTCCTCATCGTGGCGACGCCGATCATGGTCGCCGGCATGCTCCTGCTCGGCTCCTGGGTCAGCAAGCGCATCGTGCACGGTGTCGTGCAGCAGACGGCCATCTCGACGGCGTTCTACATGGACAATCTTGTGGAACCGCTGGTGCAGGAACTGGCCACGACGGACGAGTTGATCCCGGCGACGCGGGCGGCGCTGGCGCGCGTCGTCGAGCAGACGCTGCGCGTGCATCGCGTCGCCGCCATCAAGATCTGGTCGAAGTCGGGCAAGGTCGTGCACAGCAACGATGCCGCCATCGTCGGCAAGTCCTTTCCGGCGACCGCGGGCTTTCGCCAGGCCTTGGGCGGCAGCGTCTACAGCGAGTTCGACGATCTCGAGGACGAGGAGAACGTCGACGAGCGCAAGCACGCGCAACCGATGATGGAAATATACTCGCCCATGCACAAGCTGGGCACCAACGACGTCATCGGCGTGGCCGAGTTCTATCTGTTCGCCAGCAAGCTGCACGATGACATCTCGGATGCCCGCAGGCAGACGGCGCTTGCCGTGGCCGGCGTTGCGCTCGGCATGCTGGCGTCGCTCTACGGCGTCGTGCGCCGCGGCAGCACGACCATCGACGAGCAGCGCCTGGCGCTCGAGGGGCGTGTCGTCGAACTCTCCAATCTGCTGGAGCAGAACGAGCAGCTGCGCTTGACCCTGGTCGATGCCCGCAAGCGGCTCGTCGGCACCAACGAGCGCGTCATGCGCCGCATCGGCGCCGATCTGCACGACGGGCCGGCGCAGCTCCTCGGCCTTGCCCTGCTGCGCTTCAATGATGTTGATCCCGGCAATGCCACGGTGACGGCCGCCGAACGCCAGGAAGGCTATGAGCTGCTGCGCGGCGTGCTCGAGGAATCGCTCGAGGAGGTCCGCAACATCTCCTACGGCATTGCGCCGCCGCACCTGGAGAACGTGACCTTGTGCAAGGCCATCGAGCTGGCGGTCCGCAATCACGAGCGGCGCACGGGGTCCAAGGTCGAGCTTTACGTGGAGCCAATGCCGCAGGGGGCCTCCAACCTGATCAAGACGTGCCTGTACCGGTTCACGCAAGAGGGGCTGAGCAATGCCTTCCGCCACGCCGGCGGCCGCGGCCAGAAGGTGAGCGCGCGCTGCAGTGCCGACAGCATCGCGGTCGAGGTTGCCGACGCGGGACCCGGCTTCTCGCACGCAGGCGAGGGCTCCACGACAGGAGGTCTCGGCCTCGCGGGGCTGCGCGACCGCATCGAGTCGCTCGGCGGGCACTTCACCATCACATCGGTCCCGGGGCAGGGCACGCGCCTTGTCGCCGTGTTCGACCGCAGCCTCAGTGGGTAAGCGAAATGCCGCATCGTGCACGCGTCGCCGTGGTCGACGATCATCCGATTTTCCGTGAGGGTGTGGTCTACACGCTGAAGGCCACCAAGTTGTTCGATGTCGTCGCCGTCGGTGGCAGCATGGACGAGGCCGTCGCCATCGCAGCCGAGAAGAAGCCCGACATCATGCTGCTCGACATCAGCATGCCGGGCGGCGGCATCGCGGCGGCCAGCCAGATCGCCGGCAGCGACCCGGCGATCAAGCTCATCATGTTGACGGTGTCCGAACGCGAGGAGGACGTCACGGCGTCCCTGCAGGCGGGCGTCAGGGCATATCTCCTCAAGGGCACCAGCGGCCCCGAGTTCACGCGCGTCGTCGAGGCAGTGAAGAACGGCGAGTCGTACGTGTCGCCGGGCCTCGCGGCGCGTTTGCTGTCGCAACTGCAGGGTGGACCAGCGCAGGAGACGGCGGGAGAGAAGTCGGCATTGACGGCGCGCGAGGAGGCGATCCTGGAGCAGGTGTCGCTCGGTCTCACCAACAAGGAGGTCGCGCGCAACCTCTCCGTCAGCGAGAAGACGGTGAAGCACTACATGACCAACATCATGAATAAGCTCAACGTGCGCAATCGCGTCGAGGCGGTGCTGATGATGCGCAACAAGGAGCGCGGCGGCGGTTGATCCAGCCATCTGCCCCCTCTCTTGCCGGGTTTGCTCGCCGGTGGCCCCGGGCGGTCAGGCCGGTGCGGCGCGCATCTGCATCAGCTTCAATGCCGCTTCCAGGCGGTTGCGCACGCGCAGCTTGGCCATGATGCTCGTCATGTCGTTTTTCACCGTGCGCGGCGTGAGCTGCAGCGATTTGGCGATCTCGCGATTGCTGAGCCCCTGGGCGACGCAGTCGAGCACCTGGGTCTCGCGCGGGTTGAGCTGCTCGAAGGGCTCGCTGGACGCGGCGGGCTCCTTCTCCACATTGCTGAGCTGGCGGATGATGCGCACCGCCAGCCGCGGGTCTATGACGGTATTGCCGTCCAGGGCTTGGCGCACCGCGTGGATCAACTCGGCCTTCTGGATGCCTTTCAGCAGATAGCCGGAGGCGCCGGTCTCGAACGCGGAGAGCACATCCTCCCCGCTGTCCGAAACCGTCAGCATGACGACGCGGGTGCGGCGCGTGCTGGCCACGATGCGGCGCAGCGCGTTGATGCCGCCGCCCGGAATGCTGACATCGAGGAGGACGATGTTCGGCCGGTCCTTCTCGACGACGCGGACGGCATCATCGGCGGTACATCCCTCGCCGACGATCTCCAGGCCGTCAACGCTCTTCAGGATGGAGATGACGCCGCGGCGGAACATGTTGGTGTTCGTGTTCGGCTCAGAGGAAGAAGTCGGTAGTGGTGAGGCCGCTGGCGGCGTGTCCGACGAGGCGGATGGTCATGTCGGCGGTGGCGGTGTTGGTGGAATTGCAGTCGCAAC
>WBZS01000796.1_pt1 | contig 32083 bp, 21 predicted proteins | sample 5204201 | NCBI WGS metagenome assembly WBZS01 (sample SAMN12344357, study PRJNA552823) | activated sludge metagenome | biome: Activated sludge suspended growth; feature: Nitrification reactor; material: Wastewater; isolation source: activated sludge from nitrification reactor of wastewater... | reverse complement strand
CCTCGGTCTAGAGGCGCCTCAGGGCTATCGCATCTTATTGGCGAGGACCGGTTTCTTTGCCACGAATTTCACGAATTGAAACGAATTATCACGAATGCGGATCGTTCGTGCCAATTCGATTCAATTCGTGAAATTCGTGGCAAACGCGCGCAGTTTCACTTTAGATGCGTTAGCCCTGAGAGGCGCCTGACAACGCCGATGGCTTACTGCCATCGGACGCGATGCGGTTGGCGAACCGGATTCGGACGGCTGGGCCTGTACACGGATCACACGGATGTTCACGGATGGCACGGAACCCTTCGAGATGTTTCCGTGTGATCCGTGCCATCGGTGAACTTCCGTGTGCCGGTCCGGCCTGTTCCGGGGCTCCTGACAACGTGCGATCGGGTTCGCCAACAGGAGGATCACGACCTGTCAGTGCATCGGTGCCGCGGATTTCGCGGATTTGACCAACCGGAGCCTTTCCGGCATCGGTCTCGATTTCTTCCGCGTCATCCGCGCAATCCGTGGCCCAATTCCGCACCTGACAGGATGCTCGTGCACCCCTTTTTCGCCACATTGGCTACAATATGTTTGTGGAACCCCAACCGCCGCGCACCCGCAACCCACACACCAAGGCCAGGATCGACCGTGAGGCGTTCTGGCAGATCTGGCTGCCGATGGGCGTGATCGGTGTTCTGATCCTCGTCGCCGTGGTCCTGGTCAGTGCCTCAGGCGGCGCCTTGGTGCGCAGCCCGATCGCCGACGTATCGCTGGTGGCCCTGATCGTGGTCTGGGCGATGTTCGCGCTTGTGGGATTCGTCATTGTCTGCGCGCTGATTGTGGGCGTGTACTGGCTGTTACGCGAGAGCCCGTACTGGTTCAAGCGTGGGCAGGACATCAGCTGGATCGTGTCTCAGCAGACGCGGTCAACGACGCGTCAGGTTGAGGATGTCGTGACCTCCGCCAACGCCGGCACGGCCGGGCTCATGCGGCTTCTCGAACGACTGCGCGACCTGTTCCCAAAGGGCTGAGGCCGATTGGCCCGGACCCCGGTCCCCTTGCCAGGACGGGCAGGGCCAGTAAAATTACCGAGTGTTACCATAACTTAGCTCGTTTGTTGCGTGTTTGCCCCCATAAGGCGGTGGTGAATGAAATCCTCACGTTGGATGATGGTTGGAATGCGCGGGCTCCTCGCGCTTTTCGTTGCGATGGCGCTCGTCCTGACCACCCAGCGCAGCCTGCCGATGGCTCGGGCTGCCACGTTTGTCGTAAACAGCACCCTGGACGAGGCGGATCTGGCGCCGGGCGACGGCTCGTGTGTGTCGATTACGTCCGCCGTGTGTACGCTTCGCGCCGCGATCGACGAGTCGAACGCCCTGGCAGGCGCGGACGTCATCCAGGTGCCGGCCGGCACCTACGTTTTGTCGCCGGCGGCGGCCGTGGGCGTGCAGGGGCAGCTCAACATCACCACGGATATCTCGATCGAGCCCGCGCCCTTGACGGCAGCCGTGACGATCAGCGGCGCCGGGCTGCCTGACGCCTCGATCTTCGGCCTGACCGACGCCGCCTCGATACTGCGTCTGACCGGCCTGACGATTGCCAACCAGGCCGCGGGCCACCCGGCCATCGAAGTGCTGACCGGCACCGTGACGATCAGTTCGAGCACGCTGTCCGGAAACGCCGGTGGCGCGATCCGCCTGAACGGCGCCGCGACCTCAGCCCAGATCAGCACCTCGACGATCTCGGGCAACTCGTCGGTGACCGGCACGGCGGGTCTGCTGCTGGCCGTGTCGGGCGCGACGGCCACGCTCAATCACGTCACCCTGGCCAACAACACGGCCACGGGCGGCTCCGGCATCGGCGGCGTGCATGCGGTCGCCGGAACGACCGTGACCGTGACCGACTCGATCCTGGCCGGCAACACCGGCACCGACGGCAACGACTGCTACGGCGCGATCACGACGGCGAACGCCAACATCATCGTCAACGCGGTGGCGGCCTGCGTGATCACTGGCCCGGCCCCGATCACGACCGCGCCGGCGCTGGCCGCGCTCGGGGCGGGCGGCGGCCCGACGGCCACGCAGGTACCGGGGCCGGCTTCGCCGGCCGTCAACGCGGCAGGCGCCTGCAACACCGCCAGCGACCAGCGCGGCGTTTCGCGCCCGCGCGGCGGCGCCTGCGACCTGGGCGCGGTCGAGCTTCCGGTCGTGAGCTTCACGCCGACGAGCTACGGCGTGTCGGACAGCACCACGACACTGACGATCACGGGCGGGCTGGATGCCGCATTGCCGTTCGATCTGACCGTGGCCTACACGCTGGCCAACGGCACGGCGCTGAACGGCACCGATTACTCCGGCGCCGGCGGATCGTTCACCTTCCTGGCCAGCGCCACGTCGGCGACCAGCGGCGTGAGCATCCTGCGCAACACGGCCATCACCGGCAACCGCAACTTCACCGCGACCCTGGCGCCCACGGCGGCCACAGCGGGCACCGGGCCGGCGACGATCACGATCACGGACGTCGATGCGCCAGTCGCGAACTGGAGCGCCGCGAACTACACAGTAGGCGAGGCGGCCGGCACCGTGACCGTCCAGGCCACCCTGAGCGCGGCCGACGCACAAGATGTCACCATCACGTTTTCGACCGTCGAGGCAAGCGCGCGCGCGGGCGTCGAGTTCGTGGCCGTAACCGGCGGAACGATCTTCATCGCGCAGGGCAACACGTCGGGGACGGCGACGGTCACGATCAACAACAACGGCTGGGATGCCAACCCCAGCAAGACATTAACCGTGCGGATCACAGGCGTGTCGCACGGCACCATAGGGACAGCAGACGCGACCGTGACGATCACGGACGACGAAGACACGCCTGCCGCGCGACTGAGCGCGTCGAGCTACTCCGTGACCGAGCCGGCCGGCTCCACAAACGCCGTCGTGTCGATCACGGTGCCATACACGTCGGAAGTTCCGATCGACGTGACGTATGGGACTTCAAACGGAACGGCTCTTGCCGGTGCCGACTTCACTGCGACCAGCGGGACCACCACGATCGTGTCCGGCACGACGTCGACGAACGTCAATGTGCCGATCCTGAACAACGCCTACTATTCGGGGCCGACCGCGCAGACGTTCACGTTCGCGTTGTCGACACAAACACCCGGTGGCCCCGTCGGCAGCCCGGCCAGCGCCACCATCAGCATCACGGACAACGAGACGCCGCCGATCGTGACGCTGGGCTCACCGGGCTCGGTCAGCGAAGCCGCCGGATCGGTCGCCATTGCGGCCTCGGTGCCCTACACGTCCGAAGTGCCCATCACGGTGAACTATGCGACGGTCGACGGATCGGCGGAGGCCGGCGCCGACTATACGGCAGCGGCGACGTTTGTGACGATCCCGGTGTCTACTACCTCGGCGTCGATCTCGATCAACCTGACCAATAACACGTACTACTCGGGCAATCAGTCGTTCACGGTGCAGCTGAGCAGTCAGAGCCCGGGCGGCGTCAACACCAACAGCGCGACGGTGACACTGACCGACACCGAAGTCCCGCCGGCGACGGCTTTCTCGGCTGCTTCTTACACGGGCAGCGAAGCGGGCGGCTCCATCCCGTTCGCGATCGTCGTGCCCTATACATCGGAAGTGGCCATCACCGTGCCCTACACCATCGTCGATGGTACCGCGATCGCCGGGCGCGATCACGGCGCCGTCAACGACGTCGCGACCATCAGCGCAGGGACGAGCTCAACTGCGCTCGCCGTGCCAGTGCTCAACAACGGCTATTACTCGGGCACGCGCGGCCTAAGCGTGCAGCTGGGCGTCCAAAGCATCGGATCGACAGGCTCGCCCTCGACGGCCGCGTTCTCGATCACGGAAGACGACCCAGTGCCCGCCGCCCGCATCGAAACGCCCAGCGGCGGCGGCTATACGGTAAGCGAGTTGAGCGGAAACGCCGTCGTCACGGTGACATTGCCGTACACGTCGACGAGCATCATCAGCGTCGATTACGCCACGGCCAACGACACGGCGACGGCCGGCGTGGATTACCTGGCCACTTCCGGCTCGCTGAATATCCCGGCCGGCCAACTCGCCGGAACGGTCAGCATCCCGATCCTCAACAACAACGTCTTTACGCTCGACCGTTTCTTTGTCTTCCGGCTGAACAGCCAGGTGCCCGGTACGTTGGGCGGCCCGACCAGCGCTCAGGTGACGATCGTCGATGCGCAGCAGCCGCCCACAGTCCAATTCGCGGTCCCGTCGTTCAACGTCGCCCGTAACATCGGCACTGCGCCGATCACGGTTACGTTGAGCGCCCCGACCGGGATCACGGTGACCGTGCCCTACACCATGGGCAACGGCACGGCGCTCGCCGGTGTCGACTACACGCCGAGCAACGGCACCCTGACGTTCGCGCCGGGGATCACAACGACCATCCTCTCGATCCCGATCCTGAACTCAGGCGTGTACGTCGGAGACCGGGCCTTTAACATGGGGCTTGGCACGCCGGTGCAGGCCAGCCTTGGCGACAATCGATTGGCCTCGGTGCTGATCCGGGAGACCAATGCGTTTCGCGTCTACCTGACGCAGATCCGCAAGCTCTACGATTCGCACAAGGAGTACGAGCCGAACGCCTCACTCACGTCGGCCGGCGGGCCGATGGCCTCGGGCGAGATCTACCGCGGCGGATACGACCTCGATCAGGCCGATCAGTATGGCCTCGACCGAGACACCTGGTGGTTCCGCGCCGCAGGGCCGGGCCAGGTCATCATCTCGGTGACCAGCAACGACCCGGGCCGGCAGGTGAAGTTGATGGGCGCCAGCGGCGCCGACATCCCGGGCGGTTATACGGGCGATCCGTCGCCGACCGTCACCTTCACGGTCAACGTGACTTCGGCCGGCACGTACTACGTTCGCGTGTATAGTTCCGCCCGCCTCGGCAGCGGGCAGTATGAGTTGCGCGTGACACATCCTTGATCGCGCGTTGCCGGCGGCGTGAGCAACCATTGGCTCACGCCGCCGGCAACGCGGCCAGTCGGCGCAGGGATGCGCCTTTTTACGCGTCACGGTCGGCCGCCGACCGCGGCGCATCGACGTCGATGCGGGGGGCGTCGGCCCTGATGAGATCAGGTGACATGAAGATATTGGGGCGTATCAAGACCCGATTCTGGGTTGTTCTCGTTCTGCTTGTCTCACAGGCGACGGCGCCGGGCGCGTCGCCCGCTAGGGCGCTGCAACCGGCCGGATACACCGTCTATCTGCCGTGCATTCTCGTTTACTTCAGCCCGTTCGTTGAAACAGAACCAAACGGATCTGATCTTCTGGCGGATGGTCCGATCCTTAGTGGCTTGCCCTACTTCGGCGCCAACAACTCCGCGCTGGATAGCGATTATTGGCGCTTCACGGCGTCGGCGGCGGGACCCGTGCATCTCGAGGTGGTCGGCCTGGATAGCTTCGGCCAGGTGACCCTGACACGCCTGGGCGGCGCCCAGGTCGGATACGTCGGCGGGCCGCCCTACGTGATCAACGGCACCCTGCCGGCTCCGGGCGACTACGTTGCACGCGTCGTGAGTACCGCGATGATGGGCAACGGCGTCTACACGCTGACGGTCACGTATCCGTAGCCTGTTGGATTGTGATGGGCGACAAACGCGGTGCGCGGTGGTCCGAAGCGAAGCCTCGGACCACCGCGCACCGCGTTTGTCGCCCATCTTCCTGCAGCAGGATCAAACTGCGATTGCCCCGCCTGTCGGGCCGCGCGCTGAGCGCGTCTGTTATAGTCCGGTCCGATGAGGCTGCCGGGCGATTGGACGACGTGGGCGCGGCGACGCTGGGCGTGGATGGCGCGCGCAGTGCTGGCGCTGGTCGTGTTGGCGGCCATGCCGCGGGCCGTGCTGGCGCCGCTCGAACTCGGCCCGGCCGGACAGGTCGAGAGTCGGCACCCGATCACGTGCACGCACACGCGGTTGACCGACGAGGTCGAGCCCTGGAAGGTCCTGCGCACGCTCGAACTGGTGCGCGAGATGGGCGCGACGTCGATCGTCGAGTACTTCCCCTGGGCCTACTACGCACCCGAAGACGGCCGCTACGATTTCTCGCAGGCCGCGCTGCGCATCGATTTCGCCCGACATGAAGGCCTGCGCGTGATCGCGCGTCTGGGCGGCATCGTGCCCGAGTGGTTGCGCCCGCTCGGCGTCGATGGCACGCACGGCCCCGACACGTTGCTGCCCGAGGACGGCTACCCCGCGTTCGCCGAATTCGTCGGCGCGTTTGTCGAGCGTTTCAGCGGCCAGCTCGACGCCATCGTGTTGTGGAACGAGCCCAACGTCGCGCTCGAATGGGGATTTCGTCGGCCGGATCCCGAGACCTACGCGCGTCTTGTCATCCTGGCCGCCGAACGCGCGCACAGCGCCGATCCCGACGTCGTGGTCCTTGGTGGCGCGCTGGCGCCGACGCTCGAACCCGACGGCAGCGACCTCGCCCTCGATGATCTGATCTACCTCGACCGCATGCTGGCAGCCGGCGCCGGCCGTGCACTCGACGGCCTCGCCGTGCACGCGTACGGCCTGGGTTTCCCGCCCGACGAGCCGCCCGCGGCCGACGCCCTCAACTTCCGCCGGGTCGAGCTGGTGCGCGACCGGCTCTCGGCGCATGGCCTGGGCGATCTGCCGCTCTACATCACCGAGATGGGCTGGAACGATTCACCGCGCTGGACGCGAGCCGTCAAACCGGGCGCGCGCATCGATTACACCATCGCGGCGCTGCAACTGGCCGAGCGCGACTGGCCCACCGTGCGCGCCGCCTGCATCTGGGCCTTTCGGTATCCCGCGCCGCAGCATAGCTACGGCGACTACTTCACACTGGTGACGCCCGAGTTCGTGCGCAAGCCGATCTACGACGCCGTCCAGGCCTGGGCCCGCGAGGACGTCGTGCCATGAGCGCCGTGTTCGCCTCGCTCAAGGGCCAGCGCCGGCTTGTCGGTGTTGCCGTCTTCAGCCTGGCCGTGATCGCCGCGATCTGGGTCGCCGGCGCCGCGTTGACTCAAACCGATCGCGCCTGGTCGCGGATCCAGACCGAGCGGGTACTGCGCGTCGCCACCGACGCGAGCTATCCGCCGTTCTCGGCCGTCGGACCTGACGGCGCGCTCTACGGCCTCGACGTCGACCTGGCGCGCGCGCTCGGCGAACGGCTCGGCGTCGAAGTGCGCGTCGAGAACATCACCTACGATGCGCTGCTGCAGGCCGTCGCGTCGGAGCGCGTGGACCTCGTGATCTCGGCCTTTGTCGGCGACCCCGGGCAGCTCGACGATGCCGCGTACAGCAGCAGCTACTTCGTCGGCGGGATCCGGGCCGTCGTGCCGACCACCGATACGGCCACGCTCGAGTCGCAGGCGCCCTGGAACTGGGCCCGCGATCGTCGGCTTGGCGTCGAGTACGGCTCAGCCGGCGACGTGCTGACCCGGCAATGGGCGCGGCGCGTCGGCGGCGTGACCACGCAGCTGTACCCGACGGCCGCCGAGGCCCTGGCCGGTCTACAGGCCGGCGAGGTCCGCGCGGTGCTGGTCGACGCCGTGACCGCCTCTGCCTTTGTCAGCGGATCAAGTGGATACGTCTTGACGGGCCCGACGCTCGACCCGGAACCTTACGTGATCGCCACGGGCGCGCACAGCCCGCGGCTGCTTGACGAGGTCAATCGTCTGCTCGCCGAGCTCGAGCAGGACGGCACGCTGCCGACGTTGCGCGAGCGCTTCCTGGGCGTCGCGGCGAAGTAGGGCCTACGGCTTCAGCCACGCGAAGCCGAGCCCGCCGACCGGCACCTGGACCGTGGTCGTGAGCGTCTGGCCGTCGAGGAAGGCGGTGAGCGCGCACGTGCCGCCCGGCACGTCGCCCATGGCGGCGTTCTCGGAATAGACGCGGTCGGGCAGGGTGCCGCCGTACCAGTATGTGTCGACGGTGCGGTAGCGGTCGTCGCTGCACAGCGCGATCACGCGCACGCCCGGCACCAGCAGGCCCTCGCCGCGGCTGACGCGGATCGCCAGCACCCCATGCCCCGGGATCGGGCGCAGCCACAGGTCCGGGTTCACCACGCTGTAGTAATTGTCGGGGTTGTCGGTGCGGATCTCGAGATGGAGATGCGGGCCCGCGGCGACGCCGCGTTCGCCCACCGTGCCGATGAACTCGCCCTCGGAGACGGCCTGCCCGGTCTGGACGTCGACGGTTTCGAGGTGACCGTACACGGCGTAGGCGCTGACCGCGTCGTTGAGCTGGATGACGATGACGTTGCCGTAGAAGTCCTCGCGCGGGCCGAACACCCGGTCGTGATCGGGCCCGGCGTAGTAGACCACGCCGTTCCCGATCGAGACCACGGGCGTGCCGGTCGGGTTGCCGAAGTCGAGGCCGTGGTGCGCGACCAGCGTGTTGTCGCGGGTCATGCCGAAGCGATAGTCGCTGACCGCGAAGTTGTTGCCGCCCGCGCCGAGCGGCCGGCCGAAGTACAGGTGCGGGTCCCCGCCGAACGTGTCGGGCGCCGGCAGGAAGACCGTCGACTCGTTGGTCGGCCAGATCGGCGTCCAGTACGTGGGAGACGCGACGGCGCTCGGGTCGGTCGTCGGTGTTTCGGTGGCCGAGACCGGAGTCGGCGTCTCCGTCGCGAGCGGGTGCGTCGCTGTCGCGGCCGGCGTCGGCGCGGCGCTGGGCGTCGAGGTCGGCGCGGTGTTGACCGCGGTGCTGACCGCGATCACGGCCGTCGGCAGGATCGCGGGCGTCGGGTCAGGCGACGGCGTGCACGCGCCGACGAGCGCGAGCGCGACCCACGGGGCTGCCCGGAGGAGGGAACGAGTTCGTTTCACGAAGTCATTCTACCGAAGGTTGCTGCACCAGGGAGCTGGAGCGTCAGGGCCATCGCATCCAGGTAGAAACAGCGAGCGTTTTGCCACGAATCTCACGAATTCAAGTAACTGTTCAGCCCTGTCGGGAATAGGCAGGCGAAAAGCGGGGTGATGTGAGGGTCGGGGCGGAGCCCCGACCCTCACAGCACCCCGCTGTTCGCCCCAATTGCCTGCTGGTTGAGCAGTAACGAAATACGTGGCAAAGAACCGGTCCTCGCGAATGAGATGCGCTAGCCCCGACGTTCACTTACGGCTCGGGCGTCGCTGTCTCCGGCGCCGGGTTGGCCAGTAGATCAACCGTGGCCGTTTCGGACGGCGTGGCGAACGGATCCGGCGTCGCCGTCTCGGTCGGCGTCGGCGTGGCATTCGGATCCGGCGTCTCGGTCGGCGGCGGGGGCTCGATGGTGAAGCGCACCAATGTGACCGATCCGGGCGCGATCGTCACGGTCTCGATCACGGTTCGCAGCCCGTTGACGCCCACGCGGTACGTGCCCGGCGGCAGGTCGCCGAGCCCGAAGTTCTCGTGGAGCAGATCGTCGCCGTTGTTGTCGGCGCCGCTGTAGGTCGTCAGATACTTGTCGGTGACGGAGTCGCTCACATCCTGCGCGCGCACGACGACGGCCACGTCGGGCAGGCGCTCGCCGTCGGGGCCGACGACGATGCCGGCCAGCGCCCCCCAATCCTCTCCGCGGCTGTGCAGCGGCGCCAACCATAGCTCCGGGTTGCGCGTGGCCGCGTAGGTGTTGGCGCCCACGCGCACCTCGAAATGCAGGTGCGGGCCGATGGCGATGCCGGTCTGACCGACCTCGCCCAGCTGTGCGCCGACTGTCACGGCCTGACCGGCCGCCACGTCGATGCGACGCAGATGCGCGTACAGCGTGAACACCGGTGACTCGCTGTCCGGCAGGTGGTGCTCCAGGACGACGACATTGCCGTAGAAGCCGGGCTGCGGCCCGACCTGTTCGGATCCGGTGTCGCTCCCGGCGAAGATCACGACGCCGTCGGCGGCGGCCAGCACGGCCACGCCGGCCGGGTTGAAGAACTCGACACCGTGGTGGGGTTCGCGCCGACCGCCCTGTGTCGACCCATACGGATAGGTGCGATCGGGATAGATCGACCCGCCGGCCGCGATCGGGCGCGCGAAAACGGCGTGGGGCGCCGCGAACACGCACACGGTCTGCGCGCAGGGCGTCGGTTGCGGTGTCGCGCTGCTGGGGATCGGTGTCGACGCCGCAGTCGGGGGCAGGGCGCTGGGCGTAGCCACGACGGGTGGCGGCAGTGTCGGTGTACGTGAGCCCGTTCCAACCGATACCGCCGCCGTCGGCAGGCCCGGCGGTGGCGGGACACAGGCGGAGATCAACAACGCCGCCAGGACAAGACCGAGCACCCCGAAGCGGGGCAGCACACCGCTGATCGGACCGCTCACGCTGATCCAGACTGGCGCGCCCGCACGGCAGCCTCGACCGCGGCGACTTCGGCTTCCGTCGCGGCCTGCAGTCGATCGACCTCGGCCAGCCACAGGGCGGCCTCGGGCGTATCGCTGAGCTCGCGCGCGTTGATGCGCACGTTGTGGGCGGCCGCGATCACGGCCGCGCGCGCGAGGTGCGCGCCGCTGGCGGAGTCGGACACGGCATTGAGGTTGCCGATCTCGGCGGCGGTGCGGGCCAGACCCGCGACCTCGGCCGCCGCCCGGGCGGCGCGCAGGGGCGTGTCGGTCGCGACGTGATAGGCCGCGCGGATCGCGGCCGCGCGCGCCTCGACCTGGGCGTCCGTATCCTTGGGAAGCGCGTATGCGGCCATCACGGCCTGGAAGGCGGCCGAGTCCTCGGCGACACCGGCGGTGAGCGCGGCGCGCAGCGCCTCGGCGCGGTCGAGGACCGCGAGCATGCGATCCTTCGCGGCCGCGTACTTCTTCTTATCGACGGTCAACCGCGCGACCATGGCGACCAGGCCGGCCGCCATACCGCCGGCGTACGCCGCGGCGGCGCCGCCGCCGGGCGCCGCCGTGCCGGCCGCGAGCTGGTCGATGAAGGCCGTCGGCGCAGCGGGCTCGGGCGCGCCCGCCGAGAGCCGGCTCTCGAGCACCATCTCGGGCTTAAGGTTGTCGAGCTGCAGATACCACTGGGCGGCGTCGACGAGGGCGCGCTGCGGGATCATGCCGACCAGCTCGCTGTGCGTGATGCGCGCGCCATAGCGCTCGGCCTCGCGCCGCACCATCTCCTGCACGCGCGCGATCGGCGTGCGGGTGAAATCGGTCAGGTTCATGCTGACCTGCGCGCGGCCCTCGACAAGGAAGCCCTTGGCCTTGACGAAGCGCAGCCCGCCGGAGAGGTGCCGGATGGCGCGCGCGATCTTCTCGGCCACCGCCACGTCGGCTGTATCGAGGTAGATGTTGTACGCTACCAGGAACTGGCGCGCACCGATGATCACGGCGCCCGCCGGCCCGACCCGCGCCGGGCCGAAGTCGGGTGCGCGCCGGGGCTCGACGCCGATCTCTTGCTTGAGCAACTCGTACTCGCCCTTGCGCACGTCGGCGAGGTTGGTCCGGTCGGGCGTCGTCGCCGCCGCTTCATAGAGGTAGACGGGCAGGCCGAGCTCGCGCCCGACGCGCTCGCCGAGCTTGCGGGCCAGCGCGACGCAATCCGCCAGGCTGACGCCGCGCACCGGCACAAACGGCACGACGTCGCTGGCGCCCAGACGCGGATGCGCGCCGGTGTGCCGGTCGAGGTCGATCAACTCGGCCGCGCGCGCGATGCCCGCGAAGGCCGCGGCGCTGACGCCGTCGGGCGTGCCGACGAAGGTCACGACCGTGCGATTGTGATCGGCATCCGAGCTGACGTCGAGCACCTGGGTCTGATCGCCGCCGGCCTGGCGGATGGCGGCGACGATGGCGGCGATGACGTCGGGTCGGCGGCCTTCAGAGAAGTTGGGCACGCATTCGACGAGGGTTTCCATGCCGGCATTATAATCGCCGGGTTTTGAGGTGTCATCGTGTTGCGGAACTGGTTCAATCTCACCATCGTCTCAAGCCTTGTCATCGGCATCTTCTGGGCCGGATTGCGCTTCATCGGCGCGTTGCCGGCCGAGGGCGCCCAGGTAGCGTATCCGTTGCTGTTGGCGTACTATTACGGCGCGCTGCCGGTTTCCATCTTGTTGTTGGTCGTGGTCTTCTCGGTCGGCTTTTGGTGGCTGCCGCTTGCCATGGTGCGCCGGCCCGGTTGGATCGGGCAGGGCGGGCTGATCGCGTTGAGCGTCCTGGCGTTCGCGCTTTCGGTGTGGGCGGCCGCGCCGCTGACCAGCGTCATCTATCGCGACGTCGGCGAAGTCGTGTTGCCGACCGCCACGGTTCGACTGGGTGTGCGGGCGGCGCAACCTGGCGCGCCCGAGAACAGCTACGTCGTGCTTGTGTGCCCGGGCCTGGTGTGCCGGGTGTCGTACCTCGAAGACCCGGCCGGTTTTTTCGACCCGCTGGCGACGATCCGGGGCGAAAACGGCTCGGCCATCATCGCGTTGTCGGGCAAAGAGTTGTTGCGGGTGACCCCGTGACCGTGAGGCAGTTGGATGGGCGATCGCAAGTTGGGCCATTCTGAGCGAGGAACCTGGCGCGTGGCCGCGGTCGGCGCGCTGTTGACGGGCGCCGTGCTGGCGTGCTCGCGATCTGATCTGCCGCAGGATTTCTCCGCGATCACACAGATCCCGGGCGTGCCGACGATCCCGCTGGGTTTCGACACAAGCGACATCACGCCGGTCGTCATCCCGACCCTGGCGCATCTCCTGCCGCCGCCCGATCAAAACACGGGCGCGACGGCCGCCCCGGCGATGCAATCCCCGGCGCCGACTCTGACCCCGTTCGCAGGCGGGGCCACGCCGGCCGGGCTTTTGGGCTCGCCGACCCCGTTCCCGCCTCAACCCATTCTTGGCTCGCCGACGCCCAACCCGACGCGCGACTCGGTGTTGAGCCGCAAGGCCGTCGAGGTTTACACCATCCAGCGCGGCGACACGCTCAACGTGATCGGCTCGCAGTACGGGGTCTCGGCCGAAGAGATCGCCAAGGCCAACGACCTGACGATCACGGACACGCTGTTCGTCGGCCAGGTGCTCAACATCCCGGTGCCGGCAAAACCCGTCTACGGGCCGGCGCTCAAGATCCTGCCCGATAGCGAGCTTGTCTACGGCCCCGGCGATGCCGGTTTCGACCTGGAGGGCTTTATCGCCGGGCAGGGCGGCTATCTTGCCACGTATTCCGAGGACGTCCCCGGTTACGCGCTCGATGGTTTGTCGGAGTTCCACACGCTGACCGGCACCGAGATCGTGCGCATCATCAGCGCCCGCTACTCGGTCAGCCCGCGTCTGCTGCTGGCCGTGCTGGAGTTCCAGTCGGGCTGGGTCACGGATCCGGAGCCGCGCGAGGCGACGCTCCAGTATCCGATGCGGCGCGCCGAGCAGGGCCGCGAAGGCCTGTTCCGGCAGTTGACCTGGTCGGCCAATCAGTTGAACAACGGCTACTACGCCTGGAAGAGCGGCTCGCTGATCTCGTTCGGCTTCGACGCCGGCGTGTCGCGCATCGTGGCGCCGACGCTCAACCCGGGCACTGTGGGCGTGCAAAGCCTGTTCTCGCGTCTGATGCCGGCGAGCGAGTGGGAGCGGGCCGTCGCAGCCGACGGCTTCCCGGCGACGTATCAGGGCCTCTTCGGCGATCCGTTCACGCGCGCGATCGAGCCCGTGGTCCCATCGGATCTGCAGCAGCCGCTGCTGACCCTGCCTTTCGAGCCCGGCAAGGTCTGGGCGTACACCGGCGGCCCGCATGCGGCCTTCGATTTCGGCTCGGCCTGGGCCGCGCTCGATTTCGCGCCTCCGGCCGAGGCAGAGGGATGTCTGGTGTCGGAGGAGTGGGTGACGGCGTCCGCGCCCGGCCTGGTGCTGCGCTCCGAGTTCGGCGCCGTGGCGCTCGACCTCGACGGCGACGGGGCGGAGGGCACGGGCTGGGTGATCATCTACTTTCACATCGAGCAGCGCGATCGCGTTGCAGCCGGCACGTTCGTGCAGACCGGAGACCGGCTCGGGCATCCGTCCTGCGAGGGCGGGATCTCGAACGGCACGCACACCCACCTCTCGCGCAAGTACAACGGTGAATGGATCGCGGCCGACACCGGCATCCCGTTCGTCCTGGATGGTTGGACGGCGGCCGGTCTCGACGACACCGAATACGACGGCACCCTGAGTAAGGGCGCGATCGTTCTCGAGGCCTGCAATTGCCGCGACGACAGCAACGCCATTTCGCGCCCGTGACGTCATCGGACGCGCCGGTTCGGTGCGGCGTGGCGAGACATTTCGACAACCGGAGGGGCGGCCCGTGTGGCCGCCCTCTCAATGTGTCAGGCGCGCCGGGCCCTCTGGATCGATCCGTCTCCCGCCTGACCGCCTTTCGGAGACGCGCCTGACGCGCACGCACAGCGTATGGATCGCAAACCTCGCGGCGGCGAACGCCAACCGATGTACTCGCAGGTCGTCCGCCGACGCGGCGAGCCCAACCGACCCGGCCAGCGTGGCCGCCGACCCGAACGGGAGGGAGGCGGCCTCGGCCGCTGGCTCGGCCTTGGCGCGCTCTTGCTCGTGGCGTGCGGGGTCACGGCCTTCATCCTGATGTCGGGCGCTAACCTGCCATGGGGCCAATGGTTCGTCGGGGTCGCCGCGCAGGCCGCGACCGACACCCCGGACCCGTTCGCCCAGCTCGGCGAGTTCAGCACTTCGACGCCCGAACCGGAGCCGCCGACGCTGGAGTACCTGCCCCCACCGACGCCGACGGCGCTCAGCGCCGCCGCCATCGCCAGCAGCGACACGCTCAACTACGTCAGCCAATCGGGCGACACGCTTAGCGCCGTCGCCGCGCGCTTTGGCGTGAACCCGGTCGACATTCAATTGTCGAGCGACGCCTTCGACACGGCCCTGACCCTGCCCGAGGGCCAGTTGATGGTGGTGCCGGCCGTGCTCGATCCTGCGACGCTCGGCCCGGGCACGCATGTGCTGCCCGACTCCGAGGTGGTCTTCGGGCCATCAGCCACCGACGTCGACCCGCAGGCCACGACCGAGCAACTGGGCGGATATCTGTCGCGCTATCGCGGCTACACCGAAGACCTGACGCTGCCCGGCGGTGACCTGATGCTGCGCATCGCGCGCCAGCACTCGATCAACCCGCGCGTGTTGCTGGCGATCCTGGAATATCACGGCGGCTGGGTCAGCCAGGCGACGCCGTCGGCCGAGGGCCTGGCTCGCCCGATGGGCTATCGCCACAACTACAACGACAACCTCGCCCCGCAGTTGAACTGGGTCGCCAACCAGCTTTCGATCGGCTATTACAACTGGCGTTCCGGCGCGCTCAACACGCTGACGTTCCCCGACGGCAGCACATTGCGGATGGACCCGGGGCTAAACGCCGGCACCGCCGCGTTGCAGTATCTGTATTCGCAGACCGGCGATCGCGCCAACTTCGACGCGGCGCTCGGCCCCGACGGCCTCGGCGTCGCCTACACGCGACTGTTCGGCGCGCCCGAGACGTGGGCGGTGCGCAATTTGATCCCCGGCGCCTTGCAGCAGCCGGATCTGGCGCTGCCGTTTCGGCCGGGCAAGATCTGGTCGTTCACCGGCGGTCCGCATCCGGCCTGGATCAGCAGCGGACAGTGGGCGGCGATCGACTTCGCGCCCTCGAGCTCGGACGCGGGCTGCGGCGAATCGTTCGAGCCGGTGGTGGCCTCGGCCGACGGCGTCATCGTTCGCGCGGACCACAACGCCGTGGTGCTCGACCTCGACGGCGACGGCCGCGAGACGACCGGCTGGACGGTCTTCTACTTCCATATCCGTGCTAAGGGCATGATCAAGGTCGGCACCTTCGTCGAACTTGGCGACCCGCTCGGCTATCCCTCGTGCGAGGGCGGCCGATCGACGGGCACGCACGTACACCTCGCCCGCAAGTACAACGGCGAATGGATGCCCGTCAACGGCATCGTGACCTTCAACCTCAGCGGCTGGATCGTCTCGATCGGTCGCGCCGAGTATCAGGGCTCGCTCACGCGCGATGGCGCCGTCGTCGACGCCTGCACCTGTTCCGCCCCGTATACGGCCATCAGTCGAGAACCGTGATGAACGGCGTGGATCGTACCGTGTGCCGGCCGATCGCCACGGAGCGGTTTCGGCGAGGCGCGGGTGACGACTGACGTCGTCGACAAGACGACGTCAGTCGTCACGGCCGGGGTCCCCATAGCGCGTGCACACCGCGCGGGCCGGGCCATCGCATCGTCTTTCGTCGCGCAGTTTCTTGCCGCGGATTTCGCGGATGACGCGGTGTGTGGAAACGCTCAACCCAATTGCGCCATCAATGTAATCTGCGGCAAAATCCGGCTTGGACTGATTTTGATGCGATTGCTCCGCCGCGTGGGCTGGTGCGGGTCAACCGCTTTATTCCTTACGGTACACTAGTAAGTCATGCGCTTTAACCGTAAGGCGGCCCGAGCCAGCTTTCGCCGTTACGTGCCGCGCGGGCGGACGAAGGGCGCGTTTGGCACGGTGCTGTTCGGCCTGATCACGCTGGTGCTGGCCATCGTCGCCCTCGGCAGCTGGCTGGCATCTCCAGCCGCGACGCCGTTTGGATTCAGCCTGCCTATGATCCTGGCGCCGACCCCCACCTTTGCGCCGGGCGTCGAGTCGGCCGAAGTGGTCGATCCGAACTCCACGCCCGTGCCGCAGCGCGGACCGTTCGGGCCCGGCGAGCAACTGCCGTACGTCATCCAGACCGGCGATACCGTGCCCGTATTGGCCGTGCATTTCAACACCACGGCCGAGGAGATCTTGGCCGCGAACCCGCAGCTCTCGCCGACCGGCATTCTTGCTTCGGGCGCCGAGATCGCGATCCCGTCGTACTACTTCCCGTTGACAGGGCCGACCTACAAGATGATGCCGGACAGCGCCTTTGTGTATGGGCCCGGCGCCGCGGGTTTCGATGTCGAGGCCTATCTCGCCGGCACGACCGGCAGCTTCAAAAACCTCGAAGCCTTTGCCGGCAAGCGCCAACGCACCGCGGCGCAGACGCTGCAGTATGTGGCACAGATGTACTCGATCAACCCTGCGGTGTTTATCGCGCTCGCTGAATGGCGGACGGGTGCGGTCTCCAACACCATCGATGACGAACAGCCTTACGGGCAGCTGCCCGAGAGCGCGCCCAACAACTGGTATCTGCAAACCCTGTGGTTGGCCGAGCGCCTGAGCGTCGGTTACTACGGCTGGCGCGACGGTAGTCTGACGACCTTCATGCTTGCCGGCGACTATACGTCGCGCGTCGACATGTACCAGAACGCAGCCACCGTCGCGCTTCAGTCGATCTTCGCGCAGTTGTTCGATCGCGAGGGGTTCGAGATCGCGGCCGGCCCGCGCGGCTTTGGCGCCACCTATCGCGCGCTGTTTGGCGATCCCTGGGCAAGCGCCGCCGACACGCTTTCCGGTGGGCTGACCCAGCCGGCGTTTCAGCTGCCTTTCGCCGTGAACCGTGTGTGGACGCTCACCGGCGGCCCGCACCCGATCTGGGGCCGGTTGTTGCCGTGGGGCGCGTTGGATTTCGCGCCCGCCGGCGTCAGCGGCTGCGCGGGCACCGATGATCCGGCTGTGGCCGTGGCCGACGGCGTCATCGCGCGTTCGGGCGAGAACATCGTCATGCTCGACCTCGACGGCGACGGCAACGAGCAGACGGGTTGGGTGGTGATGTACCTCCACCTGGCCGCGGACGGCTTGGCCCCGGCCGGTTTGCAGGTCAGGGCGGGCGACCCGCTCGGCTACCCTTCGTGCGAAGGCGGCAGCGCAACCGGCACGCACGTTCACATCGGCCGCCGGTACAATGGCGAGTGGTTGGCCGCCGACGGCGTTGTGCCGTTCGACCTGGGCGGCTGGGTGGCCCAACACGGGCCGCAGGCGTATTCGGGTCGTTTGGTGCGGCTCGGAGCCTGGGTCGAGGCCAGCACGGTCTCGACCGCACAGAACCGAATCTACTGGGTGCCTTGAGCGATGACTTTGCGTGTTGCTTCTCCTCGTCTGCTGCTGGTCGTTGCGCTGGCTGCGCTGGCGTTGAGCGGGTGCCTGGTGCCCGCGCCGACGCCGATCCCGACGCCGACGGCCACGCCCGTCACGCCGACCGAGACGTTGACGCCGGTGCCCACGCCCACCGGTACGCTCCAACCGACTCCGACCCGCACGTCGACCCCGACGATCACGCCGACGATCACGCCGACGCCGACCGATCTGCCGCCGGCGACGCCGAACGCCGACTCGTTGTTCTTCGAGGTGGTCGATCGTCAGGTCTCGCCGAATTTCCAATGGTCGGCCCGTGTCGAACGCTCGCAGGTGCTCAAGAACGACCGCGACGAGGCTTTTGTCTTCGAGCGGCTGCGCGTCACGCGCGCCGACGGCACGCTGGCCTGGGTGCCGATCGCGCGCTGGTTGCGCAGCGGAGACGGTTTGCCGACGACGACCGTGCTGGGCTGGTCGTTCTCGCACCTGTTCTTCGCCGACCGCGTCTCGCCCGCAGAGGGCAGCGTCTTCGACACCTGGTCGCACCTGCAGCGGCTCGATCTGCGCACCGGCCTGGTCGATCACGTCGGCCCGCTGGATCTGACGGGCGTTTTCTCGCTGGCGCCGAACGCGCGCACCCTGGCGGTCGTGCAGGTCGATCGGGTGCGCGTCATGGACCTCGGCCTGCAGACGCTCACCGACGTCACGTACACGTTCGACGGTTCCAACCGCGCCGCCGGGGGCGTGGTCTGGTCGCGGAACGGCGCGGGTTTCCTGTTCACTTCGTTCGACGACGGCGCAAACTGGAAGGAAGGGACCTCGACGATCTGGCGCGTGGATCTTGAAGGACCCAAGATCGCGTGGGTGCTGCAGGATGTGGGGCGCGGCTTCACGGCTGTGGCCTGGCGCGACGAAGACATCGCGGCCCTGCGCGACAAGAACGGCGTGCGCTGGCGCCTCAATCTGCTCACCGGCGAAGTCGTCCGGTAGGTCAACGGATCCACGTCGTGCTCGTCGTCGCCAACCCTCAGCTCGAGTTCTCGTTCGATCCGGAGACGTTCCGCTGGAGCCTGCGTTGCGCCGACTCGGCCTGGCCGGCGGTGCTGGGCGCCAATCTGACCGTGCAACTCAGACGCCCCGACGGGTCGTCCTATCGCTGGGAAGGTCAGGCACCCTGCCAGGAGGCCGAGGCGGTCACGCTCAGCCCGGCGCGCCTGCCCGGCGGGCCCGGTGTGCGCGCCTCGGTCATCCTGGCCGACGGCGCGCTTAAGCTCGAGGTCGAGTTCCTGCTCCCGGCCGGGGCGGCGCATTTGCTCTGGCGGGCGCGGTTGACGAACCTCAGCGGCCAGATCTGGAACTGGCGTGAGCTCGACCTGGCCGTGATCGGCTCGCGGTTCGGCCGCGCCGGTGACGCGGCCCGGCGTTTCACCGGTCAGGCGCTGGGCTCACACCTGACGCTCCACCCCGAATCCGGCAAGCTCGCGTTCTTCAGCAACGGCTATCAGTCGTGGAGCTTCAGCGGCAGCCTGCGCGGCGCCATGTCTGAGCCTGCGACACGCATCGGCTACTTCGACGGCCCAAAGATGCGCAACATGCTCAGCCCGGTGGTCGAAGGCATCGGCCACTTCACCAGCGACATGTTCGGGGTGGTCGGCGATCTTGCGCACGATCAAGGCCTGGTGTTGGGCTTCCTGGCGCAGCGCGAGCACTTCGGCCACGTCGAGGCCGCGCTGGTGGATCCGCGCGGGCCGTACATGCGCCTTGCCGCGCACGGCGACGATGTGCCGCTGGGGTCGGGCGAGACCCGCGTGACCGATTGGGCCTATCTCGGCTTCATCCAGCCGTCGACCGCCGACCCGCTGGGTCCGTACCTCGAGACCGCCGCGCGTGAGAGCCAGGCGCGGGTGCCGGAGCAGACGCCGGTCGGCTGGTGTTCGTGGTACCAGTACTTCGACAACGTCACCGAGAAGCACATCCTCGCGAACATGCAGGCGCTGGACGCCATCCGGGCCGAGGTGCCGCTCGACTTCGTCCAGCTCGACGACGGTTTTCAAACCCGGGTCGGCGATTGGTTCACGACCCGCGACACCTTTCCGCACGGTCTGCCGTGGCTGTCGAACACCATCCGCGCCGATGGCCACACGCCGGGTCTGTGGCTCGCGCCCTTCATCGCGCGCGGCGACGCCGCCCTGGTCCGACAGCGTCCCGATTGGTTCTTGAAAGACGATCGCAACCGCTGGGTGCGCGCGGGCCTGGCCTGGGCGCGCTGGTGTTACGCCCTCGACGTCAGCCATCCGGGCGTGCGCGAGCACACGCGCCGGCTGATCGAGACCGCGGTCAAGGAGTGGGGCTTCCCGTACCTCAAGCTCGACTTCATGTTTGCGGGCGCACTGCCGGGCCGTCGCTACGACCCGACCCTGACCCGCGCGCAGGCGTTTCGCCGCGCCCTGGAGGAGATCCGGGCCGTCGCCGGCGATGACGTCTTCCTGCTCGGCTGCGGCTGTCCGCTTGGCCCCGCGATCGGTATCGTCGACGGCATGCGCATCAGCACCGACGTCGCCCCGCACTGGCATCCCCAGCTCTTCGGCCAGGTCGGCGCCGAGTTCTTTCGGCCCGAGATGGCGCTGGCCAGCGCGCGCAACGCGATCCAGAACACGCTCAACCGCGCGGCGCTGCATCGGCGCTGGTGGCTCAACGACCCCGACTGTCTGCTCGTGCGCGATTACGACACGCGTCTGACCGAGGCCGAGGTGCGCAGCCTGGCGAGCGTGATCGCGCTCTCGGGCGGCATGTTCCTGGTCAGCGATGACATGACCCGGCTCAAGCCAGAGCGTCGCCGCTACATCACCACGCTGTTGCCGGTGCTCAACATCCGGCCGCGGGTGCATGGCTGGCTCGAGAGCACCATGCCCGAGATCGTCACGGTGCCGCTCAGCGGCCCGACGGGGTCGTGGTGGCTGTTGGGCGTCTTTAACTGGGAGGGCAGTGCGCAGGCGCGCATGGTGGATCTCGAGGCCCTGGGTCTGCCGCGCGGGTCATATTGGGTCGGCGACCTGTGGGAGCGCGAAGTGCGGCGCCTGAACCCCGGGCAGTTGCTCGCCTTTGAACGCATCCCGGCCCACGGCGGGCATCTCCTGGCCGTCCGGCCGGTCGTCGACGCGCCGCAGTGGGTGGCGAGCGATCTGCATTTCTCGCAGGGCTGCGAGGTCGTGAGCTGGAACCCGGTGACGGCGCGCTGACCGTCGGGCTCAGTCTGGGCCGCAAGGCGACCGGGTCGATCACGCTGGCGTTGCCGACCAGCCGTCCGCAGGTGTGGGTCGATGGGGCCGTGGTCCAGCCGCACGTGGTCGGGCCGGAACTTGTGCGCATCCCGATCGTGGTCGATCAGCAGGCAGAGGTGCGGGTGAACTGGTGAAGCGCCTATGCCGACGCGGGCATTGGCGCCCGTGATCTGATGAACGAGCCGATCAGGCCGCCCACGAAGCCGATCACGCCACCGATCACGATCCCAAACATAGGGAAGACGCCGAAGAGGAAGATGTTCCAGCTACTGGTCGTCCGCGACCAGACCTCGACCCCGCCGTCGCCGCGCAGCCGATAGGCGACGCCCACCGTGAACTCGGCAAAGCACTTCGAGAATTCATAGTCGACCGGCCCGCCGCCCGGCGGCGCGATTTGGAACTCGGGGCCACAGGCCTCGTTCGGATCCGGCGCCGGGATATCGCCCGACCAGGCTTCCCAGCAACCGCCCTCGGCGTCAAGCATGCAGCGATAGACCTTGCCGGTGCCATCATGGACGAAGACCATGTACTCGTCTCCGGCGACGACGGCAATGGCGGGTTGCGGGGGAACGCCCAGCGAGCGCCAGCCGCTCGGCCAGTTGACGACAACCCACGCCGCGACAATGCCCAACAAACCGCCGATCAGGGCGCCGGCCAGGGTTGTGGCGAATGTCGTCAGGACGATGCGAGCCCAGCGTGGCATGGCGGCATTGTAGCGGAAGCCCGCCACCTGAGTGCTTGGACCCGCCGGCCGGGTCGCCTACACTTCCTGACCATGGCCAACGCAATCGCGAAACGATTATGTTACTCTCAGCTGTCCGTGGCATCCTGAGCCGGCGGGCCGGGTCACTGGCCCGCGGATCGTCTCTGCCTATAATCAGGGGCTTCGTCCAGGATGGATGGATGGTGGAACCCGGGCGAGCGTTTGGAAGTCTGATCTGAAGCCGGCGCGGACCAGCCCGACGTGGGCGGCGGGCAGCCGATCGCCCATTTGTTGACGATGGACTCGAGGACAAATCGGATGTCGCTTTCCTTAATCGGTCGGGTCTCGCGCTGGCAAAGCCTGTTGTGGCTGACGTTGTGCCTGAGCCTGGGCCTGATCGGCGCGACGCCGGCTGTCGCTCAGAACCAGAGCGACCTGCGCGTGACCGCGCGTTTTGGTTTCGACGGCTATTACCGCGACCAGGCCTGGACCCCGCTTTATCTCACGCTGACCAACAGCGGCCCCGATCGCACTGTGCAGGTGCGCGTTTCGGCGACGACCTACACCGGGGGTTCGCTGTGGTTCGTGCGCGAAGTCGAACTGGCGAGCGGCACGACCCGCGACCTGTCACTCTATATCGTGCTCGAGGGTTACTCGTCGGGCCTCGACATCGAAGTCTATGACGGCGACCAACGCGTGGCTGAGGCCACGGCCACGACAAGCTCCGTCACCACGAACGACCTGGTCTACGGCGTCGTCGCCGCCGACCCGAGCGCGTTCGGCCCGCTGGGCCAGATCGACCCGCTGAGCGGCGCCGGTTACGTGGCTCAGATCGCGCTCGAAGACCTGCCGGACACGGCTGCGGCGTACGGCAGCCTCGACGTCCTGATCTTTTCGGATGTCGATACCGGCGCGCTCTCGGCGGGGCAGATCAAGGCCATCGAGGGCTGGTTGAGCGCGGGCGGACGCCTGTGGGTCACCGGCGGACCGGGCTGGCAGAAGACGGCCGCGGGCCTGACCGGCGTGTTGCCGTTGGTGCCGTCGGGGACGACCACGCTTGACGACACCGGTGTGCTCGCCAGCTTCGCAAATCGCGCCGACTCGCCCGGGCCCGGTTTGCTCGTGGCCACGGGCACGCGCAGCGACGACGCCATCGTGCGCGTGGCCGCCGGAGACGTGCCCTTGCTCGTCGAGCGACTGGTGGGTGTGGGCAAGGTCGAGTACCTGGCCTTTGACCCGGGCACTTCGCCGGTACAGGAATGGACCGGCACCGGCGACGTCTTCCGCAAGATGCTTTCGCTCGCGCAGGACAAGCCGACCTGGGCCAACGGCTTTTCGACGAACATCGCCTCGGCCGTCGAGGCCGCCGGCTATCTGCCCGATCTGCAACTGGCGAGCCCGTTCCTGATCTGCGGCCTGCTCGCCGCTTACGTGGGCTTGATCGGTCCCGTCAACTACGTCATCCTGCGCGTGATGAAGCGCCGCCAGCTGGCGTGGGTGACGATCCCGGCGACGGTCATCCTGTTCAGCTGCGCGACGTACATCGTCGGGTTCACGATGGCCGGGCGCCGCGCGATCGTGCACGAGGTCAGCGTGGTGCAGGGCCTGGCGGGCACGACGACCGGCCGCGCCGACATGGCGGTCGGCCTGTACTCGCCGAGCCGTCGCGACTATGACCTGATCATGCCCGAGGGGATCCTGGCGCGTCCTGCGGACGGCTACGGCTACAGCACCACGCCGCAGGATAGCTCGATCAACGGGCTGCGCATCGAGGTCGGCGATCGCTACCGCGTGCGCGCGCTGCGCACCGATGTGGCGGCCGTGAGTTCGCTGATCGCACAAGGCAGCGCCGAGCTGCCGGCCGTGTCGGTGACGTTGACGGCGCAGTTCTCGGGTTCGGGCACGCAACTCACCGGCGAGGTCGTCAATAACAGTACCGAGACGCTCCGCGACGCCGTGATCCTGGTGCCGGGCTCCAAGCAGCGTCTGGGCGACCTGGCCCCTGGCGCGCATGCGCCCATCAGCGTCTTCATCACCGGCGGTCGCGCGCCGCAGGCGCCGCTCAACAGCGTGGCGCCACCGGGTGTGCAGGTCACAAGCTCGACCTTCGGCGGCTATGTCGCCGCCGGCGACACCACGATCGACGACATCCTGGGGACGACGCCGTACTCGTACACGTATTACGATGACATCCGCACGGCGCGCCGCTATGCGCTGCTGAACTCGGTGATGAACAATTACTCGGGCACGCGCGGCGCCGGTATCTACCTCGCCGCCTGGTCCGACAAAGCGCCGTTCACCGTCGGTGTCGAGGACGCGCCGTTCGACACGCGCGCCGAGACCCTGTACCTGCTGCGCCTCCCGGCCACGATCCAGCCGGGCCAGAACGGTTCGCAGATCACGCTGTCGCCGGACTTCATGGTCTGGCAGCCGCTTGATCAGCAGACCTCCGGGGGCAGTTACGGCCCATACGATATCTATCTCTACGACAGCGATCAGCTCGCGTTCCTGTTCCGCCCGGCGCAGCCTGTCGCGTACACCACGGTCGACGAGGTCGTCGTCCATCTCGACGAGGCCTCGGGGTTGACGGGTCAGGCCAATGTCACGGTCGACATCTGGAACTACGCGACAGGCGCCTGGGAGACGATCCCGAACATCGCCTGGGGCGACACTCAGCTCTCGACGCCGGTCGCTTTCGTCGGGCCGGGGGGCGAAGTTCAATTGCGGCTGTCGGGTCAACCCGGCGGTTATGCCTCGGTCGCGCGCATCGACGCGACTGTCGTGCTCTCGAAGTGACCCATGAGCTTCATTCTTGAGACCCGCGACCTCGTGAAGACCTACGGCACGTTTCAGGCCGTCAAAGGCATGTCGTTGCGCGTCGAGCAAGGCGCGATCTACGGTTTTGTCGGGCCGAACGGCGCCGGCAAGACGACGACCATGCGCATCATCACGACGCTGCTCGAGCCGACGTCGGGCGAGGCCTACGTCGGCGGACACTCGGTGCGCACCGCGGCCGACGACGTCCGGCGCCTGATCGGCTACATGCCCGACTTCTTCGGCGTGTACGACGACATGACGGTCTGGGAGTACCTGGACTTCTTCGCCGCGTGCTACAAGGTGCCCGACGGACAGCGGCGTCGCCTGATCGACGATTTGCTTGAGCTGGTCGACCTCGGCCACAAACGCGACGTGCAGGTCGACACGCTCTCGCGCGGCATGAAACAGCGCCTGTGTCTGGCGCGCACGCTGGCGCACGACCCGCAGGTGCTGATCCTCGACGAGCCGGCCTCCGGCCTTGACCCGCGCGCGCGGGTCGAGATCCGCGAGTTGCTGGTCGAGCTGAGCCGGATGGGCAAGACCGTGTTTTTCTCGACCCACATCCTGGCCGACGTGGCCGAGATCTGCACGCACATCGGCATCGTCGAGGGCGGCCGGCTTGTGGCGCAGGGGAGCATGGCCGAGATGCAGCGCCAGCTGCGCCCGCATCGCACGTTGCAGATCCAGTTCCTGCCGCGCCCCGACGTCCTTGGCCAGGCCCAGGCCGCGGTGTTCGGCCGCGAAGGCATCCTGGCGTTGCGACCGATCGAGGACGAGGATCGGCCGCCGACGCTCGAGATCGATTATGGCGGCGACGACGAAGGCGTGAGCGCGCTGCTCGGGGCCCTGACCGGCCGCGGCCTGCCGGTGTTGCATTTCAGCGAGACGCGTCAGGAGCTCGAAGACGTGTTCATGCAGATCACGAACGGAGCTAAACCCACATGACCGAAGCCGTCGCCCCAACGCCTCCCGAGGCGGCGCCCGCGGCGCCGGGTCCGAAGGGCTCGCCCGCCAACGGGTTGCGTCTGTTGCTCGGCGATCTGGTGGCCCTCAACCCGGTCGTGGTCAAGGAACTGCGCGGCCGCATGCGCGGCGCGCGCGCCTTCGTGGTGCTCACCGTCTACCTGTTGTTGCTCAGCGGGTTCGTGATCTTCCTGTACTACCTGTACTCGGCCTCGACCGCCTCGGCCTTCTCGGCCTCGCAGCGCGGTCTGGTCGGCAAGTTCGTGTTCGGCGGCGTGGTTGGCATCGAGCTGTTGCTGGTGTGTTTCATCGCCCCGGCTTTCACGGTCGGTTCGGTGAGCGGCGAGCGCGAGCGGCAGACCTATGACCTGTTGCGGACCACGCTGTTGCCGGCCCGTTCGCTGGTGCTGGGCAAGCTCGGCGCGTCGCTGGTCTACGTTTTCCTGCTGTTGTTCGCGGCGTTGCCGTTGCAGAGCCTGGCGTTCCTGCTCGGCGGCGTCGCGCTCGAGGAGTTGGTGTTGGCGACGCTCTTGCTGGTCGCCTGCGCGTTTCTCTTCAGCGCGGCCGGTGTGTACTTCTCGTCGCTCATGCGCCGCACCCTGGGCGCGACGGTCATGACCTTCGGTTTCGTGCTGATCAGCCTGTTGGCCCTGCCACTGCTGTTGATCCCGCTCCTGGTCTTCACGTCGGCGTTCTCGATTTTCGGTTCGCCCGGTGTCGTCGTGCAGGCGATCCTGCTCTACGTCGGCCTGCTGCTCTCGGCGACCAACCCGGTGGCCACGATGATCATCAGTGAATTGATGATCGTCGAACAGACGACCGGGCTGTGGTTCATGTCGATCCCGCTCAGCGATCCCAACACGGGTGTGGTCGGTTTCACGGCCTACGTGCCGTCGCCCTGGATGCTGTTCACGGTCTTCGCCCTGTTGCTCGGCGTCATCTTTGTGCTCCTGGCCATGGTCAACGTCAGCAGGCGCGAACGCTGAGGCCAGACGCGTGGAGCGAAACAGCGTAAGAGCGTGGAGTGTCGGGCGTCGCGCGTGGTGCGAAAGCCCCCTCCAAAGAAACGCGCGAGGCGCGTTCATTGTAAAGAAACCGGGTGCGCGTTTCCGTGGAGGGGGTGGGGGGTGGCCCCGCCCCTGGAACGTGTCGCCCCACCGCGGCGTCTTGCCCATGACCTTGCGCCTCCATCCCGGTGGCGAGGTCCAGAGGGTTTATGTCGACCGAAGCTCTTCGTGAGGTCAACGGCCTTATCACACAGTGGTTGTGGCGCGTGCGTGTGCGCGACGCCGGCCGCGGCGCGGTGCGTGGTCTGGCGATCGCGCTGGCCGCGTCTCTGGCGCTTGCGCTATTGGCACGCGTTACCCCGCTGGTCTTTACGGCGACCCAGATCCAGATCACGTTGATCGCGGCCCTGGCCGGTTTGCTGATCGGCGCGGCCTACGGGTTCTTCAGGCCGCGCTCGCGTCTGCAGGCCGCTCGCGACTTCGATCGCCGGCTTGGGCTTGCCGAGCGGACGTCGATGGCGCTCGAGCTGGAGGCCGCGCCCGATCGCGCGCCCGATTGGCTGGTGCAGAAGCAATGGGCCGATGCGGCCGAGGCGGCGCGAAGCGCGCCGGCCAAGACGCGCCTGCGCCTGTTCGATGTGTCGCGCTGGGAGCTTGGCGCGGCCGCCGTGTTGGCGATCGTGCTGATCGCGGGGCTGGGTTTCTGGCCCAATCCGCAGGATGCCGTGCTCGCGCACCAGCAGGCCGTGCAGCAGGCGATCGTCGATCAGCTCGAGCAGATCGAACAGGCCATCGCCGAGATCCAGAACAACGAACAGCTCACCCAGGAACAAAGGGACGCGCTGACCGAGCCGCTCGAGCAGGCGCAGCAGACGCTGCAACAGCCGGGGCTCACCGAGCAGCAGGCCCAGGAGGCGCTGGCACAGGCGCAGCAGGAATTGCGCGCCCTGCAAGACCCGAACGCCGAGGCGCAGGCTCAGGCGCAACAGCAGGCCGGTCAGCAACTGAGCGGCAATCCAGCCACCCAGTCGGTCGGCGATGCGATGCAGAACGGCGACCTGCAGGCGGCCGGCGAGGCACTGCAGAACCTCGACCCGTCAACGCTCAGCCCCGAGGAACAGCAGGCGCTCGCCGACCAGCTCGAGCAGGCCGCGCAGTCTCTGGCGAACACGGATCCTCAAACCGCCGAGGCCCTGCAGCAGGCCGCCGACGCGTTGCGCAACGGCGACACCGCCGGCGCGCAACAGGCGTTGCAGCAGGCGGGCCAGTCGATGCAGCAGGCCGGGCAGCAGGCTGCCCAATCGCAGGCCGCGGGCCAGGCCTCCAACCAGGTAACCCAGGCGCAGCAGGCGATCGCTCAGGCCGGGCAGCAGGGCCAACAGGGTCAAGGCCAGGGCCAGGGGCAAGGTCAGGGTCAGGGTCAGGGGCAAGGGCAAGGTCAGGGTCAGGGTCAGGGTCAGGGTCAAGGCCAGGGACAAGGACAAGGACAGGGCCAGGGACAGGGCGGAGGCGGTGCGGGCACCGGCTCCGGCAACGGCCAGGGCACAGGCGGGCAGACCCAGGGCCAGAACGGCACAGGCGGAGCTAGCGACGGCGGTGTGTCCCAATACGAACCGATCTACGCGCCCAACCACATCGGCGGCGACGGCGGACCCGACGTGCAGGTGCCGCAGGGCGGCAACGGCGACCCCGGGAGCGACGTCGTGGGCGAGGGCCCGACAGGCGAGCAGAACACGGGCGAGGTGACCGTGCCGTACAACCAGGTCTACGCCGATTACAGAGACTCGGCCTACTCGGCCGTCAACGAGGGCGATTATCCGCCCGAGATCCGCGACATCGTTCGCCAGTACTTCAGCTCACTGGAGCCCTAACCTCAATCATGACGACTGCAACTGCGCCCACAACCGCGCCGGAATTCACGCTCCAGCAGTTCCGCGACACCGCGGCTGCCATCGAAGCCGAGGTCGGCAAGGTCATCGTCGGCCAGGCCGACGTCGTGCGACACACGCTGCTGTGCGTGATCGCGGGCGGCCACGTGCTGCTCGAGGGCGTGCCTGGCCTCGGCAAGACGATGCTGATCAAGACCCTGGCCGAGGTCCTCGACCTGCCGTTCGCGCGCATCCAGTTCACGCCCGACCTGATGCCGGCCGACATCGTCGGCACCGACATCCTCGAAGAGGGCGCCGACGGCAAGCGTACGTTCCGGTTCCAGCAGGGCCCGGTCTTTGCCAGCCTGGTGTTGGCCGACGAGATCAACCGCGCCACGCCCAAGACGCAGTCGGCGCTGCTCGAGGCGATGCAGGAGGGCTCGGTCACGGTCGCCAAGCGCACGTATCAGCTGCCGCAGCCCTTCTTCGTGCTCGCGACGCAGAACCCGCTCGAGATGGAGGGCACGTACCCGCTGCCCGAGGCCCAGCTCGACCGCTTCCTGTTCAAGGTGAACGTGTTGTTCCCGTCCTCGACCGACCTGGTCGAGATCCTGGCGCGCACGACCGGCGGCGCGCGCAGGACGCTCGACAAAGTGACGACCGGCGCGCAGCTGATCGCGATGGGCAAACTCGCGCGCACCGTGCCGGTGCCCGCGCACGTCTCCGATTTCGTGGCGCGTCTGGTCGTGGCCACGCATCCCGATCACGAGACCGCGTCTCCGTTGGTGAAGCAGTTCGTGCGCTACGGCTCGTCGCCGCGCGGCGCGCAGGCCCTGATCCTGGGCGCCAAGATCACGGCGCTCTTCGCCGGCCGCGTCAACGTCGCCTTTGATGACGTCGCCGCAGTCGCGCCTGCGGCGCTCCGCCACCGTCTGCTCCTCAACTTCGAAGGCCAGGCCGAGGGCATCAGCACCGATGCCGTGGTGGCGGATCTTCTACAGACGATCAAGTGAATGATTATTTCGAGATTGCTGATGGTTGATTTCTGATTGCTTGTGGGTGGAACGCCAGTCGGCAATCAGAAATCAACCATCGGCAATTGCCCATACTCAAGTATGTTTTCGGAATCAACCCTTCGCCGCCTCGATCGCCTCGCCCTTGTGGCGCAGCGCGTGCGCGCCGGCGTGTTCAAGGGCGAGCGCCGCAGCACCAAGCGCGGGACGTCGATCGAGTTCGCGGACTATCGCGACTACGTGCGCGGCGACGATCTGCGCCGGATCGACTGGAACGCCTACGCCCGGCTCGAGCGGCCGTTCATCAAGCTGCTCGAGGAGGAGGAGGACCTGGCCGTGCACGTGCTCGTCGACGGTTCCCTGTCGATGGGCTTCGGCGCAGGCGAGCAGCGCAAGCTCGACTACGCCTGCAAGCTGGCCGCGGCCTTCGGCTACCTGGCGCTCGCGGCCGGCGACCGCCTGAGCGTGTCGGTGCTCAACGGTCAGACGGTCGGCAAGCGCTTCGGCCCGGCGCGCAATCGCGCCTTCGCCATGCGCCTGATCCAGTTTCTGTCGGACGTGCCGGCCGCCGGCGACACGCGCCTGAACGCCGGGCTGCGCGACTACGCCCTGACGGGTGGGCGGCCCGGCCTGACTTTCTTGATCTCGGACCTGTTCGCCCCCGACGGATACACCGAAGGGCTGGCGCAGTTGCAGGGGCGCGGCCACGAAGTCGTCGTCGTGCACGTGCTCGCGCCCGAAGAGGTCGAGCCCGAGTTCGCCGGTGACCTGCGTCTGGTCGACGCCGAGACCCAGGACTTTCAGGAGATCACGCTCGACGGCGGCCTGCGCGACCTGTACCACGCGCGCCTGGCCGATTGGCGCGACGAGATCAACGCCCACTGCACCAAACGCGGCATGCACTACGTCCCGGTCGTCACGGATTCGCCGTGGGACCAGCTGGTGCTGCATCAGCTCCGACAGCGCGGGTTGGTGAAATGACCTTCCCGTTTCTGACGCCGCTCGCCCTCTTGCTCGGGCTGCTCGCCCTGCCGATCCTGGTGCTGTACATGCTCAAGATGCGCCGGCGACAGGTCGAGGTGTCGAGCGTCATGCTCTGGCAGCGCCTGCTGCGTGACCGCGAAGCCAATGCGCCGTGGCAGCGCCTGCGGCGCAACCTGTTGCTGATCCTGCAGCTCCTGCTGCTGGCCGCGCTGGTCTTCGCGCTCGCCCGGCCTTTCATGACCGTGCCGGCTGTCGCGCGCGGCGCCGTGATCGTGCTCCTCGATGCCTCGGCGTCGATGTCGGCCACCGACGTCGCGCCGTCGCGGTTCGCGGCCGCGCAGGCCCAGGTGCGCGATCTGGCCAACGGCCTGAGCGGCGACGGCCAGCTGACCGTGATCCTGGTCGGCCGGCAGCCCGAGGTGCTGGCCTCGGCCACCCGCGACACAGCCGCCGCGATCGCGGCCGTCGACGCCGCTCAACCGCAACAAAGCGCCGTCGATTGGGAGGCGGCCTTCGCGCTCGCCGCCGGCGCCGCGCGGGGCGGCACGCCAGGTGAGACCACGATCGTCATCCTCTCCGACGGCGGTCTGCCCGCTGGGTTGCCGGCGTTGCCCGGCCAGGTGCGGTATGTCCCGATTGGTTTGGCCGAGGCCGTCGGCCGCGAGAACGTCGGCATCGACGCGTTTTCGTTGCGCGCCACGGCCACCGGGCCCGAGCTCTTCGTGCGTGTGACCAACTTCGGCGCGGAGACGCAGCGCGTGATCGTGACCATCACGAACAACGGCCAGCTGGTGGTCTCGGAGCTGGTCGAGGTCGCGGCTGATCAATCGTCCTCGGTCGCGCTCGATCAACTTCCCGACGTGGCCGCGGCCTATCAGGCCCAGCTCACGGCGTCGGGCGAGGGCGGTGGCCCGCCCGACGCGTTCGCGCTCGATGACACCGCCTGGGCGGTGTATCAGCCGCCGGCGGCCGGCCGCACACTCGTGCTCACACCCGGCAACGTCTTCCTCGAGCAGATGCTGGCTTCGCTGCCGGGCGTCGAGGCCTTCCGGGCCGCGCCGGGCGCGCCGCTGCCGACGGATCCGTTCGACCTGTACGTCAGCGATAGCCTGACCGAGACCGTTGCCCCGGCCGGCGCCGAGCTGCTGATCATCAACCCGATCTCGACCACGCTTTTCACGGTCGGCGACACGTTCACGAACACGACGCTGACGCGCGTCGCCGCGGATGATCCGCTGACGCGCTATCTGGATTGGGATCAGGTCAGCGTGTTGCAGGCGCGCCGGGTCGAAGTGCCGCCGTGGGCGCGCGTGCTGGTCGACAGCGAGGGCGGGCCGCTCGTCTTTGCCGGCGAGACCGGCGGACGGCGCGTCGCGGTGCTGACCTTCAGGTTGCAGGATTCGGATCTGCCCTTGCAGCTGGCCTTCCCGGTTCTGATGTCGAATCTGTTGACCTACCTCGCGCCGGCCCAGGCCTTCTCGGCGCCCGATGGCCTGCACCCGGGCGAAACGTTGCTCATCCGCCCGGCCGGCGG
>WBZS01000795.1_pt1 | contig 32149 bp, 24 predicted proteins | sample 5204201 | NCBI WGS metagenome assembly WBZS01 (sample SAMN12344357, study PRJNA552823) | activated sludge metagenome | biome: Activated sludge suspended growth; feature: Nitrification reactor; material: Wastewater; isolation source: activated sludge from nitrification reactor of wastewater... | reverse complement strand
GCGATTCTCGATGCGGATCGCCAACCGCCGGACGCCGCCCGGCACAGGCTCGCGAGCCCACGTCGGGACGCCGCCGCTGTACGTCGTCAGCCCGGACGCGTCCAGTCCGACGCCCACGAACAGCCGGGGGTTGAAGAACAGCAGCAGCCCGCCGGCGGCGTCCGCCTCCAGCCGCTCCAGCTCGACCTCGACGACGTACGCCCGGTCGCCGGCCCGCACGCACAGCGGCGAACTCTCGCCGGGGGTCGCGCCCTTGCCGCGCAGGACGAGGCCGTCGCCCAGGGTCGCGCGCTCCAGCTCGTCGCGCCCCGGATGGTCGAACGACCAGCGCAGCCCCCACGCCGGCTCGGCGAAGCCGTCGGACAGCGCGATGCCATGCTTCGCGCCCGGGACGACGGCCGGCATCGGCAGCGGATCGGTCAGGTCGCCGCCCAGCGCGCGGGGCCAGCCGTCCGAGGTCCACTCGAGGGGCTCCAGGATCATCTGCCGACCGAGCGTCTGGTAGCCCCGCTCGTAGCCGTGGTACAGCGCCCACCAGCGGCCGTCCGGGCCCTCGACCAGCGTGCCGTGCCCGCGCGACCACCATGGCTGCGCCGGGTCGGTGCAGCGGATCAGCGGGTTGTCCGGGTCGTCGGTCCAGGGCCCGAGCACCGACCGCGAGCGGGCCACGGTGATCATGTGGCCGGTCGCGGGGCCGGCCGTCCCGCCCACCGCGGAGACGAGGTAGAACCAGTCGCCGCGCCGGAACAACTTGGGCCCTTCCAGGGCGTACGCCTCGACGACCCAGTCGTCCGGGTAGCGCCAGCCGTCGTACGCGTGCTCGACCTCGCCGTCGGTGGCCAGCCCGTCGTCGGTGAGTCGGACCCGCGCCACCGTGTTCAGGAACAGGTACCGGCGGCCGTCCTCGCCCACCACGTGCCCGGGGTCGATGTAGCCCCGGATGCCGAGGTCGATCGGCTCGGACCACGGCCCGGCGATGTCGTCGGCGTACGTCACATAGATGCTGGGGGCCTCCAGCGTCGACCACGGCGCCGGCATGAACGGGATGTAGAGGTAGTAGCGGCCGTCCACCTTGGCCAGGTCGGACGCGAACACGCACCCGACCGGGTTCTCGACGGCCGGGCCGATCGGCGTCCAGTTGACGAGGTCGCGCGAGTGCCAGATCACCAGGCCGGGCGCGTTGTCGAACGAGCTGAAGGTGAGGTAGTAGTCGTCGCCGTCCTTCAGCACGGTGGGGTCGGGGAAGTCACCGGCCAGGACGGGGTTGACGTACGTGCCGTCGCCCTGGTCGGCGCGGCGCTGCCCTTCGAAGGTGGTGCTCATCGCTGTCCTCGCTTGTCGTGGCCGGTCAGGACAGCTCGCGCTCGAGCTGGTGGAACATGGCGTGCTGGCGGCGCACCTGCTCGATGCCGCGGTATGGCTGCCGCGGGCCCTCGTACTCGCTGCTCAGGTAGCCGGTGTACCCCTGCTGCTTGAGCACGTTGAACACCTCGCGCCACGGGATGTGCGGGTCGGTCAGGTGCTCGTCGACCTCGTAGAACTTGGCCTGGATGAACACCACGTGCTTCATGATGTCGACCAGGTCGGACGCCGGCACCTTGAGCGCCCGCAGCGGCGGCGGGATCTCCTCCTCGGACGCGGGCGTCCCGCTGAGGTCCCAGCCCTGGAAGGCCGACTTGGTCATGAAGATGCCGGTGTCGATGAGCAGGCCGAAGTTCTTCGTGCCGGTGCGGTCGATGAACTCCAGGTAGCCGTCCACCACCTCGTGCCGGATCGGCGTCGGGCTGTGGATCTCCGGCGCGATGATGATGTTCTTCTCGGCGGCGAGGTCGAGGCAGCGCGCGACGGCCTCGTCCCAGATCGGGTGCGGCACGAGGTCGAGCGAGATGACGCCGATCTTCGGGCGCACGAACGAGAAGCCCAGCGTGGCCGCGAGGTTGATGTCGCGGGCGAGTTGCTCGGCGCCCTCTTTCGCGGTGAGGTCGCGGTCGAGCCACATGCGCGAGTCGATCCAGGAGCCGAAGTTGGTCGGTGTCAGGCGGTGCTTGGCGACCAGCGCGTGCCAGTCGTCGATCCAGGCGGTGCTCGGGTTCGGGTAGCCGGGCACGTTCGCCTCGCCCAGGATCTCGATGCCGGTGGCGCCCAGGTCGGCGACCTCGGCGAGCGCGTCCTCGAGGGTGAGCAGCGTGTACATGTCGTCGGTGTAGCTGTAGGTCGACACGCCGTACTGGAACGCCGGCGAGGCGACCGGGTCCACGAGGGTGACAGCCCGCTCGGCGTGGGTGACGTTGGGCTGGAACTCGATCGGGAAGTACGGCGCGCGCAACCGGATGTCGACGGCCACGACGTGGACGCCGGCCGGCAGCCCTCCGGGCAGCGGCACCTTGACCGTCATCGTCTCGGTGAGCGGCCAGCGGTGACCCGTGGACGCCCGCAGCTCGGCCAGGCCGAACTCACGGCCCTGGAGGACGACGGTGGTCTCCTCGTGCGTCCAGGTGTGGCCACCCACCGTGACCGACACGCCGTCGACGAGGCTGCTCGCGATGCCCCGGTAGTTGGGGTTGCGCACCTCCAGTTGGAAGCCGGTCACGGCGTCCGCGGTCGTGGTGTTGCGGAAGCCGGTGTTCTGGATGATGTCGCGGTTGAGCATGGTTGGTCCTTTCAGTTCGTAGCCGTCGGCTGGGTCATGAGGTCTCCGTCACGGTGAGGCTCAGGGTCTGGGTGTCGGTGAGCGTCGGGCCGACGAACACCTCGAAGACGCCCGGCTCGACGCGGAAGCCTGCGCCGTCGTCGGCCCACAGCGCCAGCTCGTCGAAGCCGAACGCCAGCTCCACCGATTCGGTGGCGCCCGCGGCGACCGCCACGCGGGCGAAAGCGGCCAGCCGCCGGACGGGCTGGGCCAGCGACGCCACGACGTCCCGGACGAACACCAGCACCACCTCGTCGCCGTCCCGCTCGGAGGTGTTGGTCACCTCGACCGACACGGTCACCCGCGCGCCCGCGGCCAGGTCGGCCACGCCCACGGCGTCCCGGCCCAGCGTCGCGGCGCCGTGGGCGAAGGACGAGTACGAGCACCCGTGCCCGAACGCGAACTGCGGGCCCAACTCCAGGTCGCGGTACTTGGACGTGTAGAACTCCTGCAGGTTGGCTGGCCCGTCGAGGCCCATGTCGAACGCCTTGGGAGCGAACTGTCCGCCGGCGCTGGCCGGGCGTCCGGTGTTCTCGTGGTCGTAGTGGGCGGGCAGCTGGCCGACCGCCCGCGGGAAGCCCATCGCGAGGCGTCCGGCGGGGTTGGCCTGCCCGGTGAGGAGGGCGGCGATGGCCGGGGCCGCCTGTGTGCCCAGGTGCCAGGTGAGCAGCACGGACGGCGCGACGTCGATCCAGTCGGCCACCACGAGCGGACGCCCGCACGCCAGCACGACCGCGAACGGCACGCCGGTGCCGGCGATCGCGTGGATCAGGGCCTCCTGGTCGCCCGGCAGCCGCAGGTCGGCGCGGGAGCTGGCCTCGCCGCTCAGGTCGGACGGCTCGCCGACCGCGACGATCACCAAGTCATGGCCGGACGCCGCCGCCTCGGCCTGGGCCTGCAGTGCGGGGTCGGGGGCGTAGATCGAGGCGCCGGGGAGCACCGTCAGCTCCGGGTCACCGCGCGCAGCCCGCAGCGCGTCCGCCAGGGTGCCCGCGGGGGCGCCGAAGTGCTGCACCCACGCGCCGAGGTGGTCGGTGCTGTCGGCGTAGGGGCCGACGAGCAGCACCTTGGCGGGCTGGTCCGACAGCGGCAGCGTGCCGTCGTTCTTGAGCAGCACGGCGCTGCGCTCGGCGGCCGCGCGGGCGGCGTCCAGGTGCTCGGGGGTGGGGGCGAGGATCTCGGCCGACTCGTCGACGTAGGGGTTATCGAACAGCCCGAGCGCGACCTTGAGGGCGAGCACGCGGCGCACCGCGTCGTCGAGTCGGGCGTCGTCGAGGGCGTCCGGGCCCAGGTCGGCGGCCGCCTCGGACAGGTCGGTACCCATGCCCATCTCGATGTCGAGGCCGGCGCCGAACGCCAGCCGCCGGGCCTCGGTCATGTCGGACGCCACGCCGTGCGGGATCAGGTTGCGGACGCCGTCCGCGTCGCCGACGACCACGCCCTCGAAGCACCACTCGTCCTTCAGGACGCTGGTCAGCAGGCCTCGATGCGCGTGCACCGGGCGGCCGTTGATCGTGTTGAACGACGCCATCACGGTGGCGACGCCGGCGTCCACGACGGCCTTGAAGGGCCTCAGGTAGCCCTCGCGCAACCGCCGCTCGGAGACGTCGACTGCGTTGTAGTCGCGCCCGGCCTCGGCGGCGCCGTAAGCCACGAAGTGCTTGGCACAAGCGGCGATGGTCCCCGCATCGGCGAGCGAGGCGCCCTGGAGCCCGCGCACCTTCGCGGCCCCGAACACGCCCGAGACCAAGGCGTCCTCGCCGAAGCCCTCGCAGACGCGGCCCCAGCGGGCGTCGCGGGACAGGTCCACCATGGGCGCGAACGTCCAGTTGACGCCCCCGGACGCCGCCTCGGCGGCCGACGTGCGGCCGTCCGACTCCGACACCGAGGGGTCGAAGCTGCACGCCTGCGCCAGCGGGATGGGGAAGATCGTGCGCTGGCCGTGGATGACGTCCAGGCCGATCAGCAGCGGGATGCCGTGCGCCGACTCCTCGACGGCCACGCGCTGCACCGCGTTCGTGGCGGCCGCGCTCATCGGCCAGAACAGCGCGCCGATGCCCGCCCGGGCCAGGTCGGCGCACCCCTCGGGCGTCATCGCGAACGTGATCTGCAACTGGGCGAGCTTCTCGGCGCGGGTGAGCCGAGCGAGCAGGGAGTCGACCAGGGTCCGGCCGCGGTCGTCCAGGGGAGTGTTCATCGGGCTGACTCCTCAGTGAGTCGTAGGAGGGTGACGCGGGTGGCGCCGAAGCGGTCCAGCGGCACCAGTTGCAGCCGCTCGTCGCCGTTCAGGACGCGACCGCGGACCCAGCGTCCGTCCGAGTAGCGGCCCTCTTCCAGGCGGTCGATCTCCACCGGCCCGCTCGGGTGGGTGAATTCCAGGCTGAGGCCCGTGCCGATGACGAGGAAGGTGTCGTCGGACTCCTGCACCAACAGTCCCATCGGCCGGCCGTCCGAGCGGACGGCCATGACCGCCGCCCCTTCGGTCTCCCAGGGCTGCTCGGTGGTCTCGGTGGGCGCGGGCACGCCCATGTCCAGCAGCGCCCGGCGCAACTGGTGACCCGCGTCGCGGACGGCGATCGTGTATCCACCCAGGCGCACCTCCGCTCCGGCGTCCGGATCGTCGACGACCACCGCCGCAACCCGGCCCTGGCTCTGGGCGGACGCGAGTGGGCCGGCCATCGGTGCGAGCAGGGCGCAGGCCGACGAGAACTGGTTTCCCGGGCGGCCGTCCTCGGCGCCGAACACCGAGAACCCCAGCGCCCCGTGGCGGCCCAACGCGAGCAGCAGGCTGCTCGTGCTGAACAGCGACTCGGGCACGAAGAGCGGATTGTCCGGACGGTCGTAGGTCGCCAGCACCTCGGCGGCCCTCTCGACGTAGACATCGGGGGAGAGGAGGTCGATCGAGGGCGCCGCGGCCTTCCAGACGTCCAGGACGCGGGACGCCGGCCCGCCGCTGGGGTACTCGCCCGCCTGCTCCTGGCCGGGCTGCGGCCCAAGCCAGGCGTTGACGAACATCGGCAGGGCGTGCACCCGCTTGCCCGCCGCCGCGAGGGCGTCGGCGTAGGACGCGAAGTGCCAGGCCATGAAGATCTCCGCCGCCGGCCACCCCGTCCCGAAGACGTCGGCCCAGCCGCCGGAAGTGCGGTGGCCTTGACTCGCCCAGGCTGTCGCCAGGGCGGGGGTCAGGCGGTCGCGCTCCGCGACCAGGTAGTCGAGGAGCGGAGCCGGGACGTCGGCCGTCCAAGCCGCCTCAGCTGCCTCGTTGTGATCGCGGGAGGCACCGAGCAGCCCGATCTCGTTCTCCACCTGCACCATGACCACGGTGTGCTCGGCGTCCACCTCGGCCAGATGCCCCAGCAGCGCGACGAAGGCCATCTCGTCGGCGTCGCGGAGGTCCGGCGAGAAGACCGACAGCGTCGCCCGGGCCTCGGTCTCGAACGGGTTGTGGCGAAGCTGCTCGTCGCCCACCTCGGCGCGCGGGAAACGCGTCCGATCGGCCCGGACCCAGCGCGGAGCGTAGGTGGACGCCGCGTTCTTGAAGGCCCCGAACCAGAGCAGCACCAGGCGAAGGCCGTGGCGACGCGCGACGTCGAGCAGGTCGTCGACCTGGGTGAAGTCGAAGCGGCCCTCCTCGGGTTCGAGGAGTTCCCAGGACACCGGGGCCAGCGCGACGGTCAGGTTCAGTTGGCGCAGCTTCTCGGCGGCGGCTTCGAAGTGCTCGGCGCTGGACGAGGTGGAGTTGTGCACCTGTCCGCCGAACAGCACCGTCGCCGCGCCGTCCACGACGAGTTGCCACCGGCCCGACTCGGCGCGCACCACGCGCGGCAGTTGTGACTCCATTGCTTTCCTCTCGAACACATCTGGGCGGACGCCGGTCGCGCTCGCCTCACTCGTCACAGTTGCGGCGCGGGGGGCGAGGCAGTCGCCCCGCCCCCCGTCAACTCTCACGCTTGCGTCAGGCCCCGGCTGCTTCGGCCGCCGCCTTCGCGGCGCCGCGGGCGTCCAGCTCGGTCCGGATCTCGGTCATCCTCTCGTGCGTGAGCGGGTAGAAGGAGATCGCCACCGCCCCGAGCACGGCGAGGACCGCCGGGATGATGTTGGTCGCGATGTTGATGCCGTTGAGCACCTCGGGTCCGGCAGGGGCTCCGGGTACGTAGCCGAACCAGCCCAGCATCAGGGCGCCCACCGCGCCGCCGATCGCGCTGGCGACCTTGGTGGAGAAGCTGACGAACGCGTAGGCGGTGCCGTCGGAGCGGACGCCGTGCTGGTACTCCTGGTAGTCGACGCAGTCAGGGATCATCGAGAGCGTGATCACACCGGCGAACCCGGTCATGCCGTACATGAACGTGAGGGCGGTGATGAGAGCGACGTTGCTCGGGGGCGACAGGAAGATGGCGGTCAGCATCACGGCGGCGGCGAGCATGGACACGATGGTCATCTGCTTCTTGCCGAACTTGCTGGCCAGGCGCGGGAACAGCAGCTTGCCCGCGATGTCGCCGAAGCCGAACATGGTCATCACGCCGGCCATGTACATGGGGTTGCCCATGTTGTTGATCACGTAGAAGACCACGATGCCCAGGCGCCCGAAGAGGCCGATCAGCATCAGCAGCAGCGACGCCCACACCAGCAGGAGCGGCTTGTTGCTCAGGACGGTCTTGGCGGTGACAGACACCGGCACGCGGGTCTCGTTGGGCGGCGGGGCGATGACCTCCTTGGCCGTGAAGGCGGTGAACCAGAACATCGGTAGCGCGGCCAGGGCCAGGATCGCGGCGGTGATCAGGAAGCCGTTGGCGTCCGGCTTGCCGCCGGGTGAGCTGAAGAACAGGATGAGCGGCATGGTCACCGCGTTCAGGATCAGCGTGCCGACCCCGCCGCCCAGCCCACGCCACCAGTTGAGGGTGAGGCGCTCGTCGTAGTCCTTGGTCATGACGCCGGCCATCGCGCCGTAGGTCATGTTCACGGCGGAGTAGAACACTCCGAGCAGGATGTAGGTGATGCCCGCATACACGGCCTTCGCGGTCATGTTGCCGTCGAAGGAGGGGGCGACGAACGTCAGCACGACGAACGCGGCCAGCAACGGCGCCCCGAAGATCATCCACGGACGGAAGCGGCCCCACCTCGTGTTGGTGCGCTCGGCCAGGAAACCCTGAACCGGGTCGTCCACCGCGTCCCAGACGCGGGCGATCAGCATGATCACCGCGATCGTGGCCGGCGCGAGTAGTGCGATGTCGGTGTAGAACAGGACGAGATACGAGCTGACCAGGCTCCAAGTGAACTGGCTGCCGGTCTCGCCGAACATGTAAGCGACACGGGTGAGGAGCGGGACGACTTGCCCCGGCTTGCGCGCGAAGCGGCTCGGCGCTGCGACTGCTGCGGACATGGAGGTCTCTTTCTATCTGGGCCCACGGGGCCTCGTTGCGTTGACGTGGGTATTGCTGAGCTAGCTGGTATTGCGGGGTGGTCTGGTACTGCTGAAGTCCTGCCCCGGCCAGCCGGTGGCCGGCCGGCGGGGGTGGAGCGGTCAGGCCTTGTTGAAGTAGACGGGCTTGCCGGTCTCGGCGGAGGTGTAGATGGCGTCGAGGATCTCGGTGACCACGCAGGCCTGTTCGGCCTTCACGTACGGGTCGGTGTCGTTGCTGATCGCGTTGAGCCAGGACTCGGCCTCCAACCCGCCCATGTAGGCGAACCCGTTCATGGCCCCACCCGGCGCGCCGAAGTACGCCGCGCCGACCTCGGGGGCGGTCTTGACCAGTTCGCCGCCCTGGACGTTGTTGAGGGTGACGACCAGGTCGGAGCCGGTCTTGGCCTGGTAGGTGTCCGCCCCGCCCTCGGTGCCCATCAGGGTGACGCAGCCCTCACGGGAGTCAGCCACGTTGAGGGCCCAGGCGGCCTCGACGAACAGGGAGGCGCCGTTGGTGAACTCGACGAACCCGAAGGCGGAGTCCTCGACGGTGTAGGTGGCGGGGTCCCAGGGGCCGGCCATGTTGCCCTCGGGCTTGTCGCCGAGCTTGTAGTTGACGACGCCGGTGACGGACTTGACCTGGTAGTTGTCCATGTACCACAGGGCCAGGTCGATCGCGTGCCCACCGAGGTCGATGAGCGGGCCGCCGCCCTGCTTGGACTTGTCGGTGAACACGCCCCAGATCGGGACGCCCCGGCGCCGGACGGCGTGGGCCTTGGCGGCGTAGATCTCGCCCAGGCGGCCCTCGTCCACGGCCTTGCGCAGGAACTGCGACTCGTTGCGGAAGCGGTACTGGAACCCGACCGAGAGCTTCTTGCCGGTCCGCTTCGCGGTCTCGACCATCGTGCGGGCGTCCGCGCCGGTGACGGCCATGGGCTTCTCGACCAGCACGTGCTTGCCTGCCTCCAGGGCGGCGCAGGTGATCTCGCAGTGGTTGGTGTTCCACGTGCACACGTGGACCACGTCGATGCTGGGATCGGCCAGCACCTCGCGATAGTCGGTGGTGGTGTACGAGTCCGCCGACCCGTGCTCGGCCTGGGCCCTCTCGGCCCGGTCGATCTCGAAGTCGCAGAACGCGACGATCTCGGCCTTGTCGGCGTGCTGCGCCAGACCCACCAGATGCTTCTGGGTTCCGATGAACCCGAGGCCGATGATGCCGATCCTCAGCTTAGACATGTTGCATCTCTCCGTCTGTTATCTAGATCCATGAGCTAACGATCACTAACATAAGCCCGTAGGATGCAGAAGTCAACAGGTGTCGTGGTCGAGTTCAGCGACGGCGGCGTGGAAGCATGGGCGACGAGAGAAAGGCGCGGCGTGACCGAGAACGTATCCCCCCAAGACCCCTGGTATCAGGTCTCCGAGGTGCTCCGGCTGATCCGATCGGGGCGTGCGCAGACCCGTCCCGAACTCGCCGACGACACGCGCCTGGGCCGCAACGTGATCACCCAGCGCATCCAGGCCGCGCAGCAACTCGGCCTCATCGAGCCGGACGGCACGGGGCGCTCGCGCGGCGGCCGGGCGGCCGAGGTGTGGCGGTTTCGCGGCGCGGCGGGGCTCGTGTGCGTGGCTCTCATCGGTACGCAGCGCTTCCGGGCAGTCGTCGCCGGGCTCGACGGCACGGTGATCGGCCGGACGGACGTCGCGTGGCCCGTCGCGCGCGGGCCGGAGGCGACCTGCGAGCGCATCGCCGAGGAGCTGGACCGCCTGCTCACGGACGCCGGTCTGGGTCGGCCGTGGGGCGTCGCGGTGGGGTTGCCCGCCCCCGTCGACTTCACCACCGGGCAGAGCGTCGACCCCGTCGCTCCGAGCGCCAGCGCGGGCCGGTGGCCCCGCGACTTCGACGTGCGCGGCTGGTTCTCCCGCCGCTACCAGGCTCCCGCCTGGGTGGACGCCGTGAGCAACCTCATGGCCCTGGGCGCCTCCGTGGCCCCGGGTGCGCCGCAGGACCTCCTCTTCGTCCGCCTCGGCACGGGACTCGGCGCCGGCATCGTCTCCGGCGGGCGGCTGCATCGCGGCGCAGCCTGGATCGCCGGGGAACTCAACCACGTGAAGGTCGCGGACGACGCCGACCGCCTCTGCCTGTGCGGCCACATCGGCTGCCTGGACGCCTACGCCAGCGGCTGGACGATGCTCCGGGACGCCGACGCCGCCGTCGCCGAGGGTCGCTCACCGTATCTGGCGGACGCCGCCTCGCGCGGCGTCCTCACCCTGGACGCCCTGAGCGAGGGGGCGCGCCTCGGCGACGTGGCCTGCCGCGAGATCGTGATCCGCTCGGCCGAGAGCCTCGGGGCGGTCCTGGCCGGGTTCGCCATGTGGTTCAACCCGGCCGAGATCGTCATCGGCGGATTCCGGATCGCCCAGGACGAGCTGTTCCTCCTCACCGTGAACCGGACCCTGCGGCTCAACGCGCTCGCCGCGACCATGGCGTCGCTGCGGGTGCGGGCCGGCGACCCCGACCAGGCCGAGGCGATCGCCGGCGCGGTCGAGATGGTCACCGACGCGCTGGTCAGCGCCGCCTACCTCGCCGAGTGGGGTCCCGTCGGTTCGCCGACCGACGCCCTCGCGCTGCGGGAGCGCCCCGAGCAGTAGGGCTTGACGGGTTGGGCCACTTAGGCATAAGGTGTGCATAAGTAACCGGCATATCTGTTGCATTGAGCCCGATGGGTCAAGGATGCTCGACGAAGGAGGTCTCATGGGAGAGATCAAACGGGCCGTCAGCATGTACAGCCTTCAGGACTCCTACGCCCGCGGCCGGCTCGACCTGGCCGGCGTGCTCGACTTCGTGCGCGAGGTGGGCGCCACCGGCGTGGAGCTCATCAGCGACCAGATGATCACCGGGACGCCGCACCCGACCGAGGAGACGGTGCGCCGGTGGCGGACGCTGCTGGAGGCGTCCGGGCTCGAACCGGTGTGTAACGACATCTTCATCAACAGCTCCCTGTACGCCAACCGCACGTTGCGGCCGTCCGAGCAGGTCGAACTGCTCAAGGCCGAACTGGACGTGAGCAAGCGGCTCGGGTTCGACCTGGTCCGGCTGGTGTCCGACACCAGCCCGGAGGTCACCGAGGCGACCCTGCCGCACGCCGAGCGGCTGGGCGTCACGATGGCGCTGGAGGTGCACGCCGGCATGAGCTTCGCCGGCACCCTGACCGCGCAGTGGATCGAGATGATGCGGCGCGCGCAGTCGGAGTACCTCGGCCTCGTCGTCGACTTCGGCATCTTCTGCGACCGGCACCCGCGGGTGTCAACGAACTACTTCCGTTCCATCGGGCTGACCCCGGCCGTTGCCGACAAGGTGGAGGCCCTGTACGTGGAGCACGGCGACACGCTGCGGCTGTTCGCGGGCGGCGGCGACCACGGCCTGAACTTCCCGTCGGAGCTGACTGAGCTGTTCCGCGGACCCGTCGACGGCGAGTACTCCTTCTTCTCCACCGGGTACGAGAGCACCCCGCTGGAGGTGTACGACCGCTACCACCCGTACGTGAAGCATTTCCACGGCAAGTTCTTCGAGATGACCGACGAGGGGGTCGAGTACTCCATCGACTATCCGCGCATCCTCGCCCACCTCAACCGGCTGGGCTACGACGGCTACATCGCCAGCGAGTACGAGGGCAACCGCTTCGTGCCCGTCGATGAGCCCGTCCACGACCTCGAGCAGGTCCGCCGCCACCAGGCGATGCTCGCCGCCCACCTTCACGACGGGAAGTGACGCCATGTTCGACAGCTACGTGTTCACCGAAGGTTCGGCCCGCAACGTCACCGAGGGCGGCGAGGTCGTCGGCTTCGGCCTCGAAACCCTGATCACCTACTACCGCGGCATCCCGCTTTCGATGGTGCACGACGTGCAACTCGTCATCGACGGTGCGGACGTCCCCCGAGAAGAGCTGGTTGTCTCGCCCAACGGCGCCGACTGGTTCACCCTCGACGAGGCGGCCACCGTGACCACCTACCGGTGGGAGTACGGCACGCCGCTGGCCGTCCGCTGGCTGCACCACGGCGGGCTGGACGCCGGCGAGCACCAGGTGACGCTACGGCTCAAGATCCGGGTCGCCTACATTCCCGTCCCCTTCGGCGGCGAGCGCACACGCACCGTCGCCATCGCCCCCACATCCGACGACGCACTCCTGGAGGCCTGACATGTCCCGTCCCGTCACGCTGTTCACCGGCCAGTGGGCCGATCTGCCCTTCGCCGAGGTCGTGCGACTCGCGTCCGAGTGGGGCTTCGACGGCCTGGAGATCGCCTGCTCCGGCGACCACCTCGACGTCTGGAAGGCCGCCGAGGACGACGCCTACCTCGCCGAGAAGAAGCAGTTGCTCGCCGACAACAACCTGACCGTGTACGCGATCAGCAACCACCTGACCGGCCAGGCCGTCTGCGACGACCCGATCGACGCCCGCCACCAGGGGCTCTTGTCGGCCCGCACCTGGGGCGACGGCGACCCCGAGGGCGTCCGGCAGCGGGCGGCCGAGGAGCTGAAGGCGACCGCGCGGGCGGCGTCCAGGCTGGGCGCGAAGGTCGTCACGGGCTTCACCGGCTCGAAGATCTGGCCGTACGTGGCCATGTTCCCGCCGGTGGGCGAGGACGTGATCGAGGCCGGCTTCGCCGACTTCGTCGAGCGCTGGACGCCGATCCTGGACGTGTTCGAGGCCGAGGGTGTGAAGTTCGCCCTCGAGGTGCACCCCGGTGAGATCGCCTACGACTACTGGTCGGCCGAGCGCACGCTGGACGCCATCGGACGCCGCGAGGTGTTCGGCCTGAACTGGGACCCCAGCCACATGAACTGGCAGGACATCGACCCGGCCAGCTTCCTGGTCGACTTCGCCGACCGGATCTACCACGTGCACTGCAAGGACTCCAAGAAGAACCTCAACGGCCGCAACGGGCGCATGGGCTCGCACCTGCCGTGGGGCGACCCGCGCCGGGGCTGGGACTTCGTGTCCGCCGGACGCGGCGACGTCGACTGGGAGCGTTGCTTCCGCACGATCAACAAGATCGGCTACCCCGGCCCGATCTCGGTCGAGTGGGAGGACGCCGGCATGGACCGCCTGGTCGGCGCCCCCCAGGCGCTGCGGTTCGTCCGCGAGAACCTGTTCGACCCGCCCACCGCGGCCTTCGATTCGGCGTTCAGCAACCGCTGACGCGTCCCCCCAGAAAGGAATCACCCCGTGCCCACCACGTTCATGCGGCTCGGATTCGAGGAGAAGACCCTCCGTCCGGACGCCTTGCGAGCCCTCGTGCTCGAGACCGGCCCCGTCGGGTTCACCCTCGACGTCGGGCTCAACTACTACCGCGGCATGCCGTTGTCGTCCATTGAGACCTTCGAGCTCGTCGTCGACGGCGAGCGGATCGCCGACGAGCTGATCCTGTTCGAGTACAACGACAAGCTGTTCCCGCCGGACCAGATCCCGCTGGCGTTCACCGAGTTCTGGTCGGTGAAGAAGGACCTGCGCGTCAACGTCTACAACGGCGGCCTGCAGCCGGGCCGCCACACCGTCGAGCTGACCCTGCACCTGCGCAACGTGTACATGATGTTCGCGCCGGGCGTCTGGGGCATGATCGACGGCTCCCTGACCCGCGAGCTCGAACTCACCGAAGGAGACGCCCGATGATCATCGACGGCATCGAGCAGGCCATCTCGCTGTACAGCTTCACGCAGCGGCTCGTGGAGCGCCGCGAGTACGGCGTCTCCGACATGTTCGCCGAACTGAACAGCTTCGGCATCTCCAAGTACGAGCTGATCGGGTCGCAGGTGTTCGAGCAGTACCCGCGTCCGGCGGCCCGCGAGATCGACGCGGTGCTGGAGGCGGCCGACAGCCACGGCGTCACCCCGTTCAGCTACGGCGGCTACATCGACTCCGGCCGGGTCACCGGGCGGATCCCCGGCGACTCGGACATCGTCCTCGACCTGACTGCTGACCTGATGACGGCCCGCGACCTGCGCTGCTCGTACCTGCGGTCGGGCGAGATCCCGCTGCGCCTGCTGCCGCTGGCGGCCGGGCTGGCCGAGAACTACGGCGTCAAGATCGGCGTCGAGGTGCACGCCCCGCACACGCCGGGCGACGCGCCGACCCAGGCGATGCTGGCGGAGTTCGAGCGCATCGACAGCCCGTGGCTGGGGTTCATCCCCGACTTCGGCTGCTTCATCGAGCGGCCGTCGGAGCCGGCCCTGCAGCGCTTCATCGGCGTGGGCGCCAGCCGGGAGAACCTGGAGTACATCATCGCCAACCGGCATTCGGGGGTGTCGGCCGACGAGCTCATCGAGGAGGTCGAGCGTCACCGCGGCGGCGGGCTCGGGGAGAAGATGGCGATCTCGGAGTTCTTCGGCTACCTGTCGTTCGGGCCCGCCGACGTGGAGGGCTTCAAGACGCTGCTGAGCCGGGTGCACTACTTCCACTCGAAGTTCTACCACATCACCGAGGACCTGACCGATCCCACCATCCCGGTCGACAAGCTGCTCGCGGCGATCGTGGAATCGGGGTTCCAGGGCATCTTGTTGTCGGAGTACGAGGGCCACGCCTTCTACCTCGACGACGCGCACACCCAGCTCGACCGGCACCTGCGGCTCGAGCAGGGCGTCCTGCAGTCGCTGCAGGGCGTCGGCGCGCCCGCGTAGGTCCCGTCCGGCGTTCCTCCGTGTGTCGGGGGAGCGCCGGACGTGTGCCGGCTGGGGTCAGTGCACGAGCTTGAGCCCGACGACCCCGCCGATGATGAGCAGCAAGAACAGCGCCTTGAGCAACGTGAACGACTCCTGCCCGGTCGCCATCGCGTAGACGACCGTCAGCGAGGCGCCGATGCCGACCCACACGGCGTAGGCCGTCGGGGTCGGCAGGGTCCGCATCGCGTACGCCAAACCGGCCATGCTCGCTAGGAGGCTGACGCCGAAGACGACGGTCGGGCCGAGGCGGCTGAACCCCTCCGAGCGGCCGAGCGCCGTGGCCCACACCGCCTCCAGCACTCCGGACAGGACCAAGACCAACCACGCCATGACAACCCTCCACGGGCCGTCTTGTCGCGCTCCGGGTACGGCACCCCTCGTCCGGGATCCCCGAACGGGGGATCTTCATCCAGCGTAGTCGCGGGGCGGTCCGCCGGGCAAAGGGTGGTCACGGGTTGCCCCACGGGGGTGCTCGACTGGGTCAGCCCTCGCGCTTGGTGACCGCGCCGCTCGCGGCGTCGATCGTCACCTCGTGCTGGGTCGGGCCGGCGGACACGAGGTCGACCTTCCACACCGGCGCGTCGTGGTCGTCGTCGAGCTTGAGGTCGACCACGCGTCCGCCGGACACCTGTGCCTCGGCGAGCCGTAGCGCGGCGGCGTGATCGACGGAGGCGGCGTTGGCCAGCAGGCTGGTCTTCTGCACGTCGTCGCCGTCGGAGTCGATCCGGTTCGCCAGGACGGCGCCGGTCGCGGCGTCCACGTCCCGCTCACGGATGGCGTCCGCGGTGAGGACGTCCACGCGCCACACGACGGTGCCGTGCTCGCGCTCGAGCTCGATCGCCACGACGCGGCCCGAGCCGACGGCGGCCAGCGCGGCGGTGGCGCCGTCGCCGGCGCTGAGCCGCACGCCGTCGAGCAGCGCGGCGGTGCTCGTGGCGCCGGGGCTGGACGTGGCCGCGGACGCCGACGGCGAGGCCGACGAGGATGCCGAGGATGAGGGCGTCGCGCTTGCCGTCGTGCCGACGGGGGTGGGGCTGACGGTGGCCGACGGTCCCGCGGACGCGCAGGCGGCCAACAACAGGGTGAGCCCGGCGGCGCCGGCGACGAGCCGGGTGCGGCGCAACGTGATGGTGTTCATGGCTGTGCTCCTTCTCAGGTCCGGTGCGTCCGGATCGACGGTTCCCACCCTGCCCCGGCCGCCCTGAAGGGACGCTGAAGCCGCGGACCCCGGCTTCAGCACGGCTTCAGCCGGCGCGTGCCATGCTGCCAGGCATGCGGTTGTTGGTGGTGGAGGACGAACGCCGGCTCGCCACGGCCCTGCAGCGCGGCCTGCGCGCGGAGGGGTTCGAGGTCGACCTGGCCTTCGACGGCCGGCTCGGGCTGACGATGGCCCTGGACGGCGCCTACGACGCGATCGTTCTCGACATCATGCTCCCCGGACTCAACGGCTACCGCGTCTGCGCCGCCCTGCGCGAGGCCGGCGACGCGACGCCGATCCTGATGCTCACCGCCAAGGACGGCGAGTACGACGAGGCCGAGGGGCTCGACACCGGCGCCGACGACTACCTCACCAAGCCGTTCTCGTGGGTGGTGCTCGTCGCGCGCGTCCGGGCGCTGGTCCGGCGGGCGGCGCCCTCCGCCCCGCGCGAGCTGGTCGTCGGCGACCTGCGGCTGCTGCCGGGCGAGCACCGCTGCTACCGCGGGGAGCAGGAGATCGTGCTCACCGCTAGGGAGTTCGCCGTGCTGGAGCAGCTGGCCCGACGCGCCGGCCAGGCGGTGTCGAAGTCGGACATCCTCGACGCCGTGTGGGACATGGCCTACGCGGGCGACCTCAACGTCGTCGAGGTGCACGTCAGCGCGCTGCGCCGCAAGGTAGACGCGCCGTTCGACCGCGCCAGCATCGAGACCGTCCGCGGCGTAGGCTACCGGCTGGTCGCCGATGGCTAGCTGGGGTCCCCGGACGGTCCGAGCGCGGGTCACCGCGACGGCGCTCGCGGTCGTCGCGCTCGCGCTGTTGGCCGTCGGTGCCGCCATCGTCCTCGGCGTCCGCGATGCGCTGGTGCGCAACGCCGAGGCGACGGCGTCCGCGCAGGCGCGCAGCGTGGTCCCGCTGGCCCAGGCCGGACGCCTGCCCGCGCTCCTCGAGGTCGACGCGCTCGACCGCACGCTGCTCCAGGTGCTGGACGCCGACGGGCGCGTGCTGGCGGCGTCCCCCCAACTCACCGGCCTGAGCGGGCTCGTCGCGCCGGCGTCCGGCGACCTCACCCCCCGCACGCTGCATGTGGCGCTGCCCGGCGCCGAGCCGGTGGCGTTCCGCGCCGTCCTGGTCGCGACCCAGAGCCCGGCGGGGCCGGTCACCATCGTCGCCGCCAGTTCGCTGGAGGACGCCGACCGTGCGATCGGCCTGCTCGCCGGGCTCATGGTGGCCGGGGGAGTGGCGGCACTGGCGGTCGTCGGGATCGTCACCTGGCTGGTCGTCCGGCGTGCGCTGCAGCCGGTCGAACGGCTGCGCGCCGAGGTCGACGCGATCACGAGCGACGACGTCGGACGCCGCGTCGAGGTGCCGGCGTCCGGGGACGAGGTGGCCCGGCTCGCCACCACGATGAACGGCATGCTCGGCCGCGTCGAGTCCGCGGTGGCGCAGCAGCGGCGGCTGGTCGCGGACGTGTCGCACGAGATCCGCAGCCCCTTGGCGTCGCTGCGCACCCTGCTCGAGGTGGCCCTGGCGCACCCGCAGGTGACCGACTGGCCCGAGGTCGGCCGCGACCTCCTCGCCGACACCGAGCGACTGTCCGGCCTGGCCGCGGACCTCCTGCTGCTCGCCCGCCTGGACGCCGGCGAGGCGACCGCGGGGGAGACCGTCGACCTCGGCGACCTCGTCCGAGAGGTCGTCCGGCGGCGCGCCGAGCCGCCCGTGGGCGTCGAAGTGCAGTTGGACGCCGGAGTGCACGTCGCCGGCGGGTCGACGCCCCTGGCGCGGATCATCGGCAACCTGCTCGACAACGCCGAACGGCACGCCGTCACCCGCGTGGATGTCCGCGTCACCACCCGGCCGGACGCGTCGGGGGGGGCCCGAGGGGGGACGCGCGCCGCCGGCGTGGTCGAGGTGGGCAACGACGGCCCCCTGATCGCTATCGAGGACGCCGAGCGCATCTTTGAACGCTTCGTGCGGCTGGACGACGCCCGCACCCGCGACACCGGCGGCAGCGGGCTCGGCCTGCCCATCGCCCGCCAGTTGGCCAGAGCCCACGGCGGGGACCTGCGCTTGGAAGCCGCCCGCCCCGGCACCACCTTCGTGCTCACCTTGCCGCTGGCGGGCCGGGAGGAGACGGCGCCGACGCTTCGGGAATTGCGCAAGGAGTTGCCTCGATAATCACGAGCCCAGGCGGCTCGGGGCTTCAGAAATGCGTGCGAGCGGTCCTGCATAATGCGGACGGTTCGCGCTTCCCCCCGACCTGCCGATTCAGACCTGCGGATTCATCGCCATGGCACCGATTCGGCAGGTCCTGATTCGCTCGTCACCGCGCTACGGTCGCCAGGGCGCTGCCCAGGCGCGACGAACCCCTCCCCCGCGGACGGGAGAGGGGTTCGAGGTGGTGCGGTCAGGCCTGCGCGAAGGTCAGGCAGGCGGCTTCGGCGCCCACCTCGATGGCCGGGGCGGTGCACTCGAGGTCGGCGTTGTGCACGCAGTCGGCCCGGGTGCAGGCGCCGACCTGCGCGGTGCGGGCGGGGACGCCGCCCTTGACGTCGAGGGGGATGAACGTGCCGCAGGCCGCGCCCGCGCCCACGGTGATGGCGAAGGCGTGGCAGCCGTCCTGGTTGTAGGCGCATTCGGCGACTGTGCACTGGCTCACGGCCGGCATCGTCATCGAGCTCATGGTGTTCTCCTTCGGTCTGAACGTCACCATTTCTACCACCGTCATGGGCGTGGTGCCAGCCAGATGGACGGATTCCGCGAACATTCTTGGGAGCAGGCCGCGTCATTAACGCCATGCGCATTTTTCCGAAAACCCCGGCTTGGGTTAAAGGACGGGCTGGGGCGCTCGGGCAGGAGTGCGGGCGCTGTCGGCGGCGCCGATGAGGCCGGCGTCGTTGGCGAGCCGGGCGGTCGTGATGCGCAGTTCCCCGCGGTGGCCGCGTCCGGACAGGTTGCGCAGGAAGTGCTCCTGGGCGACCGGAAGGATGAGGTCTCCCGCGGCGCCGGTGATGCCGCCGCCGACGACGACCAACTCGGGGTCGGTGACGGCCGCGAGGGTGGCGATGCCGAGGCCGAGGTAGCGGCCGAAGCGGTCCAGCAGGCCCAGCGCGGCCGGGTCGCCGGCGCGGGCGGCGGCGGTGACGTGCGCCCCCGACAGCGGCTGGCCGTCGGCCAGGTTGATCATCGCCCGGGCGGCGGTGGGCTGCTCGACGGCGAGACGCCGCGCGTCGCGGCCGAGCGCGGTGCCCGACGCGTATGCCTCCCAGCAGCCGTGCCGGCCGCAGCCGCACAGCTCGCCGTCCGGGACGACTTTGATGTGGCCCAGCTCGGCGCCGGCGCCGAACGCCCCGCGGATGAGTTGCCCTCCGACGATGACCGCCCCGCCCAGCCCCGTGCCGAGGGTGAGCATGACCAGGTCGGTGGAGCCCTGGCCGTTGCCGAAGCGGTACTCGGCCCACGCGGCCGCGTTGGCGTCGTTCTCGATCACGACCGGGCGTCCGATCAGGGCTTCGAGGCGGTCGGCTAGCGGGTGGTCGCGCCAGGCGATGTTGGGGGCGAACAGCAGCCGGCGCCGGTCGGCGGACACGAACCCCGCAGCCGCCACGCCGACGCCGTCCACGGCGGTGGTATTGGCGCTCGCGGCGTCCGCGGTGAACTCGGTCAGCAGCTCGGCGACGGCGTCCGCCACCGCGGTCTCGATGCGGTCGGGGTCGGACGGGTCGGTGGCCCGGCGCGTCCTGGCCACGATGCGGCCGGACTCGTCGACCAGCCCGGCCAGGATGTTCGTCCCGCCGATGTCGACGCCCACGGTGAGCGACATGTCAGCGCTCCAGGTAGGTGTCGGAGCCGGACAGGTCCACCACCGAGTCGGTCTCGTGGGAGAGGCGGGCAGCCTCCAGCACGCGCATGCATCGGATGACGGACGCCGTGCTGACGGCCTGCTCGGCGGCGCCCTCGGCCGCCGCGATCGCGTTGCGATAGAAGTCGTTGATGTCGGAGTCGATGCGGGGCAGCGGTAGTACCTCGATGTTGTCCTGGATCTTGGCGAGCTTGGTGTAGTCCACGATCCGGGGAGCCATCGTCTTGGTCATGCCCTTGCCGGCGACGATCGGGACTGCGTCCGGTTCCGCATCCTCGACGCGTCGGACGACCTTGCCGTTCATCTCCCAGTCGTCCACGGTGGCCGTGCCTCGCCTCCCCGTGAGGTGGAACTTGGCGCGCGGGGCGTAGTTGTCGGTGGTGCACGCGACGAGGGCCTCGACGCCGTTGGCGAAGGTCAGGTAGATGGTGAAGCCGTCCTCGACGGGGGCGCCCAGGGCGTAGCTGAGCCGGCCGTAGACCGTCTTGACCGGGGACGGGATCATGCATAGCAGCCGGTCGACCAGGTGGACACCCCAGTCGAGCACCATGCCGCCGCCGCGGTTCGGGTCGCGGCGCCAGTCGCCCGGGATGCCGCGGGAGCCGTCGACGCGGGTCTCCATGAACGTGACGTCGCCGAGCGTCTTGTCGTCGTGGAGGGCTTTCATCACGAGGTAGTCCTCGTCCCAGCGGCGGTTCTGGTGCACGATGAACCGCCGGCCCGCGGCTTCGGCGGCGGCTTGGACCTCTTCGATCTCGGCGCTGTTCAGCATGGCGGGCTTCTCGGTGATCACGTGCTTGCCGGCGGCCAGGCCGGCCAGCGCGATCGGCCGGTGCACCTCGTTGGGCGTGCAGATGAAGAGGAAGTCGACGTTCTCGTCGGCGCAGGCCGCGGCGAGGTCGGGGTAGACGTGCAGGCCGGCCTCCGCGGCCTCCTGCTCGGCGACCGGGTCGATGTCCACAACGCCCACGACGTCAACGCCGAGCGTCCTGAGGTTGTTGGTGTGGGTGAAGCCCATCGTCCCGTAGCCGACGATGACGAAGGTGCGCTGCATGGTGGTCCTCCTCGATAAGCCCGAGCTGCGGCATCGCGACGCCGTTAGGATGCAAGAAGGTATAACTCCTTGCGCTTATGCACATACTATGCGTAAGACGGCGAGGATGCAAGCGCACTGAACCTAGGTCTGCGTGGCACTCCTCACGAGGGCAGGTGCGCTCAGCGGGGAACCCAGCGGCGCCCACTCGACCATCCAGGTGGGGGACAGGAGGGCCTCGCGCACCATCAGCGTGCCGCCGAGGACGTCCTCGGCCCGGTCCGGGTCGCCGAGCCGGATCTCAAGGTTGGCGATCGACGCGGGCAAAGCGTGCGCGTTGAGCGTGCGCCGCATGGCGCTGTGGAACAGCGGGCTGGTGGCCAGGCGGTTTCCCCCGACGACGATCCGCCGAGGGTTGAACCAGGTGACCAGCGCCGCCAGCACGCGCCCCAACGCATCCGCCGCCCGGAACACGACCTCAACGCAGGCCACGTCGCCGGCCTCGGCCGCCTCGATGATGTCCGCCGCCCTTACCTCGTCGGGGTTCATGGCTGTGAGCCTCGGGCTACGCCACTGCGCGGCCGAGCGGCGGGCGTCCGCCTCGATCGACTGCTCGCTGGCGAAGGACTCCAGGCAGCCCAGGCGTCCGCACACGCAGATGCGGTCCGCGTCCGGCTGGACGGTGACATGGGTGATCTCGCCGGCGATCCAGTCGGCGCCCCGGTGCAGCTTGCCGTCCGAGACGATGCCGCTGCCGACTCCGGGCCCCATCCGCACGAAGATCAGGTCGTCCGGGGCGCCTTCGGCCGCAGTGGTGCCCAAGGTGGCGAAATTGGCTACCGAGTCGACCCACACGGGGAGCTCGAGCCGGTTGATGAACCACCGACGGACATCGAACGACCGCGGCCAGCGGGGGCCCGCTGCGGCGGAGGTCACTGGGTCGGTGCTGCGTCCGGAGTCGAAGTCCACTGGGGCCAACACGCCGACGCCCAGCCCCCAGACCGGCCGGCCGGGGTACTTGGCGATGACGGCCTCCATCTCGGCGGCCATGCGCTCGCAGGTCAGCTCAGGGGCGGTGGAGTTCTTCCACGCCACCTGACGCCGTTCGATCACCTGCAGGCCGAGATCCACCAGGGCCACCACGAAGTCGGTCATGCCCTGCAGCGCGATCAGCACGTGGCCGGCCTCGCCGTTGAACTCCCAGACGTCCGCCGCGCGGCCGCCGCGTGAGCGCATGGTGCCGGAGGGGCGGAGCAGCCCGAGGTCCTGCGCGGACTGCACGCGGATCGTGATCAGGTTGCGGCCCAGGCGCGTGGCGTCCGAGAGCTCGGGGCGAGTCTGTGCCTCGCCGGCGCGCACCAGGCGGACCACCTCGGCGACCTGCGCCCAGGAGTCCTGAGGGGAGAAAGCGGCCATCTGGCGACCTATCCTTCCTGAGTTGACCTGAGTTGGATCCTATCGAAGCTCTACTACGCTGCTGACATGCACAACTTTGGGTGGGATATGATCGGTGCACCCATATATGCCTGGGGGGGCATTGGGCGGCGCGGCGATTGCCACCTCGTCACTCCCGACCTCACATCCGACGACCAGAAAGGCACCGCTGTGAGGCATGACATCCGTACAGGGGTGAGCCTGTACTCCTTCCAGGACGACTACTTCGAGGGACGCCTCGACCTCGAGGGCTGCATCCGGACGGCGGCGGAGCTGGGCGCCGAGGGCATCGAGACCCTCGGCGAGCAGATGATGCCCGGCTTCCCGAACCTGTCCGACGAGTTCTATGCGACCTACGCCGGCTGGATAGAGCAGTACCACACCGTTTCCGTCGCCCACGACCTCTTCCTCGACACCAAGAAGTGGCGCCACCGCCTGCTCGCCCACGACGAGATGGTCGACTCGCTCAAGCGCGACATCCGCCACACCGCGAAGCTGAGGGCCACGAGCATCCGCGTGATCGTCAACACCCCGCCCGAGGTCGTCGAGGCTGCGGCTCCGTACGCCCGCGACCACGGCGTCCGGCTGGGGGTCGAGATCCACTCCCCGTGGTCGTTCGCCGACGACTGGATCAAGCGGCACCTCGACGTGGCCGACAGGGTCGGCACGGACGTGGTGGGCTGCGTGCCCGACCTGGGCATCTTCGTGCGGCGCTTCCCGCGCATCATCATCGAGCGCGCGCTGCGCGACGGCGCCGACGAGGCCGTGGTGCTCCGCTGCGCGCGCAACTACGACGACGGCGGCGACACCAAGGCGCTGTTCGCCGAGGTCGAGGCGTCCGGGGCCAGCCCCGTCACGCTCAACTTCGCCCGCGCGTGCACGCACTACATCAACTGCGACCCCAAGGACCTGGCCACGCACGTCGGCGTCATCAACCACGTGCACGCCAAGTTCTACGACATGGCCGAGGACGACACCGAGTACTCCATCCCGTACGACGAGGTGATCGCCGCGCTCAAGGCGGGCGGCTACCAGGGCTACCTGAACAGCGAGTACGAGGGCAACCGGCACATCGAGGACATCCAGGCCGTCGACTCCGTCACCCAGGTCGGCCGGCACCAGCGCATGATGAAGCGCCTCATCGAAGGGAACTGAGCAGTGTTCGACAAGTACGTCATCGGCGAGGGCAGCGTCCGCAACGTCGAGGTGGACGGGCAGGTGGCCGGGTTCGCGTTCGACAGCCGCATCTCCTACTACCGCGGGCTCGGGGTGAGCATGGTCGAGCCGTTCGAGGTCCGCGTGGACGGCGGCCCGGTCGTGCCCGCCGAGGACGTTCACTTCACCATCGGCGACCGCACCTGGACGTTCGAGGAACTGGCCGCCGACGGCGACTCCCGCTGGGAACTGCTCGACAAGGCCGTGGTCACCGCCCTCGTGCCCGGCGGGCTGGCGCCGGGCGAGCACACGATCGAGGCCACCGAGGTGTTGCGGGTCAGCTACCTGCCGTTCCCCTCGCGCACCACGTTCGTCAGGACCGTGACCATCGGCTGAAGCGGGCCGGCGACCCAGGGGGTGGGGGCTTGTAGGGTCGGCAGTCTCGGGCCGCGACGGAGGAGAACGATGACCGCACTCGACGAAGCCACCCTGCTCGACGGCGTGCCCGACGGGTTGTTCATCGGCGGTCGCTGGCTGTCGGCCGCCGACGGCGCGAGGTTCGGCGTCCAGGACCCGGCGACCGGCGTGGAGGTGAAGCGCATCGCGGACGCGGGCGTCGCCGACGGCGTGGCCGCCCTGGACGCCGCCTGCGCCGCGGCCGCCTCGTGGGCGGCGACGGCGCCACGCGAGCGCGGTGAGCTGCTGCGTCGGGCGTTCGACCTGCTGCAGGAGCGCACCGACGAGTTCGCGCTGCTCATGACGATTGAGATGGGCAAGCCGCTCGCGGAGGCACGCGGCGAGGTGGCCTACGGCGGGGAGTTCCTGCGCTGGTTCGCCGAGGAGGCGGTCCGCGTCCACGGCCGGTACGCCACCAACCCCGAGGGCACCGGGCGCATGATCGTCAGCCAGCACCCGGTCGGGCCGTGCTTCCTGATCACGCCGTGGAACTTCCCGCTGGCCATGGCGACCCGCAAGGTCGCCCCGGCGCTCGCGGCCGGCTGCACGGTGGTGATCAAGCCCGCCTCGCTGACCCCGCTGACCACCCTGGCCTTCGTCCAGCTGCTCGTGGACGCCGGGCTGCCCGACGGCGTGGTGAACGTCATCACCACCGAGCACACCGCGGAGGTCTCGGAGGCGATCATCGCCGACCCCCGGCTCCGCAAGCTCTCGTTCACGGGCTCGACTCCCGTGGGCCGCAAGCTGTTGGCGCAGGCGGCGTCCGGCGTGCTGCGCACGTCTATGGAACTGGGCGGCAACGCGCCCTTCCTGGTGTTCGAGGACGCCGACCTCGACATGGCGGTCGACGGCGCGCTGCAGGCCAAGTTCCGCAACATCGGGCAGGCGTGCACCGCCGCCAACCGGTTTCTGGTGCACCGGGTCGTGGCCGAGGAGTTCACGCGGCGAGTGACCGAGCGGGTGGCCGCTTTCAAGACCGGACGCGGCACCGAGCCGGACGTGGTGATCGGGCCCTTGATCGATGCCGGCGCGGTCGCCAAGACCGGCGAGTTGGTGGCCGATGCCCTCGCGCGCGGCGCCACCCTGCACACCGGGGGAGCGGCGATCGAAGGCCCGGGCACGTTCTTTGCGGCCACGGTCCTGGGCGACGTGGCGCCGGGGAGCGCGCTGTGGTCAGAGGAGATCTTCGGGCCGGTGCTGGCGGTCAGCGCGTTCGACGACGAGGACGAGGCCGTCGCGCAGGCCAACGACACCGAATACGGCCTGGTCAGCTACGCCTACACCCGCGACCTGGCCCGCGCGCACCGCCTGATCGAGCGCCTGCACACCGGGATGATGGGCCTGAACGTCGGCGTCGTCTCCAACGCGGCCGCGCCGTTCGGGGGCTGGAAGCAGTCCGGACTTGGCCGCGAGGGTGGAGCCGAGGGCATCCAGGAGTACCTGCAGACGAAGTACACCCTCATCGCCGATCCGTTCGCGTGACCGTAGTCGGACGGGCGGCTCCCTGCCCCTCGATGGGGCGGTCGCTGTCCGGCGACCCCGCTGGCCGGTGATCGGCGACGTGCGAAGGCGCCGGGCTGCGTTGCGCCATCGAGGTCCTGCGACCTGGTCGCTGCGCCCGCTCGCGTCGAGTGGCGGGAGGGCGCTCGGTCTTTGATACGCGACGCGTATCAGACCCCGAGCCGCCAACGAGGGCGGCGTCCGCACGAAGTGAGCGGACACTCACTGGCACGTTGTACCGACGAGACCATGCACAAGGTTCCAGTGAGTGCCTACTCATCTAGCGCCCGTCCAGCACCGCGCCCGCGGCGTCCCAGACCCGACGAGAGCGGCGGTTGATGAAATGCGACAGGGCTGTGGGCGTGATGGTTCAGTGCTAAAAGGACCAGGCGGCAAGCTGAATCGATCGATCGCGCACGGGGCCCGTTTTGGCTCCGGACAGGGGTTCCCCCTCGGTTGCGGGATTGCTACCCTTACCCCAGGCGGCGCACCCCACGCGCCAGCTCGGGCAGCCGGACGACCCTCAACGGCTGCAAGGGGGGCGAAGATGGCTTACGCGCTGGGTGTCGACATCGGCACCACCTTCACGGCAGCAGCGGTCATCCGCCTGCCCGCCGACGGGCAGGCGGCGCCACAACCCTTCACGCTTGGCCAGCGCGGCGCAGCGGTGCCCACGATCGTCCACGTCGGCGCCGGCGAGGTCTCGGTCGGCGAGGTGGCCGAACGCCGCGAGATCGAAGAGCCGGCCCGCGTCGTGCGCGAGTTCAAGCGCCGCATCGGCGACGAGGTCCCGCTCGTCGTCGACGGCACTCCGGTGTTCGCGGAAGAGCTGTACGCCCTCTGCGCGCGCTGGGTCGTCGACCGGGTCACCGAGCGCGAGGGGGAGCCGCCGGCCGTCGTCACGCTGACCCATCCCGCGTCGTGGGGCGACCACAGGCTCGCGCTCGTGGGCGACGCCCTCGCCGACGCAGGCCTCCACGACGTGCGCCTCATCAGCGAGCCCGAGGCGGCAGCCCTCCACTACGCCTCGCGCGAGCGCCTGGCGCCGGGCTCCTCCGTCGCGGTCTACGACCTGGGCGGCGGCACGTTCGATGCGTCCGTGCTTCGCCGCCGCGAAGACGGCTCGTTCGAGTTGGTCGGGCGCCCGCGCGGCCTCGAACGGCTCGGCGGCGCCGACTTCGACGAGGCGGTGTTCGCCCACGTCAAGGCCAGCGTCGGCCCGCTGCTGCAGGGCCTGGACGCCGACGACCTCGCCACCCGGCGGGCGCTGGGTCGCCTGCGTCGCGAGTGCGTCGAGGCGAAGGAAGCCCTTTCCCTGGACACGTCAGCGACCATTCCGGTCCTGCTCCCTGAGGCGCAGACCACGGTCCGCCTGGTGCGTTCGGAGTTCGAGGCCATGTTGGACGCCCCGATCCGCGCCACCGTTGCCGCCCTCACGGACGCCGTCCGCTCTGCCGGCGTGGACGTGGACGACCTCGCCGCCGTGCTGCTGGTCGGCGGGTCGTCCCGGATCCCGCGTGTGGCGCAACTGCTGTCGGAGACGCTCGGGCGCCCGCTGGCGGTGGACGCCGACCCCAAGGCCGCCATCTCGCTGGGGGCTGCCGCGTCGGCAGCCGCGTTCGCCGCCGCGCGGGCGGTCGCCGAACCGGCCGACGCCACGGCACCCGATGAACCGGCCAGCCAGCCCGGCCGCCGGAGGACGCTCATGCCGTTCCGACGGACAAACCGCTCCGCCCCCCGGGGTCGCACGCACGCGCGTGCCCGGGCCGGGGGTCTGGTCGGGGCGGCCGCACTCTCGGTGGTGCTGCTGGCCGCGGTGTCGCCCGTGTCGTCCATGGTGGGCGCCTGGCTGGCCGCGAACGCGGGCGCAGCTCCGGCGGCCGCCGCGCAGCAGCAGCTGAACCACGAACGCCGAACCACGTCGACCGCGCCGACGGCCCGGTCCGGGCTTCCGTGGCCCCTGATCCCCGTCTCCGCCCCGGACGATTCCGCGAGCCCGAAGACCACCGCCAGCGCGACGCCGACCCCCACGCCCACCCCAACGCCGACGCCGACCCCGACGCCCTCGGCGTCCGCCAGCGCCTCCCCGTCCCCTTCGAGCGAGCAGTCCGCGTCGGCATCCCCGCGGCCGACGCGGACGCCGACGCCGAGGCCCACCACGGCGACTCCGAGGCCGAGCGCCTCGCCGTCCACGCCGGCCCCGTCGCCGTCTACCACCCCGTCCCCGAGCCCCGCCCCGAGCGAGAGCGCGGTGCCCGATCCCCTGATCGGGTCGCCCACTCCGCTGGTCGACCCGATCACCGGCCTGCAGATCGACCCGATCACGGGTCTGTTGATCGACCCTCTCACCGGTCAGTTGATCCCGTCGGCCGAGGGCGCTGCCCCCGGCCCGGCAGCCGAGTCCGTGGCCCCTGCGGATCCTCCTCCCTCGGCAGAGTCGCCCGTTGCCGTATGAGTCGGCCGTGACCCGCATCTGGCGCACCGGCCAGGCCGGCCTGATTCGGGACGACCTCGTGACGGCACTGGCCGATGAGTTCGAGCCCTCCGACGCCCGGACGCTCGTCGCCGTGACCGGCCCGGGCGGCACGGGGAAATCGACGCTTCTGGACGCTCTGGCGGAGCGCCTGGTGACCGGGGGACGCGACGTGCGCCGGTCGCTGGGGGAGTTGGCCCAGCGTCCGGCGCCCCCGGACGTGATCCTGCTCCTCGACAACGCGCATGCCCTCGGCGAGGCCGCCGTCAGCCGCGTCCACCAGCTGATCGCCGACGAAGAGGCGGGCCTGGTGCTGGCAGGGCGCGCGTGGCCGGCGTCCGACGAGGTTCGGGCGCTCTTCCGTCTGCTGGCGGCGCATCATCCCCCGGTGGTACTCGGGCCGCTTGGCCACGATCAGATCAGGCGCCTCGCCGACCTGCGCCTTGCCGAACCGCTCCTGGATGCGGAGGTCGAAACGGTGACCCGGCTGAGCGCCGGCCTACCGTGGTTGGCGGACTGGATTCTGGCGTGCGTGGCCCGCCAAGGCCGGCAGACGCTCGGCGACTGCCCCGTCTCTGTGCTGGAGCGGCTGGGGCACGACCTCTACCGGCTGGACGGGGTGGACGAGCCGGTGCGCGACCTGCTCGTGGCCCTGGCAGCCGGCTTCGAGATCGACGGCCCGGCGATGGCCCACTGGAGTCCGCTCGCCGGCGAGACGCCCCGAGAGTTGGCCCAGCGGGCGCACGAGGTGGGCGTGCTGACCCCCGACCTGCGGCTGCCGCCGGTGCTCGCCCGGGCGCTGGAGGCGACGTCCGCTCCGAGGCTGGCCGCCGTCCAGGCGGAACTGGTGGCCGCCCTCGAGGCGTCCGGCGAGCCATTCCTGGACCGGGCGCGTCTCCTCGTGGCAGGCGGACTGCGCGACCCGCGCATCGCCAGGCAGCTGGACGCCGCCGGGGACGCCGCGCTGCTGTCCGACCCCCCGGCCGCAGCCCGGCTCTACGCCGAGGCGCTGGCCGCCGGCGCCGACCGGACGCGCAACGCGGCCCGCCGGGCCCAGGCGGCGTGGGCCGGCGGCGACCCGGACGAGGCGGCGCGCATCGCCGACGACCTGTTCGCCCAGCCGGACGGGCCCGACCTGGTGCGCGCGGCGGATGTCTCCGCCGCGGTGTGGGCGCAACGCGGGCTCATGGCCCGCGGCGCTGACGTGTACCGCTGGCTGGGCCCGGAACGCGCCGTGGGCTCGGCGTCCCGCGCCGCGGTCGCCCTCTACGCCGTGGGCGATCTGGACGGCGCTGAGCGCATGCTGCAGATGGCAGACCGGGCCGCGCCCACGTCTCTGTTCGTCGCCCTGTCGGAGCTCGGCGCGGGGGTACGTTCGTCCATCGTCGGCCCGGTCGAGTTGGCGCTGCCCGCGCTGGTCCGGGCCTCGGAGACCATGACGGCGTCCGGGGCGGTGGTGCCGCTGCCTGAGTCCCCGGCCGTGCTGGCGGCGCTGGCCGCCCTGCACGGGGGCAACCCGGGTCTGGCCGAGACCGTGCTGTCGGCGGCGCTCCGCGGACGCCAGGGCGGGGCCGGGATGGACGCCCGGCTGCGCATCCACGCGGCCTGGGCGGCCATGCTTCGCGACCATCTGGACGACGCGCGCGCCGCGGTCGCCGGGCTGGAGGCCGGCGACCTGCAGGCCCGGGACTCCCTGCTCCTGCACGCCCTCGGCGTGGGCATCGCGCGCCGCGCTGACGAACCGACGGCGCTCGCGGCGGCGTGGCAGCGGGCCCGCGAGCTGATCCTGAGCGTCTCGGTCGACCTCTACTGGCTGCTGCCGCTGGGGGAACTCATGATCACCGCCGCCCGTCTGCGTGATGACAAGGTGCTGGCGCCCCAGATGGCCGAGGCGGTCACGCTGCTCGGGCGGCTGGGCGACCCGCCGCTGTGGGCCGCGACGTTCCACTGGGCGGGAATCCAGGCGGGCATCCTGGCCGAGAGACCCGACGACCTCCGGCCGCACGCCGCCGCCCTCGTCAGGGCGTCGCCGCACAGCGCGATGGCGGCCGGGTTCTCCGCCGCCGGACGCGCGTGGCTCAACGCTCTGGCAGGCCGGGTGGACGCCGACGCGGTCGAGGCCGCAGCCCGCGGGCTCGCCGACCTCGGGCTGCCCTGGGACGGCGCGCGGCTCGCCGGCCACGCGGCGGCGCGGGCCAAGGAGCGGCGACACATGGTGCGGCTGCTGGCCTGCGCGCGCGACCTGCACCCCCGCAGCACGGGAGATCCCGCCGACGAGCCCGCGCCGGTGCCGGCGCCGTCCGCGCCCCACACCGGGCGTCCGCCGGCGAGCCCGCGAGAATCGTTGCTCAGCCTGCGCGAGCTGCAGATCGCCCGGTTGGTGCTCGAAGGGCGCACCTACGTCGAGATCGGCAACGCGGTCTACATCTCCCCGCGCACGGCGGAACACCACATGGCGCGCATCCGCCGACGCCTCGGTGTGACGTCCCGGTCGGAGATGCTCGAACGGCTCCGGGCCGTAATCGACACCGACGACCCCTCGCGCGCCTGACCGCGCCCGCGGCGTCCCCCAATCCCCTAACCGACCCCGCAGCCCCTAACCCCCAGCGAAGCCGAAGGGGGAGGGGGGCCGCCCCCGATGCAGCGCCCGTGACACGAGGAGTTGGCTGGAGCCGGAGTCGGGCACACGTCCGGCCCCGCCCCGATCCCCACTGAGTTTGGAGACCAACGCCATGTCGCAGACCTCCCTCGCCAGCCAGTTGCTGGAGTTCATCCTCAACCTGCTCGGCAACCCTGCAGCCGCCGCCTCGTTCCTCGACGACCCCGAAGGCACCCTGGCGCGCGCCGGCCTCGACGACGTCTCCGCGGACGACGTCGAAGCCGTGTCGCCCGTGGTGGCCGACTTCGCCCCGATGGCCGGCCGCATGGGCCACCGCGAGTACAACACCGGCGGCAACACCGGCTCGTCGGTGGACGCCGGACGCGCGGCGCCGCAACGCAGCAACGACCACGACGACGCCCCGTCCCGCGCCTCCTCGTCCCGCCGTCACGACGACGACGATGACGACAAGGGCGGCCACGGCGGCGGCCATGGCGGCGGCGGGCACGACGGCGGCCACGGTGGCGGCGGGCACGACGGCGGCGGCAAGGTTCAAGACGTCGTGGTGGAGAAGATCGTCACGATCGTCAACACCTACTCCTACGTCGACGACCGCGACACGATCGTGGACCAGTCGGTCAACCAGCAGATCTGGGCCGACGGCGACGTGGTCCAGGTCTTCGACAATGACGCGGTGACGGCGTCCGGCGACGGTGCGCTCGCGGCAGGCGGCGACGTCGACAATGCGCAGAACACCGACAACTCCGAGGACCACTCGATCAACTTCGGCGGCGTCGGTGGAGCCGTCAACTGGGGCAACGACGGTTCGACGATCACCCAGGACTCGGGCAACGACAACTCGATCAACACCGACAACTCGGACAACTCCGACAACTCCGACAACTCGGTGAACGACTCGGGCAACGACAACTCGATGGACATGTCGAACAACTCGACGAACGATTCGGGCAACGACAACTCGATCAACACCGACAACTCGAACAACTCGATCAACACGGTTGCCACCGACCTGTCGAACCACTCCGTGAACGACTCGGGCAACGACAACTCCGTCGACAACTCGAACAACTCGACGAACGACTCGGGGAACGACAACTCGACCGACAACTCGAACAACTCGATCAACACGGTGCTGACCGACCTGTCGAACAACTCCGTGAACGACTCGGGCAACGACAATTCGGTCAACACCGACAACTCCAACAACTCGACGAACGACAACTCGACGAACATCCCCATCACCGTCGAGTTCGAGGACTCGTTCAACACGGACAACTCGATCGACAACTCGATCGACAACTCGATCGAGGACTCGTTCACGGTCGACGACTCGTTCCAGGCGAACACCGACAACTCGATCGAGGACTCGTTCACGATCGACGATTCGTTCCAGGACAACTCGGACAGCTCGAACAACTCGGTGAACGACTCGTTCAACGACAGCTCGGACAACTCCGACAACTCGGACAACTCCGACAACTCCACGGACAACTCCGTGGACGTCGACATCGAGGACTCGTTCACGGTCGACGACTCGTTCCAGGACAACACCGACAACAGCCTGGACGACTCGCAGAACACCGACAACAGCCTGGACGGCTCGCAGAACACC
>WBZS01000794.1_pt1 | contig 32152 bp, 22 predicted proteins | sample 5204201 | NCBI WGS metagenome assembly WBZS01 (sample SAMN12344357, study PRJNA552823) | activated sludge metagenome | biome: Activated sludge suspended growth; feature: Nitrification reactor; material: Wastewater; isolation source: activated sludge from nitrification reactor of wastewater... | reverse complement strand
CCATTCCGCCCATGCCCGACATGCCGCCCATACCGCCCATGCCCTGCATGCCGCCCATTCCGCCCATGCCCTGCATGCCGCCCATTCCGCCCATGCCCTGCATGCCGCCCATTCCACCCATGCCCGACATGCCGCCCATACCGCCCATGCCCTGCATGCCGCCCATTCCGCCCATGCCCGACATGCCGCCCATTCCGCCCATGCCCTGCATGCCGCCCATTCCGCCCATGCCCTGCTGAGCGGCCCCACCGCTCCACTCCACGCACACCAATTCGGCCTTGGCTGCCGTGGCGGCGACCGACGCAGTGAGGCACAGCGCGGCGATCAGGGCGTTGAATTTTGACATTGGCATTTCTCCTCGGGTTTCTACGGTTTTGGCACGGTGTTGGCACGCGCATCACGCTCGGCGCGCGATGCGCGGCGGCGTAAACGAAACGGCTGCTGCCAGAGCCGCAGCCGGAAAAAAACGACATCGCACTGGGCGGGCGGCGCAAGAATTGTGCCGAATTGGCGCGAATGCGAAAAGATCACTTTGTTTCAATATGTTGGTCCGCCAGGGCGACGAGCTGGCGAGCCCGTGCCGGCTGCAACGCGTCTGCCATCCTGGCAGCGTCGGCTGTGCACCCGGAGCGGCAATCGTCGGAGGGCGCGCAGGAATTCGTGCCGGCTGGCGCCGTCTGCCAGATTGTCAGCGCTGCTCCGCGGCCTCATTGGAACCTGCACAGGGTCGGCACAGCGCGATAAGGTCGACCGGGACGATATCGGCGCCACCCGGCAGCAGAGCGGGCGTCATCGTGCGTGTCGTGGTGACCGTCCAGCCCGCAGCCCGCATATCGGCCAGGAACAGCGGCGTGTCCTGCCGCAACGGATCGGCCAGCAGGACGCGGCCGTTCGGCGCCAGGTTCAATGCCAGGATGGCGGCGAAGGCGGCATGGGCGGCGCGGTTGTAGAGAACGTCGGAGCCGATGATGAGATCGTAGATCGCCGCGTCGTCCCATCGGCTCCAGTCGGCGCAGGCGACCTCCACGCCCGCGACGCCATTGAGCGCGGCGTTGAGGCTGGCCAGCTCCAGGGCTTCCGCGATGTGGTCGGTCTGGCGCACCCGCGCGGCGCCGAGCGCCTTGGCCACGATGCCGCCGAAGCCGGCGCCGCAGCCCAGCTCCAGCACGCGCCGGCCCGCCACCTCGCCCGCCCGTTCCGCCAGAGCCGCCGCCAGGACGGAGGCCGATTCCCACAGCAGCAGACCGAATGGAAACTCCTCGAACCGGTCGGCCACGCCGAGCAGCGCCGCATGGTCGCTTGCCGCCCGGATCATCCAGTTCTGCTCGCCGAGGGTGAAGGCGAAGTCCTGCATCGGAATGTCGGCGAGCCCGGTGCCGCCCACCGATGTGGCGTCGGCGGCGGCGGGAACCGGCGGCCCGCACGAGCCGGGCAGAGTGAGCCGCGCGGGCTCACCTGCCGGTTGCCGATCTCCTTCGCTCGCCATTGCCTCAGCCCGCGTCTGCCTATATGAGCGCCCGCTATAGCAGTTCGCCGCAACGAACGGACCCGGCAATTCCATGCACCATTTCGACTACAAGGGCGGCGTGCTGCACGCCGAGGGGGTCAGCGTTGCCCGCATCGCGGCCGAGGTCGGCACGCCGTTCTACTGCTATTCTACGGCGACGCTGGAGCGGCACTATCGCGTGCTGGAGCAGGCCTTCAAGGGTCAGGACGCGCTGATCTGCTTCGCCGTCAAGGCCAACTCCAACCAGGCCGTGCTGGCCACCATGGCTCGCCTCGGCGCCGGCATGGACGTCGTCTCGGCCGGCGAATTGAAGCGGGCTCGCGCCGCCGGCGTGCCGGCAGACCGCATCATCTTCGCCGGCGTCGGCAAGACGCGCGACGAGATGGCCTATGCGCTGAGCCAGGGCATTCTGGGGTTCAACGTCGAGAGCGTGCCGGAGCTGGAGGCGTTGAGCGAGGTCGCCGCCGGGATGGGCACCACGGCGCGCATCGCGGTGCGCGTCAACCCGGACGTGGACGCCCGCACGCACGCGAAAATCTCCACCGGCAAGAGCGAGAACAAGTTCGGCATTCCGTATGTCGAAGCGCCGAAGATCTATGCCGAGGCGCGTCGCCTGCCGGGCATCGCCGTGGCCGGCATCCACATGCACATCGGCAGCCAGATCACCGAACTCGGCCCCTTCCGCGATGCTTTCCGCCTGATGCGCGACCTCGTCGCCGAGCTGAAGCGCGAGGGCCACCAGATCGCGCATCTCGACATCGGCGGCGGTCTCGGCGTGCCCTACAAGCCGACCGACGCGGAGCCACCGCATCCGGACGAGTACGCCGCCACCGTCAAGGCGGCGCTCGGCGACCTTGGCCTCAAGGTGATCCTGGAGCCGGGCCGCATGATCGTCGGCAACGCCGGCATCCTGGTGACGCGCGTCGTGTTCGTGAAGCGCGGAGCTTCCGGCGTGGCAGGGGGCCGCACCTTCACCATCGTCGACGCGGCGATGAACGATCTCATCCGCCCGACCTTGTACGAGGCCTATCACGATATCCGCCCGGTGGCCGCCGCCAAGGCAGCGCTGCCGGCGGAGACGCAGGATATCGTCGGCCCGGTGTGTGAGACGGGCGATTACCTCGCCCTGGCGCGCCAGCTGCCGCCGTTCGCGCCAGGCGATCTGATGGCGGTGATGACGGCGGGAGCCTATGGCGCCGTCATGTCGTCGACCTACAACACGCGACCGCTGGTGCCGGAAGTGCTGGTCCACGGTGAGCGCCACGCCGTCGTCAGGCCGCGCCTCACGGTCGAGGAACTGATCGCCCAGGACCGGCTGCCCGACTGGATGTGACGGCTGTGACGGATTTTGCGGTTGTGACGGGCCCGCGCGGGATTTCAGCGCCGCCAGGGCGTTCGTCCGACCACTTCATTACGAAAACCTCACTTGCCAGGGCCACGTTTCAGCCGTTGTGATCATTCACGTTTCGCGGCGTAGAATGAAGCAGCGGCCGGTCGCGGCAGATGCCATATGGTCTGCCACGGCTGCGACACCGCGTGTTAGGCTGGCAGGCATGAGCGATCAGACCATCGGGCGGGATGCCATGTCACGGGATGCGGCGACCTTCGAGAGGAAGGTGCGACGCAGCCGCCTCGTGCTGCTGCTGGAACGGCTATGGCCCAAGGCCTGGCTGCTGCTCGGACTCGCCGTGCTGTTCCTCGTCGTCTCAATGGCCGGGCTGTGGCCGCTGCTGCCGGCGCTCGTGCACAAGCTGGTGCTGATCGCCTTCGCGGCCGCCGCCGCCGCCATTCTGTTTGCCGCCATCCGCACGCCGCTTCCCGATCGCGAGTCGGGTCTGCGCCGCATGGAGCGCGTCTCCGGCCTGCCCCATCGGCCCGCCTCGTCGTACGAGGACACGCTGGCCGACGCCGATCAGGCCCAGCCCGAAACGCGGGCCCTGTGGCAGGCGCACCGGGCGCGCCTCGCCGCCATGCTGGCCCGCCTCAAGGTCGGGGCGCCGGAGCCGCGCACCGACCGGCTGGACCCGTTCGCCTTGCGCGCGGCGCTGCTCCTCGGTGCCGTGGCGCTGACCGGACTGGTCGGCGACAGCGCGCGCGACCGCCTCGCGGGCGCGTTCCGCTTCGGTGCCGGCGCGTCAGGTCCGGCGGCCCGCATCGACGCCTGGGTGACGCCGCCCGCCTACACCGGGAAGCCTCCGGTCATGCTGGCCGACGGTTCCGGCCAGGGCGCAGCGGGCGCGGTCCCGGCCGCGGGCGGCAAGCCGATCCAGGTGCCTGTGAAGAGCGTGCTGGTCATCCGTGCCATCGGCCGCGAGGGGGCGAAGCTCGCCCTGGCGTTCACCGGCGAACCGGTGGATGGCAGCGTGCCGGTGAAGGAAAACGCCGAATCGAAGCCGGCGCCGTCGGCCGGCGAGCCGGCGGAACTCAAGTTCGAGCTGAAGGGCGCCGGCAGCGTGCGCGCCACCGCCAACGGCAGCAGCGTCGGCGCCTGGACCTTCGACGTCATCCCCGACCAGTTGCCGCGCATCACGCTGACCAAGGTGCCCGAGCCCTCCCCGCGCGGCTCGCTGAAGCTCACCTACAAGGTCGAGGACGACTATGGTGTCGCCTCCGCCGAGGCCCGCTTCGAGAAGCTGAAGCCGAAGGCCGTCGATCCCGCCAAGGCATGGGCGCGTGAGGAGCTCAAGGGGCCGCGCCGCCCGCTGGAGCGCCCACCGGTGCTGGCCTTGCGCCTGCCGCGCCCCGGCGCCAAGGACGGCGAGGCGATGACGTACCTGGAGCTGGGCAGCCACCCGTGGGCCGGTATGGACGTGCGCCTGCAGCTCGCCGCCAAGGATGTCGCCGGCCAGATCGGCCGCAGCGCCACCATGGACATGGTCATGCCCGGCCGCCTGTTCCGCAAACCGCTGGCCCGGGCCGTGGTCGAGCAGCGACGCAAGCTTGTTGACGACAGCCGCTACCGTGGCCAGGTGCTGCGGGCGCTCGCCGCTCTCACCATCGAGCCGGACGGCTTCATGGACAGCCATGCCTACCTGGGCCTGCGCAGCGCCTATCACCGCCTGCTGCGCGACAAGTCGCGCGCCGGCCTGAAGAGCGTCGCCGAGCAGCTTTGGCATGTTGCGCTGCGGATCGAGGACGGCGACCTGTCGGATGCGGAGCGGGCGCTGCGCGAGGCGCAGGAGAAGCTCTCCAAGGCCCTCGAGAACGGCGCCTCCGACCAGGAGATCCAGCAGCTCATGCAGGAGCTGCGGCAGGCGCTCAACAATTTCATGGAGCAGCTGCAGAAGCAGGCCGAGGGCCAGCCGCAGCAGCCCTCCGGACAAGACCAGAATCGCCAGATGCTGTCGCAGCAGGATCTGGAGCGGATGATGAAGAATATCGAGAACATGGCCAAGAACGGCTCGCGCGAGCAGGCCCAGCAGATGCTCTCGGAGATGCGCGACCTGATGGAGCGGCTGCAGGCGGGGCGCATGAACCCCGAGCAGCAGCAGCAGTCGCAGCAGATGATGCAGAAGATGGACGAGCTGGGCAACATCGTCGGCGATCAGCAGAAGCTGATGGACGAGACGTTCGGCGAGCAGAGGAAGCAGGGCGATCAGCAGCAACAGGGCCGCCAGGGCCAGAAGGGCGAGCGCAACAAGGGTCAGCAGCAGGGCCGCGGCCAGCAGGGTCAGCCGGGCAATCGCGGCGAGCGCCAGCCCGGTCAGCAGGGGCAGAACGGCGAGCGCGGTGAGGGGCAGCAAGGCCAGCAGGGCCGGGCCGGCCAGCAGGGCATGGGCGGGCAGCAGGGGCAACTCGGCCAGCGCCAGGGTGCGCTGCGCGACAAGCTCGATCAGTTGCAGCGCGAGATGCGCGAACTCGGCATGGGGTCCGACAAGCTCGACGCCGCGGGTGAGGCGATGGCCAATGCCGAGCAGCAGCTGAAGGACGGCGATCTCGACGGGGCCACCCAGGAGCAGGGCCGCGCGCTGCAGCAGATGCGCGAGGGCGCGCGTCAGATGGCGCAGGAGATGATGAAGGGCATGCCCCAGCGCTACGGCCAGTCCGGAGACAGCCCGCGCGATCCCATGGGCCGGCCGCAGCGCTCGCAAGGGCCCGATCTCGGCACCTCGGTGAAGGTGCCCGACGAGATCGACATGCAGCGCGCGCGCGAAATCCTGGAGGAGCTGCGCCGCCGCTCCGGTCAGGCGACCCGCCCGCAGCAGGAGCTCGACTACCTGGATCGGCTGTTGCGGCGCTTCTGATCGTTTGTCGTTCGCATGCGACCTCCGCCACGGGGCCGCGTTCCGGCGGGTTAACATCATCTGTGCGGAGCTGAAGCGCGGCTGGCGCTGGCGTCTGCGCGTCGTTTGCGGGCCTGAACGTCCTCATTCGGCACAATCGGCAATCAATTGCGATCATCGTCACCGCGAAAATAACGATTGTGCATTCAATGCCGAACGTCGGTTGAAAGCTTTATTCAGTAGATCTCGTTGAAGATTGCTCGTCCGCGCTGCCTGGATCGCGTCCCTGCGACCGATCCACGTCGTGTGCGTTTGGTGGGGTTGTCTTCCGGGGTCGTCCGTCGTGCGTTCCTTGTTGTGGTGGCGAAAAAACGAGCGCCTGGTGTCGCGCATCAATTCGGTGGTCGAGACCTCCGAGCGCGCCCGCGATTCGTTCCAGCCCAAGCCGCACCGCGTCGTCGTCGATACCAGCTATATCGAGCACAGCCAGCCGCATGCCGAGGACACGGCTGCCGAGGCCCACGACGACCGCGATAACCGACACCACAACCACCGTGATCACGACGACCGCGATCACGATGATCGCGACGACTACGACGCACGCGCCGAGCGCTCGGCTGAGGGTGACGACGACGGCATCGAGCCGGTCCGCTTCATCGGCGGCGCTGCGACGCGAGCCGATGCCGACCGGCGCGATGAGGGTCGCGACGGCGCTCGGCCCCATGCGCGTGCCGGCGATCGCGAGGACGCCGACGACGACACCGATGCCGAGATTGCGGCGGGTGGGTTTCAGTTCGCCGCCGGTGCCCCCGAGGGGCCGGAAGCGGAGGACGATCCGCTCGAGTTGCTGCGCGAGGCCGTCGAGCAACTCGAGCAGGCCGACCAGCGCGAGGCCGAGGCCCAACGGCGCGAGGAGAAGGCGCTGGCCGACCTCGCCGCCATGCGTGAACGTGCCGACAAGCTCGAGGCCGATGCGGCGCGCGAGCTGAAGGTACGCCGGGAAGCCCAGGCGCGCATCGAGCAGGCCGAACAGTCCGCGGCGGCCGCCTTGCGCGAGCTGGCGGCTCTGCGCGGAAGCGGCAAGCAGATGGACGGCGCCGCGCGGGAGGACAGCGACGCTCGCCGCCGCGTCGCGCTCGCCGAGACCGAACGCGACGAGCTGCGCGAACGCGCCGCCCGTCTCGAGGACGAGGCGAGCCGGGAGCTGGCGACGCGACGCGAGACGCAGGCGCGCCTCGAGAAGGCCGAGCTTGCCGCGGCGGCGGCTAAAGCCGAACTCGACGAGCTGCGGCAGTCCGCCAAGGCGCGCGAAGCTGAAGCGGCGGCGAAGCACGACGCCGAGAGCCGCAAGGAGCGCGACGAAGCCCGGGCCCGTGCGGAGCGCGCCGAGGCCGAGGCCCGCCGCGAGCTGGCCGCACGCCGCGATGCCGAGGCGGCGCGCGAGCAGGCGGTGCGGGATGCGGCCGCCATCCGGCGTGAGCTGTCCGAGCTGCGCGAAGCCGCGAAGGCACAGGAGCGTCGGCAGACGGCATCGGCCAGCGAGTTGGCGAGGAAGGAACTGGACGAGGCGCGCGCGCGCACAGGTCGGGCCGAGGCCGAGTTGGCGCGCGAAGCATCGGCGCGGCGCGAGGCCGAGACGGCACGCGCGAACGCGGAGCGCGCGGTCGAGGAAATGCGCAAGCGCCTCGCGGTCTCCGGCGATCCGGCCCGGCAACGCGAAGAGAGTGGTCGGCGCAAAGCCAAGCAGCGCCAGCGCGAGGCTGAGGCGGAGAGCGCTATGGCCGACCTGCGCGAGCGGGCGGCGAAGCTCGATGCCGACATCGCCCGCGAGCGCGCCGAGCGCCGCGAGGTCGAGGCCAGGCTCGCCAAGGCGGAGACGACGGCGCGGGAAGCCCGCACGGACGCGGAGCGCGCGCAGAAGGCTGACACGGCGACGGCGAAGGAGCTGGCCGACCTGCGCGAGCGGGCGGCGAAGCTCGATGCCGACATCGCCCGCGAACAAGCTGCCCGGCGCGACGCCGAGGAAAAATGTGCGGCGATCGAGCGCGCGGCGGACGAGGCTCGCCAAAGTGCCGTGGCGGCGCTGCAGGACGTCGAGAGCCTGCGCGCGCGTGCGCGCACGCTCGAGGCCGACGCCGAGCATGCCGATGCCCTGCGCCGCGAAGCGGAGGCCAGGCTGGAGCTGGCGAAGCTCGATCTGGCGCGCATGGAGAGCGAGGCCGCACCGCCGGTGTCGGCTCGTGACGCCGAGCCGATGACGGCACTGGGCGTCGACGCCACTGTCCAGGCGGCCGCCCCGGAGCCGGCCGCGCCAACGCCTCCGGTGCCTGCAGCCGCAGCGGTCGCGGTGCCCGCGATCGAGATGCCGGCGCGCAAGGTGCCGCTGGTGGCGTTTTCCGCGCCTGCCGCGACACCGGTGCCGGTGCCGACATCGTCGGCAGCGGGTGCGAATGGCGCGCGGCCCGCCGGAAACGACTTCACGTCGCGCGTCGCGCGCGCCTTGTCGGGCGCGGAGAAGACGCCGCCCCAGGCCGCGCCGGGCACCAGTCTCGTGCCGGCCGATGGCAATGCGCCGCTGCCGGAGACGGCGCCTGCCGCCGGCAGCAGCAAGAAGGATCGCCGCGAGCAGCGTTCTGCAGCCCGCATGCCGGTGACGCTGTGGCGCGAGGGCATGAGCCAGGCACTCGCCTGCACGCTGGTCAACAAGTCGTCGAGTGGCGCCAAGATCGAGATCGCGCAGAACAAGTTCGGCTCCCGGTCGGACGAGATCGATGTCGGCAGCCAGTTCACGCTGACCTTCAACTACGCGCGCGAATGCACCACGGTGCTGTGCCGTGTGATGTGGGTCGATGGCCAGCACTGCGGCGTGCAGTATTGCGGTCCGTTCCGCACCCAGGTGGTGAAGCCGCGCAAACGCATCTGAAGCGCGCTGCGCGCCGCGTCGGTGTTCAGGGCCGTGTGGCGCAGGCCTGCGGCGCGTCGAGGTGATGCAGCTTGCTGCTGGCCGCCCGCTTCTGCGACGAGAACGTGCGCCGCGCCGGCTCGGCGTTGGCGGCGCAGATGTCGGCGAGCTTCGGCGCGCCTGTTCCGCAGAACCCCTCGTTGTCGTCGAACTCCAGGTGCAGCACCGGCTTGCCGGCTGCTGCGAACGGCGCATAGAGGTCGCACCAGCCGCAGTGGTGACACTGCTCGTTGAGCGCGAAATCGAAATCGGCGGCGAGCGCGTCGATCTGGAATACGTCGTTGATGAGGCCGATGGCGAGGCACTGGGCGTGCGCTTCCTCGGCCAGCAGGCGATTGTAGCGCAGCTGGTCATCGTAGCCGATGGCGAAGCCCGTCTGCGCCACGACATTGGCGGCGGCCTTGTCCTTCACCGCCGCGAGTCCTCGCTCGCGGTAGAGCGAGATGGTGGCGTCGCCGCTGCCATCGGTGCCGGTGATCCAGGCTTCCGTGTTGTCGCACAGCATGGCGTCGCAGCCGAGCGCGCGCGCCTCGCCGAACTTGCGCGCGATCAGCCGGCGCATGACGTCGAGGCGGCGGATGTCGAGCCAGCGCTCGCTTGGATAGCCTTGCATCGGCTTGCCGAGCATCTCGCCACGCACCGGATCGAGGAGAGTTTCATCCCAGTGCTCGGCTTCCCAGGCGCCGCAGTTGGTGTAGCAGATGAGGCGGCGCCCGTGCCGGCAGGTGAGGTCGTCGATGACGTTGGCGCCGCTGGCATCGCGCTTTCTTGCCAGCGCAGCGACCTCGTGCAGCGGCAGCACGTAGGCATCGCGGGCGGGCGCGGAAAGGCGGCTCGCCGCCGCGCCGGCGCTGTAGTCGATGGTCCACGAGAGCTTGCCGCTCGGCTGCCAGCGCGTCTGCTGTCCTGCCTCGCACTGCCGCAGCTTCTGGCAGGATGCCTCCGCGTGCGCCGCCGCGGCGTGCGCGAGGAGGAGCAGGCCTAGCATCAGGAGCTTCGCGGCGCCCGTCCGTGCGCGCATCCGATGCAGTCTCCTACTCGATGACGTTGACGTCGACGGCGACCGTGACCGTGTGTTCGCCACCTCCGAGCAGAACGCCGCTGATGGGGCTGACGTCGTCGTAGTCGCGGCCGTGCGCGATGGCGACGTGCTCGTCGGCGACGACGAGGCCGTTGGTCGGGTCGAAGTCGATCCAACCCAGCTCCGGGCACCAGACCGAGATCCAGGCATGCGAGGCATCGGTGCCCTGCAGCTTGGGCTGGCCCGGCGGTGGTCGCGTCAGGATGTAGCCGCTGACGTAGCGCGCGGGCACGCGCATGGCGCGCAGGCAGGCCAGAGCCAGATGCGAGAAATCCTGGCAGACGCCGCGCCGCTGGCGGAACACCTGCACGATCGGCGTCGACATGTCGGTCGCCGTGGCGTCGAACTTGAACTCGGTGAAGATGCGCCTCGTGAGGTCGAAGGCGGCGTCGAGCACGGGGCGCCCGGGCGTGAACGACCTCGCGGCATAGTCGGCGATGTCGAGGTTGGCCGTCGTCTGCCGCGTGGCACAGCGGTATTGCACCACGTCGAGGTCGGTCGTGGCTCCGCCCGTCAGGCGCGCATCGAGCGCGCCCCACGGTGTCGAGGCCTTCGGATCGAGGGCCGGAGGGCGCTCGATCTCGATGGTCGAACGCGCGTGCAGCACCAGCTCCTTGTGCGGCACCTCGATTTCGAGCGTCACCGTGCGGTTGCCGAACGCGTCGGTCCCGTCCTGGCGCACGGCCGGCGCGGGTTCGACGAGCAGGCTGTGGTTTCGCACGATCTGGCGCGGCGCGGCGCGCGGGCTCATGTGCACGAGGTGCTGTGATTGCACCACGGCCGACGAGTAGCGGTAGAGCGTCTTGTGGCTGACGTCGAATTTCATGGCTTCGGATTGGCGCGGGTGTGGACACGGTGCTGTGCGTCGTCGGTGAGATTGAAGTAGTGACGCGCCAGCGCGTTGGACAGCTCGGGCAGCTGCCGCACCTGCTCGCGCATCAGCTTCTCGAAGGCGGCGCGGTCGTTCTCCTCGGCCACGGCTTCGATGTCGGCCAGGCGCACGGAGGTCAGCAGCTGCAGCACGAGACGGCGGTCGGCTGCGAGGGTGCTGCCCTGGCGCGCGTCCGGCAGCGTCTCCATGTGGCGCGAGATGGCGGCGAGCTGATAGGCGAGGCTGCGCGGATTGGTTTCGTCGAGGACGAGGAGATCGAGCACCAGCGCCGGCATCGGGTCGAGCCGGTAGCGCGAGCGATAGGTAATGAAGCTGTCGGCCAGCTCGAGCAGCAGCAGCAGGCTGGCGCGCTCCTCCTCCGGCTCGGGCGGCGGCACGAACAGCGACAGCATGGCTTCGCTGAGATTGAAGCCGCGCTCCAGGCGTCGCCCCATATCGAGGAACGACCAGCCGAAGTTGCGCGTCATGTTCTCGTGCATGAGGCCGTTGAAGGCCGACACCGAGGCAAGGCCCTCCTCGATCAGGTCGAGCATGGCGACGGGAGATGCCGTGGCGACCGAGGTCGCCCAGGTGTCGCCGGGACGGAAGCGGGCCAGCGACAGGAACGCCTCCAGCGACAGCCGATCGCGGGCGAGGCTCGCCACGCGATAGAGACCTTCAACGGTGCGGCGCAGGGTGCGGATGCCCTTGTCGCCGCCGATCAGGTCCTTGCACATCTGCTCGACCTGCGCGTCGCTCCGCTTCTCGCGCGGCGTGCCGGCGGCATCCTTGTCGAGCATGATCTCGATGCACTTGCAGGCGGCGGCGCGTCCCGTCGAAGGACCGTCGTCCTCCTCCACCCGGCGCAAGGCGCTGCGCAGCACGCGCAGGATCCAGTCGGCGCGCTCGCTATAGCGGCCGAGCCAGAACAGATCGTCGGCGACGCGGCTCTGGATGACGCGCTGCGAGCGCTCGACACGCGCGGTTTCGACCGTTGGCCGCCACAGGCTGATGTGCGGGTCCTGCTCGGCATCGCCCTGAACCCAGACGTCGCGCGTTTGGCCGTCGGGCGCACTCAGTGCCACGGCGCGGTCCGGGTCGACGGTCATGGCGAGGCCGCCGGGCATCAGCTGGTAGCCGTTGGCGGTCAGGGCCACGAAGCAGCGCACGGCGAACGAGCGCGGCACCAGGCCCTTGTTCTCGAAGGCCGGCGCATGACTGAAGCCGATCGGCGCCTCGGCCACGAGGCGGGCGCCGTGCAGGCCGATCTCGCGCCGCAGCAGCTCGCGTTCCGCTGCCGACAGCGTGCGCGAGTCGCGGCCGATCGCCGCCTGGCCGGGCCGGCCGGTGCCCTCCTGGGCCTTGCGCACCACGAGGCCATCGAGGTTGTCCAGCACGTGCTGGCGCGCCTGCGGGTCACCCAGCCACCAGCGCGGCGCGTCCCACAACTCCAGCTCCTCGCCCAGCAGGTGCTTCGCCAGCGCCGGCAGATACGGGCCGAGGCCGCGGTTCTGCACCAGGCCGGAGCCCGGCGCATTGACCATCAGCTTGGGCGTGCGCCGCGTCACGCGGACGAGGCCGGCCGGGCCGTCGAAACCGCCCGGATCGAGCTCCAGCGGATCGATGTTGCGGCCGTCGACGCAGCGCACGATGAGGTCGATCTCCTTCAGGCCCTCCAGCGTCTTCAGGTGGACGCGTCCGCCCTTGGTGCGCAGATCGTTGCCCTCGACCAGCAGATAGCCGAGGTATCGGGCGAGGTAGGCGTGCGAGAAATAGTCCTCGTGGTGGGCGCCCGGCGTCAGCAGCGCGATGCGGGCATTGTCACGCCCCGAATGCTCGGTGAGCGCCGACTGCAGGGCCTGGAAGTAGGCGGCGAGGCGGATGCCGTTGCAGCGCTTGAAGACGTCGCCGATGACGTGTGTGTGCACGACGCGATTGGCAAGCGCGAAGCCGACGCCGGCCAGCGTCTCGGTGTGGCTGTCGATGATGCGCCAGGTTCCGTCGGCCCCGCGCGCGAGGTCGGCGGCGTAGAAGCGCAAGCCCCCGGCGGCCGGCAGGATGTCCTGGCAGGGACGCAGGAAGGCGCTGTCGGAAAAGGCGAGGTCGGGCGGGATCAGGCCGGCGGCCAGCAGCTTGCGCGGACCGTACAGGTCGGCGAGCACGGCGTCGCTGAGGCGCGCCCGCTGCACGAGGGCCTTCTCCAGCCAGCGCCACTCGGCGGCGGAAAACACCACGGGGGCGAGGTCCAGGTGCCAGCGCTGCGACGGCTTGGTGGGGTCGGCGAAAATGTCGTAGGCGATGCCGGTGTCGCGCACGCGGCGCTCCAGGCGGGCGGAGCGGGCGGCGCGCTCGGCATCGGAAAGATCGGCGAGTGCGGCGGCCAGTGTCCGCCAGTGCGGGCGCAGCTTGCCCGCGCCATCCATCAGCTCGTCGTAGCCGCGAGGTTGGGCCTGGCGATAGCTCTGGAGCAGGACCTCGTCGGTCCGCGTCAACGACGGCGCGCTGTTCGTCATCGTGATGCGGTCTGCTCCCCGTGATGCTTGCCGGCCCGTGCCCGGAGCCCGTGCCCGACAAGGTAGCAATGACAGCAGCCGCATCGCAACCGGCCCGTGCGTCGGGTCCCGTGCGTCGGGCCGTGATCCGTGCGTCGGGCCGTGATCCGAGCATCGCTGGCGGCGGGGGGGGGGCGCGCCCGGTGGTCGCGATCAGGCCGCCTTGCTCTGCGGGGCGACCGCGCGGCCGTTTTCCGGCAGGCGGACCGTGATGCGCGTGCCGTGCCCGGGTTCCGACTGCAACTCGACGTCCCCGCCGTGCAGGTCGACGAGGCTCTTGACGATGGAGAGGCCGAGGCCGGCGCCGCGATGGCGCGAGCCCTGGGTGCGGCTGACGAAGCGGTCGAAAACGCGCGCCTGCTCGTCCTTGGGGATGCCGATGCCCTGGTCCTGCACCGCGAACACCATGCTGCCCGCCTCTCGCCAGGCGGCGAGGTAGACGGTGCCGCCGGGCCGGGAGAAGCCAACCGCGTTCGACAGCAGATTGTAGAGCAGCTGGCGCACGCGCGCCTCGTCACCGACGAACCCGGCGACGTCGTCGGCGACCACGATGTCGAGCTTGAGGCCGGCGAGGCGCGCCCGCTCCTCGACGCCGGTGACGGCGGCATCGATGACCTCGCGCACGTCGACGGCCGCCAGCTTCAGTTCGAGCGCGCCGGCGTCGATGGTGGTGAGGTCGAGGATGTCGTCGATGATGGCGAGCAGCGTGCGCGAGGACGACATGATGTCGCCGAGGTACTCGCGCTGCTTGTCGTTCAGGCTGCCGAAGTGAGGTTCCGCCAGCAGCTCGCTGAAGCCGATGATGCTGTTGAGCGGCGTGCGCAGCTCGTAGGAGACATGGCCGATGAACTGGCTCTTCAGCCGGTCGGCGGTGACGAGGGCCTCGTTGCGCTCGACCAGTGCCCGCTCGTAGCGCTTGGCGTCGGTGACGTCGGCGAAGGTCACGAGGGTGGCGCCGTCGGGCAGCGGCGTGGCGGCGAAGTCGATCACCGAGTTGTCGGGGCGCACCATCTGGCCCTCGATGGTCTGCCGCTCCTGCGAGAAGACGGTGACGGCGCGGCCGATGCGGGCCCACACGCGGGCGTCGTCGAACAGCGGCGCGGTGGCGCGGATGAAGGCGTCGATATGCGGGCTCTCGGCGAGCTTGTCGCGGCTCAGCTTCCAGATCGCCGTCAGCGCGGAGTTGAACAGCTTCAGGCGGCCGTCGGTGCCGAACACCGCCACGCCTTCCTTGAGGCTGTCGAGCGTCTCGCCCTGCACGTTGATGAGCGCGTTATAGCGCCGTTCGAGCGCGATCCGCTCCGTCTCGTCGGCATAGAGGTAGGTGACGCCGCCGTCGGGCCGCACCACGGCCATCACGTGCACGATGCGCCCGTCCGGCAGGTGCCAGGTGGCCTCGCGGTCGACGCCGGTGGCGTAGCATTCCAGAACCTTGGCCTTCCAGTCGCGGTACTTGGAATCCTCCGGTAGGCGGCCGAGGTCCTTCAGCCGGTCGAGGATGGCGCCGTCGGTCGGGCCACCGGCCAGGAACTGCGGGTCGAGCCGCCACAGCCCCTGATACGCCTTGTTGTGGAACTTGAGGCGCTGGTGGCGGTCGAAGATGGCCACCGCCGTGCCGACGTGGTCGAGCGTGCGGTCGTAGGCGGCGGAGAGGCGGCCGAGGTCGGTACGCGCCGTCTCCAGGTCGGCCATGTCGATGGCCACCGCGGCGATGGCCCCGTCGGTCGGCACCGCGATGACGTCGTGCTCGCGCCGGTTGCCCCGGATGACGAGGGGCAGCCGCTGGCTCAGGCCCTTGGGCTCCTGATGGGCGCGCTCGAGCGCCTTGCGCTGGCGCTGCTCCAGCAACTCGAGCTGGCGCGCCACCGCGTCCTCGGCGCTGGGGGCTTCGACGGCCCGGGCGTAGGCCTGGTTGACCCAGGACAGGCGCCCGTCGGGCGTGCGCAGCCAAACCGGATGCGGCAAGGCGTCGACGAGCTGGCGCGTGGTGCGGATGTCGCGCGCCAGCAGCAGGTGCGCCTCCTGGATGCGGGCGAGGTCGCGGCGGTAGCCGGCCACGTCACGCAAGCGGAGCACGGCGCGCCCCCCGGCGGCGCGGCCGTCGGCCTCCAGGAAGCCGCGCGCGGCCGTCTTCAGGATGATGTCGAACGAACGGCCGTGCTCGAACAGGGCGTCGAGCGCGTCCTTCAGGGCGTGTGCCGAGGCCTGATCGAGCCAGCCGCCATATGACAGCAGGTCCTCGGTGGCGATGGGCAGGCCGGGAACCTGGCGCAGCGTGTGCGTCATGACGCGGGCCGCCTCGCCGCGCTCCCAATAGATCAGGACCTGCGCCTCGGCCTTGACGATGGCCTCGGTGGTGGCGAGGCTGCGGCGCAACTCGGCGATCTCGGCTGTGGCGGCGCCGACCTGGGCGCGGGCGCCGGTGACGGTGCGCCAGACGACGGCGGATACGGCGGCGGCCACGGCGAGCACGCCGCCGCCGGCGAGGGCGGCGTCGAGGCCCGGAAGAGCCGCCGTGGGGGAGCCGCCCGAGACCAGCGTCGTCGTCAGTGCCCCCACGCTCGCGGCGCTCGCCAGCAGCAGCAGGGCGAGATCTCGCGTGGCGGTGCTCTTGCGAGCCTTGGGGGCGGCAGCGGCGGCGGACATCGCGTTCCAGCAGACATGGCGAGACAGCGCAGCCGGAGCGGCCTGAAATTGGAACGCGAACGTCAGGGTGTGCCGGGGCGCTTATGCAACAGCCGCGGCGCGACGCACCGAAGCTCGAATCATCTCGCGAATTATGCGGTGCTTCGCCGGACGATGCCAGCGCTGCCAGGCGTTAGACGGGCAAGAGAAGTGCCGCGGTGCGGGTGCGCAACGCGGCAATCGCGCCGCCTTGATCGTTGGCCCCAAGCTGTCGGCGCGCGGGGCAGGCCCTGCCCGCCCGATTGCGACCGGCGATTCCGACCGGCGATCGAGCCGACGCAATCCCGGGCGCGGTGCCCTTGCGGGCCAGGCCATTCAAGGTTTGATCAGGCGGCGGCCTTGAGCGGAACCGCCTTAGCCGGGACGGCCGGGGCAGCCGGGCGCTTGCCGAGGATGCGGGCGACGAAGGCCGCGGTGCGCTCGACGACGACGTGGCGCTGCCGGTCGATGGTGACGTTGTGGTAGCTGTCCTCCAGCACCACCATCTCGACCGAGCCGGCCAGCTTGCGCTGCAGCTCCCAGGCGTTGGAGAGGTCGGCGATGTCGTCCTCACGCGGGTGCAGGATCAGCGTCGGCTGCTTGATCTCGGCCAGCAGCTTGCGCGTCTGGCGCACCAGGCGGCGGTGCTCGAGCACGGCGCCCCCCGGGGTGTGGACATAGCCGGTGCCGGTCGTGTCGCCGCTGAACAGGGCGTCGCGGAAGAACTTGCGGATGCGCTCGTCCTTGATGCCGTGCGGGTCGTGATCGCCGAAGCGGAAGAAGTTGGCGATCCACTTGTTGGGCATCAGGGCCACGGCGCGGGCGTACCAGGGCATGCCCCAGCCGTTCAGCGTCAGCGTGGGGGCGAGGAGTGCGAGGCCCTGCACCTTGTCCGGGTGGCGGGCGGCCAGCATCAGGCTGAGCACGGCGCCGGTGGAGAGGCCGCCGACGATCACTGTGTCGCAGGTCTTGCGCATCTCGATCAGGGCCGTCTCGCAGCACTCGTACCACTGCTGCCACGTGGCGGAGGCGACCTCGGCATCGGTGCCGCAGTGGCCGGCCAGCGTGGGGCAATAGACGGTGTGCCCGGCACGGGCCAGGCCGTTGGCGACGAAACGCATCTCGGAGGGCGTGCCGCACAGGCCATGGATGAGGAGGACGCCCGTGGTGCCGCCGTCGACCTTGTAGCTGTGATCCTTGCTCGTCATCTGCTCAACTCCCGCTGGGGTGCCTCGATGACCCGAAGCTACCGGTGCGGGTTCTTGGTTGCTGTTCCGCATGGGACATGGCCACGTTAAACGTGGCGCGGCCAGGGAACGACTATGGCGCATTATGTCGCGCTGCAACATCGTAAGTGCTGCGGTGCAGCATGACGACCTTGACTCTGGCGTGATTTCAGAGCCTTAGTTAATGGCCAGTCGGCCGGACGGTCGCTGCGCGTGAAAGTTCTTTCGCAACTGCGCAGAGGAAAGTCCGGGCTCCAGAGGACACGGTGGCGGCTAACGGCCGCCGGGGGCGACCCCAGGGACAGTGCCACAGAAAACGAAACCGCCCGGCGGGCTCGCCCGTCGCGGCAAGGGTGAAAAGGTGCGGTAAGAGCGCACCGCGGACCTGGCAACAGGGACGGACGAGGCAAACCCCACCGGGAGCAAGACCAAATAGGGGCGGCCTGACGAACCCCGTGCAGCCGGCAACGGCGGTGCGTGGTGGCGTCGAGCCCGTCTTCAGGCCCGCCGCCCGGGTTGGTTGCTTGAGGCGCCTGGCAACAGGCGTCCCAGATGAATGACCGTCGCGGAGGGCTCGCCTTCCAGACAGAACCCGGCTTACAGGCCGGCTGGCAATTGCTTTGAATGGTGGCGCCGAAACCGTGGCGCCGAAGTCGGCATTTGATGGACGGCGGCCCCGGCGGTTGCGTGGACGGCGGTCCGATGCGCGGCCCCGATGTGCGGCGGCAGGCGGGGGCGTCCCGAAAGGCTTTTCCTCCCTCGGTGCGGCGGGGTAGACAGGACCCTCGATCCCGCCAAACAACCGTCGGAAAGCGCCGCCCGTGTCCGATCCAACCGCGCTCCCACCCGCCGCGGCCAAGGCCGCCCCCGCGAAGTCGCTGGTCGACGATTGTTTCCGCCCCGGCTCGCAGCTGATGCGTCACGGCGAGGCCGTCGCCCTGCTGCGCTCCCGCGTCACCCCCATCGCCGCCAACGAAACCGTGCCAATCGAGGCCGCGGCCGGCCGCATCCTGGCTGAGCCGGCGCACGCCCGTCAGCCGGTGCCGGCGCATACCAATTCCGCCGTCGACGGCTACGCCTTCGCGCATGCCGCCTACGATGCCGCCAAGGGGGGCATCTTTCCGGTCACCGGCCGCGTCCCTGCCGGCCACCCGCTGCCCCTGACGGTGGCGCCCGGCGCGGCGGTTCGCATCTTCACCGGGGCCGTGATGCCGGCCGGCGCCGACAGCGTCGTGATGCAGGAGGACGTGACGGTCTCGGGGGCGAGCGAGACGGCCTCGGTCGCCATCGGTCCGGGCCTCAGGAAGGGCGCCAACGTGCGCCGGGCCGGCGAGGACGTGGCGGCCGGCGAGGCACTGTTCCGGCCCGGTCATCTGGTCCGGCCCCAGGACGTGGCGGCGTTGGCCTCCATCGGCCTCGGCGAGGTCGCCGTACGGGCCCGCCTCAGGGTCGCCATCGTCTCGACCGGCGACGAGGTGCTGCGCGCCGGCAGCCGCGGTCTGGCGCCCGGAGAAGTCTACGATGCCAATGCGCCGATGCTGCTGGCGCTGGCCCGCAACGCCGGCTGCGAGGTGGTTGACCTCGGCATCTGGCACGACCAGCCGGCGGAGATCGAGCGCCGGCTCGCCGACGCGGCGCGCGCTTTCGACGTCATCCTGACCTCGGGTGGTGCCAGCCAGGGCGAGGAGGATCATCTCGCCGCTGCCCTTGGCCGCATCGGCACGCGGCACATGTGGCAGCTCGCGGTGAAGCCCGGACGGCCGATGATGTTCGGCCAGATTGCGTCGGACGGCGGCGCCAGCGACGGCAAGCGCGCGATCATGATCGGCCTGCCCGGCAATCCGGTTGCCGTGTTCGTCTGCTTCCTGATGTACGCCTATCCGCTGCTCAGGGCGCTCGGCGGCGCTCCGTGGCGCGAGCCGCGTCGCTACCGCCTTCCGGCGGCATTCGCGTTCCCCGGTCGCAAGGTGGGACGGCGCGAGTTCTGGCGCGGCATGCTGATGGAGACGCCGCACGGCCTTGCCGTCGACAAATATGCCCGCGACGGGTCCGGTCTCATCTCCGGCTTGCGCGCGGCTGATGGTCTGATCGACGTCGCCGAGGAGGTCGCCGCGGTGACGCCGGGAGACCTCGTCAGCTTCATCCCGTTCTCGGAATTCGGCATCACGGCGGCGTGATCAGAGGCCTCGATTTCAGGCTGATTTCATCAGCTTCGCGGCGCACACCGTGAAGTGCGCCGCAACATCTTTACATATCGCTGCGCCGGCTCAGATGTACGCCCGCGTTCGCTTCCCAAAGCACAAAGGCGATGGTACAGCACTGGTATGCCAGACGGGCGCGTAAGCTGGCTCCGCAACGCTGATTTTCGGCGTTGCAGGGAACGATAAGAGCACGTGCTCAAAACGCAAAAGTGTCCCTAGGGAGGGAATGAATGAACTTCAAGACACTGCTTGCCGCGGCAGCGGCCACTGCGCTCTTGGCCGGTTCTGCGCTGGCCCAGGACGCCATCAAGATCGGTCTCAGTGGCCCCTTCACGGGCGGCTCGTCGTCGATGGGCGTCTCGATGCGTGACGGCGTCAAGCTGGCAGCCGAGGAGATCAATGCGGCTGGCGGTATCGACGTCGGCGGCAAGAAGATGAAGATCCAGCTCATCGAGCGCGACGACGAGGCCAAGAACGAGCTTGGTGTGCAGATCGCGCAGGAGCTGATCAACAAGGAGAAGGTGGTCGCCACCGTCGGCTACATCAACACCGGCGTGGCGCTCGCCAGCCAGCGCTTCTACCAGGAAGCCGAGATTCCGGTGATGAACAACGTCGCCACCGGCACCGTGGTGGCCAAGCAGTTCCCGGCCCCCAACTACATCTTCCGCGGCTCGGCCAACGACACCATCCAGTCGGCGATGATCGTCGAGGAAGCGATCGTCCGGCAGAAGTTCAGCAAGGTCGCCATCCTGGCGGACTCGACCAACTACGGCCAGCTCGGCAAGGCCGACCTCGAGAAGGCGCTCGCCGCCAAGGGGGTGACGCCGGTCGCGGTCGAGAAGTTCAACATCAAAGACACCGACATGACGGCGCAGATCCTGAAGGCCAAGGAGGCCGGCGCCCAGGCGATCCTCACCTACGCCATCGGGCCGGAGCTGGCCCAGATCGCCAACGGCATGTCGAAGCTGGGTTGGAAGGTGCCGATGATCGGCTCCTGGACGCTGTCGATGGCCTCGTTCATCGACACGGCTGGTGCCAATGGCGACGGCGCGATGATGCCGCAGACCTTCATCCAGCTCCCCTCGACGCCGAAGCGCAAGGCGTTCATCGAGGCCTACCAGAAGGCCTACAAGATCGACCGCATCGCCTCGCCGGTGTCCGCCGCGCAGGGGTACGACTCGGTGCTGCTGCTCGCTGCCGCCATCGAGCAGGCCAAGTCCACCGAGGGGCCGAAGATCCGCGAGGCGCTCGAGAACCTCGAGAAGAAGATCGAGGGCGTCGTGACGATCTATGACAAGCCCTACACGAAGGACGACCACGAGGCCATCACCGCCAACATTCCGGTGATGGGCATCGTCAAGGGTGGCAAGGTCGAGCCGGCTCACCCTGAAGACCTGCAGGGCGACAAGGCCGTCCGGATCAAGACCAAGGGCTGATGATCGCCTAGAGCCCGCACGCCCGGGCCATCACAAGGCCGAGACAACATGCCGAGACGGCGGACGCGGTCCGCCGTCTCGGGGCCACTATCGAGATCGCCGCCCTGCCGCCGGCGCCGACTTTGTCGGCGTGCCCACGCGCGGGCGCGATTTTTCTGAGCCGATGTTGCTTCCACACGTGAAAAGCCGTCGCGCCGAGTTCCCAGGAGCAGAGTTGCCTGGAGCGCGCGCGTCAGAACGGCCCGATGGAGCTGACCGGCTGGGGGGAATAAACGCACCTTCGAGGGGACACGCGCCTCATGTCGATCCTTGCGCAGCTTCTGGTCAGCGGCATCGCCGTTGGCATGATCTATGGCGTCATCGCCTTCGGCTATCAGCTGACCTTCGCCACGTCGAAAACGTTGAACTTCGGCCAGGGTGAGGCGCTGATGCTCGGTGCCCTCGTCGGCCTGTCGACGGTTCTGTTCCTGATGTCGATGGGGCTCGGCGCGCTGCCGGCCTATCTGCTGATGATCCCGATCGTGATCGCCTTCGGTCTGTTGCAGGGTGCGGTGGTCGAGCTGCTCGGCGTGCGCCAGGCCATCAAGACCAAGTCGGAAGCCGGCTGGATCATGGCGACTATCGCGCTCGGCATCATCTTTTCCAACATCGCCGAGAACATCTGGGGCCGCGACGACCTCAAGTTCCCCTCGCCGATCAGCGACAAGCCGCTGTCGTTCGCCGGTATCACGGTGCTGCCGATGGAGATCGTCATCGTCATCGGCGCCGTTCTCATCATGCTGCTGGTCGAGCTGTTCAACCGGCGCTCCATCTATGGCAAGGCCGTGGTCGCCACCGCAGCCGATCGCGACGCCGCCGGCCTGATGGGCATCAACACCAGCCGCGTCATCACCTTCTCCTACGCGCTGTCGTCGATGATCGCCGGTCTCGCGGGCGTGCTCGTCGCCCCGGTCACGCTGACGGGCGCCACCATGGGTGCGGCGCTGGGCCTCAAGGCCTTCGCCGTGGCCATCATCGGCGGCCTGTCGTCGGGATTCGGCGTCGTCGTCGGTGGTTTGATCCTCGGCATCACCGAGACGCTGACCGGTTACTACGTGTCCTCCGGCTACAAGGACGTGCCCGGCCTCGTGCTGCTGCTGCTCGTGCTGTCGCTGAAACCCGCCGGCCTCTTCGGCAAGACCGCGATCAAGAAGGTCTGAGCCGCCATGACCAAGCCAATCGTCCTCGCCATTCTGCTCGTCGCGCTGATCGCGGCACCGTTCCAGCTCGGCTCGTATTACCTCGACCTGCTGACCACGATCGCCATCTACGCCATCCTGATCCTCGGCCTCGACATCGTGTTCGGCTACACGGGAGAGGTGTCGCTCGGCCACTCGGCGCTGTTCGGCATCGGCGCCTATGCCGCCGGCTGTCTCGTGCACCATCACCTGCTGTTCGGTGGCGCTTCGCCCAACGGCTTCGATATCATGCTGGCGCTGGCGCTGGGCACAGCGGTTGCCGCCGCCTTCGGCGCGCTGCTGGCGCTGCCGGCGTTGCGCGTCACGGGGCCCTATCTGGCCATGGTGACGCTGGCGTTCGGCACCATCATCGGCATTCTCATCAACGAGATGGTGCCGCTGACCAACGGCCCGCTCGGCATTACCATGAACCGGCCGTACTTCGTCGACTGGCGACCGCTTGGCGATGCGCTTCCGTTCTTCAAGATGAACGTGAAGCACATGAAGGAGATCCAGTTCTATTACCTGGCGCTGATCGGCCTCATCGCCACCATCGTCATCGTCAACCGCCTCGTGGCGTCCCGCTACGGCCGTGCTTTCGAGGCACTGCGTGACAGCCCGATCGCGTCGGACTGCATGGCCGTCAGCGTCTACAAGCACAAGGTCATCGCCTTCGTCGTCTCGGCGGCGCTCGCGGGTTTTGCCGGTGCGCTGTTCGCCTACTCCGGCGGTCAGTACATCGCGCCCAACGACTTCAACTTCGAGAAGACGATCCAGTTCCTGCTCGCCGTGACCATGGGGGGCCGCAAGTCGCGCCTCGGCCCTATCCTGGGCGCCGCCATCGTCGTTCTGCTTCCGAACCTGCTCGCCGATATCTCGCTGTTCCGCTACATCGCGGCAGCCATCGCGGGCATCGCCATCCTGGCCGGCGGCGCGGAGCTGATGAAGAAGCCCGAGAAGCCGATGGACATCATCGTGCCGGTGGTGCTCTGCGTCGCCTTCTTCGTCTTCGCGCTCTACCTGCAGAACATCACGGACTTCAAGCGCACCATCTACGGCCTGATGATCCTGTTCGTGGTCTACTACCTGCCGGATGGCATCGTCGGCTTCCTGAAGACGATGCTCGCCTCCATCAAGCCGGAGTGGGTCAGGACGCACCCGATCATCAAGGCGGAGGGCGACGAGGGGCACGTGTGGGCCGCCACGCCGCCGACGGTGGCGGATGCGTCCGGCGCGCTGCTCGACGTCAAGGGCGTGGTCATGCAGTTCGGCGGCCTGAAGGCGCTCGACCGCGTCGACCTCGCCGTGAAGCCAGGCACCGTGCACGGCCTCATCGGCCCCAACGGCTCCGGCAAGTCGACGATGATGAATGTGCTGACCGGCATCTATGTGCCGACCGGCGGCGGCATCAATTTCGAGGGGCGTGGCATCGCCGGACTGAAGTCGCCCGAGATCGCCGGCCGCGGCATCGCCCGCACGTTCCAGAACGTGCAGCTGTTCGGCGAGCTGACCGTCATCGAGAACGTGATGGTCGGCCTGCATCACACCTACAAGAGCGGCATCTTCTCGGTCGCGCTGCGCACGTCCGGCGCCAAGGCCGAGGAAAAGGCGGCGCGGCTGCGTGCGGCCTCCATCCTGGGCTTCGTCGGCCTCGCCGATCTCGCCAACGAGGAGGCGCGCAATCTGCCCTACGGCAAGCAGCGCCTGCTCGAGATCGGCCGCGCCCTGGCGCTCGATCCCAAGCTGCTGCTGCTCGACGAGCCGGCGGCCGGGCTCACGGCGCCCGACATCAAGGAACTGATCGAGATCATCCGCAAGATCCGCGCCCACGGCATCACGCTGATCCTTATCGAGCACCACATGGATGTCGTCATGAGCATCTGCGACACCGTCACGGTGCTCGACTTCGGCCAGAAGATCGCCGAGGGGCGCCCCGCCGAGGTGCAGGCCAATCCGCGAGTCATCGAGGCGTACCTCGGTGGCTCCAGCGCCACCGCGCATTGAGGGAGGGCTCACATGCTCCAGGTCGAGAACCTCCACGCCGGCTATGGCAAGGTTCAGGTGCTGCAGGGCATCTCGCTCGAGGTGCCTGCCGGAAAACTGGTGACGCTGATCGGCTCCAACGGTGCCGGCAAGACGACGACGCTGCGCGCCGTCTCGGGCATGATCAAGCCGACGGAGGGGCGCATCTCTCTCGGCGGCAAGAACATCGCCGGCCTGCCGCCCTATGAGATCACCTCCTACGGCATGGCGCATTCGCCAGAAGGCCGGCGCGTGTTCCCGACGCTGTCGGTCACCGACAACCTGCTGCTCGGCGCCTTCCCGCGCCTGACCGGCCGGCGGCGGCGCGGCGATGTCGAGGGTGACCTGCAGCGCATGCTCGACCTGTTCCCGCGCTTGGGGGAACGTCGCGACCAGCTCGCCGGCACTCTGTCGGGCGGTGAGCAGCAGATGCTGGCCATGGCCCGCGCGCTGATGCTGCAACCCGAGGTGCTGCTGCTCGACGAGCCGTCGATGGGCCTCGCCCCACGCCTGGTCGAGGAGGTGTTCGCCACCATCGCGCGCCTCAAGACGGCGCAGGTGACGATGCTGCTGGTCGAGCAGTTCGCCGCCGCGGCCCTCGACGTCGCCGACTACGGCTACGTGATGGAGAACGGCAAGCTGACGGTGCAGGGGCCGGCGGCGGAGCTCAAGGCTTCCCCCGCGGTGCGCGCCGCCTACCTGGGTGGGGGACACTGAGGGGACGGCGGCTGGGGCGTGCGCCACGCGCGACCTGCGGTCACTCTCGGGCCACGCACCTTCGGGCCAATACAACTTCGGCCAACACAATCCCGGGGCGGCGGCGGAGGACGTGGCTGATGCCGGGCGGCGCGGCTATAGTCCCGCGTGGGATCGGATCAGCCAGCCCGATCTTTGGTGCAGCAGGAGGTTGCCAGCATGCTCGTCGTCACCACCAACGATCTGCCGGGGTACCGCATCGTCAAGCACCTGGGCGTGGTGCGGGGGCTCACCGTGCGCTCGCGCAGCGTGGTCGGCAACATCGGCGCCGCCGTTCAGATCTTCTTCGGCGGCAACATCTCCGTCTACACCAAGCTCGCCGAGCAGACGCGGTCCGAGGCCTACGACCTGCTGGTCGCCCAGGCGCATCAGGTGGGGGCCAATGCCATCCTCGGATTTCGCTACGATGCCAATGAGATAGCCGCCGCCGTGACCGAGGTTCTGGCGTACGGCACGGCCGTTGTGGTGGAGGAGGTCCAACCGGGCGCCCAGGCCAGCGTTTCGCCCTGGACGCAGGGTCGCTGAGAGCGGGGCCGGCGGTCGCGCGCAGCCGAATCGCCTGCGTAATCGCTTGATATTTCGGGGGAACGCGCAGCTCCAGCGCGTGCGCAAGCAAAAAAATGCGCGGCCAGGGTGACAAGCGGGAAAACATCAGTTAAGTATGCCGCCCCCGGGCCTGCTTTCCGCTTCGGTGCGCTGCGGCAACAGTAGGGGTGTAGCTCAATTGGTAGAGCGTCGGTCTCCAAAACCGAAGGTCGGGGGTTCGAGACCCTCCGCCCCTGCCAAATTTTTGCTGCGCGACTGCCGTTAAGTCGGTAGAAGGGCTCGGGAAACGGTTGACAGACGGCTTGACGGCATTCCGGAAGGGATGTGTCGGGCCGTCTTGTGGTCGTTGTGCGGCGCACTCGGTTCGGCGTCGCGGCGGTGGCCAGCTGGTGCGGCGGACGCGGGGTAAGAGAAGATGTCGAAATACAACCCTCTCGAGTTTGCCGCCGAGGTTCGGCAGGAAGTTTCCAAGGTCACTTGGCCGTCCTGGAAGGAGGTCTGGATCACCACCCTGATGGTCGTGATCATGGTGACGCTGGCGTCGATATTCTTCCTGCTGGCCGACCAGTTCCTCGGCTGGGTGGTGCAGCTCATTCTCGGGATCGGCCGCTAGGGCCGTCGCGACCAATCACAATTGAGCCGGCGTAGCGGGGCCGCAGGCGGTCCGGGCGTCCTTTCTGAATTGAGCGCAACGCACGCCCCCAGCGTGCTGAGAGAAGACGGAAGATGGCGACGAAACGCTGGTACATCGTGCACGCCTACACCAACTTCGAGCGCAAGGTCGCCGATGCGATCAAGGAGCGCGCGAAGTCGGCCGGCCTCGAGCAGCTGTTCGAGGAAGTGATGGTGCCGACGGAGGAAATCGTCGAGGTCAAGCGCGGCCGCAAGGTGCAGGCGGAGCGCAAGTTCCTGCCCGGCTACGTGCTGGTCAAGATGCAGATGACCGACGCGGCCTTCGTGCTCATCAAGAACACGCCCAAGGTGACGGGCTTCCTCGGCGCCGACAACAAGCCGATGCCGATCTCCGACGACGAAGCGATGCGCATCCTGCATCAGGTCAAGGAGGGCGTGGAGCGCCCGAAGCCGTCGATCACCTTCGAGATCGGCGAGCAGGTCAAGGTCGCCGATGGACCCTTCGCCTCGTTCCAGGGCCATGTCGAAGAGGTCGACGAGGAGCGGTCGCGGCTCAAGGTGGCGGTATCGATCTTCGGCCGCCCCACTCCGGTCGAGCTGGAGTTCGCGCAGGTGGAGAAGATCGTCGGCTGAAGCGGGCGAAACGATAGAGATTTCGCGTCGCGGCTCTCAACGGCTGTGGCGCGGAAAGGCAGGATGCTTCGGGGCCGCATGTGGGGCTCGAGGCATCCGAAGTGTGCGGGAGGGAAGACGAGGCCGACAGCGTCTCGGGCTTCCCGTTTGAGACCGCTAACCCTGGATGTCCGGCCGGGCCGGCAACATCCGTCACGTTCAAGGGGAGACTATGGCGAAGAAGATCGACGGCTACATCAACCTCCAGGTGCCGGCAGGCAAGGCGAATCCGTCGCCGCCGATCGGCCCCGCGCTTGGTCAGCGCGGCGTCAACATCATGGAGTTCTGCAAGGCGTTCAACGCCAAGACGAAGGACATGGAGCCGGAAACCCCGATTCCCGTGAAGATCACGGTGTATTCGGACCGCTCGTTCACCTTCGAGATGCGCACGCCGCCCGCCTCCTTCTTCCTCAAGAAGGCGGCCAAGATCACCTCGGGCTCCAAGGCTCCGGGCCGTGACGTCGCCGGCAGCGTGACGATGGCGCAGGTGCGCGACATCGCCAAGCTGAAGATGAAGGACCTCAACACGGACGATCTCGAGGCAGCCGCCAAGACCATCGCCGGTTCCGCCCGCTCCATGGGCATGAAGGTGGTGGAGTAATCCGATGGCAGCCAATATTTCTCCGGACAAGATCAAGGCCACCCGCATCGCCGGCGGCAAGCGCCAGTTCGCCGTCAGCGAAGGCATCGATCGCAACAAGGCTTATGGCGTCGAAGAGGCCGTGAAGCTCATCAAGTCGCGCGCCAAGGCGAAGTTCGACGAGACGATCGAGATCGCGCTGAACCTCGGCGTCGATCCCAAGCACGCCGACCAGCAGGTGCGCGGCGTGTGCAACCTGCCGAACGGTTCGGGCCGCACGGCGCGCGTCGCCGTATTCGCGCGCGGTGCCAAGGCCGAGGAGGCCAAGGCCGCCGGTGCCGATGTCGTCGGTGCCGAGGACCTGGTCGAGATCGTGTCCAAGGGCACGATCAACTTCGATCGCTGCATCGCGACGCCGGACATGATGGGCCTCGTCGGCCGCCTGGGTAAGGTGCTCGGCCCGCGCGGCCTGATGCCGAACCCGCGCGTCGGCACGGTGACCATGGACGTCGTCGGCGCCGTCAAGGGCGCCAAGGGCGGCGCGGTCGAGTTCCGCGTCGAGAAAGCCGGCATCGTGCACGGCGGCGTCGGCAAGGCGAGCTTCACGGAAGCCGCCCTGGTCGAGAACATCAAGGCGTTCGTCGACGCCGTGGTGAAGGCCCGTCCGCAGGGCGCCAAGGGCACGTACCTGAAAAAGGTGTCGCTGTCCTCGTCGATGGGTCCGGGCGTCAAGGTCGAAACCTCGACGGTCGCCGCCGGCGGTGCTGCGCACTGAATTTAGTTCGGTGGGAGCGCGCGGATGCTGCGCGCTTCCGCCGGCTCGAACACCGGCGTGGTCAGGCTCGCGAGCCGGGCCACACCGGGGACGACCCGGCCGGGACGCCTCGCCTCGTGCGGGATGCTCAGCCGGGACCTGTCCGAGATTGCGGGTGCCGCACGCGGCCGATTCCCTCGCGGGATGACATGAGCGCGCGGCCTAAGTCTCCTCCATCGGGAGCCTGCATGAGACGGGAGCGTAGAATACGGGATTTTCTCGTCAGCGGTCGGGCCTTCGGCGCGGCTGTCGCGAGTGGATTTCGGTTTGAACCTTCTGGGTCGGCACCGTGCCGCTTTCGAGCAGCTCGGTTGGACAGGACTGAAGCGTCGCCGAACGGCCGGACGATCGGGGTAAACCCGTCGGCACGGCTGCGAGGCGGCAAGGTGCAACCCGCGGTCAAGACATCCGCCGAGGGCTCCGCGAGGAGCGCGCGGCTGATGGCAACCGCAACCAGGAGCCTCAAGTGGATAGAGCCGCGAAACGTGAGCTCATCGCGACGATGCATGGCGTGTTCAAGAACACCGGCCTTGTCGTCGTCGCCCACAACACCGGCATGGTGGCTGCCCAATCGGCCGATTTCCGCAAGCGAGTGAAAGAAGCTGGCGGAACGGTCAAGGTAGCCAAGAACAAGCTGGCGAAGCTCGCGCTGAAGGACACCGCGGCCGAGGGCATCTCGGATCTTCTGAAGGGGCCGACCATTCTGGCCTACTCCAAGGATCCGATCGCCGCGGCCAAGGCTGCCGTCGCATACGCCAAGACCAACGACAAGCTGGTCATCCTCGGCGGCGCGATGGGCAACACGGTCCTCGACGCGAACGGCGTCAAAGCTCTTGCCGAGCTGCCGTCTCTCGACGAGCTGCGCGCCAAGCTCATCGGCCTCCTCAACGCGCCGGCGACCAAGATCGCCCGCACGGTCAAGGAGCCGGGAGCCAAGCTCGCCCGCGTCGTGCAGGCGAAGGCATCGCAGGGCGAGGCCGCCTAAGGCCTGCGCCCATGAGGCTGCCGGCCGCTGCGGCGGGCAGACCTCGAGGCAAACATCATATTGGTTCAAACCGGAAGGACACTACACATGGCTGATCTCGCCAAGATCGTCGACGATCTCTCCAACCTCACCGTCCTGCAGGCCGCCGAGCTCGCCAAGATGCTCGAGGAGAAGTGGGGCGTGTCGGCTGCCGCCGCCGTTGCCGTCGCCGCTGCCCCGGCCGGCGCTGCCGCCGCTGCCGTCGAGGAGAAGACGGAGTTCACCGTCGTGCTCGTCTCGGGTGGTGACAAGAAGATCAACGTCATCAAGGAAGTCCGTGCCATCACGGGCCTCGGCCTGAAGGAAGCCAAGGACCTCGTCGAGGCCGGCGGCAAGACCGTGAAGGAGGGCGTCAGCAAGGACGACGCCGCCAAGATCAAGAAGCAGCTCGAGGACCAGGGCGCCAAGGTCGAGCTGAAGTGATTTGCGGGGAGTGGGGAATAGGGAGTGGGGTGTAGGGGGTGTCTCCCCTTGGCCCAGCTCCCGATCTCCCCACTCCCAACTCGCCCGCCGAGAGGCGGGTCACGACGGTTTTCCGGAGAGTCCGGGGTGGGAATGCCTGCCCGCGGGCTCTCCGGCAAGCCGTTTCAAGCAGGGGTGGCGGCCCCTGCCTCGCAGTGAACGACACAATCAGCCGGGATCGTCCCCCGGCGACCAGAGCAAGGAGCGGACATGGCTGAGAGCATCAACGGCCGCAAGCGCATCCGGAAGAAGTTCGGCTCGATCCACGAGGTCGCCGAAATGCCGAACCTCATCGAGGTTCAGAAGAGCTCCTACGACGACTTCCTGATGGTCAAGGAGCCGCCGGGCGGCCGTGTCGACGATCATGGCCTGCAGGCCGTTTTCAAGTCGGTGTTTCCCATCTCCGATTTCTCCGGCCGCTCGACGCTGGAGTTCGTGCGTTACGACTTCGAGCCGCCGAAGTACGACGTCGACGAGTGCATGCAGCGCGACATGACCTTTGCGGCGCCGCTGAAGGTCAAGCTGCGCCTCATCGTGTTCGATGTGAACGAGGAGACCGGATCGAAGTCGATCAAGGACGTCAAGGAGCAGGACGTCTACATGGGCGACATGCCGCTCATGACCTTGAACGGCACCTTCGTCATCAACGGCACCGAGCGCGTCATCGTCTCGCAGATGCACCGTTCGCCGGGCGTGTTCTTCGATCACGACCGTGGCCGCACGCACGCCTCCGGCAAGCTGCTGTTCGCAGCCCGCATCATTCCCTATCGCGGGTCCTGGCTCGACTTCGAGTTCGACGCCAAGGACATCGTCTACGTGCGCATCGATCGCCGCCGCAAGCTGCCGGTGACGACGCTGCTCTATGCGCTCGGCCTCGACGACGAGGAGATCCTGGGGCAGTTCTACAAGCAGATCCCCATCAAGGACGGCAAGCACGGCTGGAAGATGCCGTTCGTGCCGGAGAAGATGCGCGGCATGACGCCGATGGTCGACCTCAAGGACGCCAAGTCCGGTGACGTCGTGGCCAAGGCCGGCGAGAAGATGACGGCGCGCAAGGCGCGCGAGCTGGCCGAGGGGGGTCTGAAGGAGGTGCTCGTCGCCTCCGAGGACCTCTCGGGCAAGTATCTCGCCGAGGACATCGTCGACCTGCAGACCGGCCGCATCTTCGCGGAGGCCGGCGCGGAGCTCGACGCCAAGCTGCTGGCGGAACTCAAGGACCAGAAGGTCAAGGAGTTCCCGATCCTCGACATCGACCACGTCAATGTCGGTGCCTTCATCCGCAACACGCTCAACATCGACAAGAACGCCAACAGCCAGGAAGCGCTGATGGACATCTACCGGGTCATGCGCCCGGGCGAGCCGCCGACCATCGAGGCGGCGACCGCGCTGTTCAACAGCCTGTTCTTCGACAGCGAGCGCTACGACCTCAGCGCCGTCGGCCGCGTCAAGATGAACCTGCGCCTCGGCGATCTCGGCGATTTCAAGCCGGCCGCCGACACCATGCGCGTGCTTCGTCGCGACGACATCCTGGCGGTGATCCGCACGCTCGTCGATCTGCGCGACGGCAAGGGCGACATCGACGACATCGACCATCTCGGCAACCGCCGCGTGCGCTCGGTCGGCGAGCTGATGGAGAACCAGTACCGCGTCGGCCTGCTGCGCATGGAGCGCGCCATCAAGGAGCGCATGTCGTCGGTCGATATCGACGTCGTGATGCCGCAGGATCTCATCAACGCCAAGCCGGCGGCGGCGGCGGTGCGCGAATTCTTCGGCGCCTCGCAGCTGTCGCAGTTCATGGACCAGACCAACCCGCTGTCCGAGATCACGCACAAGCGTCGTCTCTCGGCGCTGGGTCCGGGCGGTCTGACGCGCGAGCGTGCGGGCTTCGAGGTGCGCGACGTGCATCCGACCCACTACGGCCGCATCTGCCCCATCGAGACGCCGGAAGGCCCCAACATCGGCCTCATCAACTCGCTCGCCACCTTTGCGCGCGTCAACAAGTACGGCTTCATCGAGAGCCCGTACCGCAAGGTGCGCGACAACAAGGTGACGGACGAGGTCGTGTACCTGTCCGCCATGGAGGAGATGCGCCACCACGTCGCCCAGGCCAATGCCGCGGTCGACGACAAGGGCCGCCTGAAGGACGACCTCATCACCTGCCGCTTCAACGGCGACGTGCTGCTGGTGCCGAAGGAGAAGGTCGACTACATCGACGTGAGCCCCAAGCAGCTCGTCTCGGTCGCTGCGGCGCTCATTCCGTTCCTCGAGAACGACGACGCCAACCGCGCCCTCATGGGCTCGAACATGCAGCGTCAGGCCGTGCCGCTCATCCGCGCCGAGGCGCCGCTCGTCGGCACCGGCATGGAAGAGGTGGTGGCGCGCGACTCCGGCGCGGCCATCGCCGCCCGCCGCACCGGCATCGTCGACCAGGTGGACGCGACCCGTATCGTCATCCGCGCCACGGAGGAGACCGATCCCTCGAAGCCGGGCGTCGACATCTATCGGCTGCGCAAGTTCCAGCGCTCGAACCAGAACACCTGCATCAACCAGCGTCCGCTGGTGAACGTGGGCGATGCGGTGAAGGCCGGCGACATTCTCGCCGACGGCCCCTCGACCGATCTCGGCGACCTGGCGCTGGGCAAGAACTGCCTCGTCGCGTTCATGCCGTGGATGGGCTACAACTTCGAGGACTCGATCCTTCTC